>ERZ724517.2259-NODE-2259-length-10276-cov-4.178456_pt1 | contig 10276 bp, 10 predicted proteins | sample MGYA00376050_ERZ724517 | MGnify/ENA primary metagenome ERZ724517 (study PRJEB28724, sample SAMN07190886) | activated sludge metagenome | isolation source: activated sludge of sewage treatment plant in Hong Hong | place: USA: Christiansburg, Virginia | collected... | reverse complement strand
CGTGCAATGGAATCGATCACGCTGGATCGCGGTGCGGGGCACCTCAAGGACGAACTGATGCCGCGCTATGCGGAGCTCATCTACAATGGCTTCTGGTTCGCCCCTGAGCGCGAGATGCTGCAGGCGGCGATCGACAAGAGCCAGGAGAACGTCACCGGCACGGTCACGCTGAAGCTCTACAAGGGCAATGTCATCGTGACGGGCAGGTCATCGCCGTACTCGCTCTACTCGGCCGCGCACGTGACGTTCGAGGACGATGCCGGCGCCTACGACCAGAAGGACGCCGAAGGCTTTATTCGCCTGAATGCGCTGCGGCTGCGGCTGCTTGGGCAGAGCAAGAAGCGCTAGACAGGACCGGTTCTCGGGGAGTTCCCCCCAGAAATTCCCCGAGAAAATCGGAAAATGCGCCGTCTCGTGCATGGTCCGGCTTGAAATCGTCACCCAAAGGTTAATTATGCTAGCGGCACATCTGTGCTAGTGATTCTCTATTGGGGCGAGTGATAGCTCGCAGGGTAATGGGCAGCGGCAATGGACACGCCACCGCTCCCTCGCGACAGCAACGAGGACCAGGCTTCGGCCGAGGCCCATCCCGAGAATATGTCGTCGTCTGCGGACACATCGAGCCGTCGTGACCCGGCGGCTGACTGGATCTGCGTCGCTGCTGCACGCACCGTGCTGGTGGTCGATGACAACGATCGCCATCTCGACATTCTCAGCACCATACTGTCCAGCGTCGGCCATGACGTGGAGACGTGCGGGTCCGGAGCCGAAGCGCTGCGCCGGCTCGACATGCGCCACTATGATGTCGTGGTGCTGGATCTGGTGATGCCGGAGGTGAGCGGGCTGGTGGTGGCGCAGCAGATGCGCTCACTGACGTTCAACCAGAATACGCCGGTGGTGATCTGCACCGCCAACATGACCATCGCGCGTCGGCAGTTGGCGGATATGCCGGGAATTGCCGCGATCATCGCAAAGCCGATCGATACGGCAAATCTGGTCCTTGCGGTGGCGCGTGCGCCGGTTCGGAAGCGGGAGCGCCATCCCGACCAGATTCACATCTGATCACATGATGCGTCCCCGGATTGATTTGGCCTGTTGGTTCCATTTTCTGTCGATCGGATACGCGCCGGCTGCGCTCTGCTATCGTCGCGGGTAGTATGTTCGAGGGGGTGTTTTTTGCTTGATGTACGACCGCTTCCTGCTGAAGCCCGATAATGAAGACGAGCGGCTTGCCGCGCTCTTTGAGCTCGACCTGCTCGATGGACAGCATTTTCCAGAAATGGACAGGCTGACATCACTGGCGGTCGAGGTCTGCAATGCCGACCAGTCCCTGATCACGTTCTTTGATGCAGATGACGGGGCCAGCGTTTCGGCCAGCCACGAAAGCGTCTGGAATGCGAGGACGCCGCGCGCCGATACCTTCTGCACGCACGTCATCCATGAGCCCCGCACGCTGGTCGTCAATGATGCAGCGGCAGATCCGCGTTTCAGCAACAACCGGTTTGTCGCTCCGCCCAACAACCTGCGCAGCTATATCGGCGTGCCGGTCGGAACCGAGCGCGGCCTGCCGGTTGGCGTGCTGTGTGTGACCCAGACGTATCCGAACGCCTTCTCTCAAGCTTCCGTGTCCCGTCTCCAGAAGATCGGAATGCTTGTGGATGCGTTTCTCGAAACGCGGCGCAACAGCCTCAGGGCCGATCAGGCCGCGCGCAAGACGACTGCGGAGCGTCTGCGGCACAACATATACGAGGCGATCTTCGAGGCGATCCAGGAGGGCGTGAACGTCCACACGGCTTCCGGCGATGTCGTGGAGATGAACGCTGCATGCCTGCGCATTCTCGGCCTGACGCGCGAGGAGATGCAGGGCAGGGTTTTTACCGATCCGCGCTGGCGCACGTTCAAGGCCGATGGCACGCCATTCCTGGCGGACGAGTATCCCGTCAAGGTGACACTGGACACGGGACTGTCGCTGCAGAACGTGCCGATGGGCATTCAGCTTGCCTCCGGCGAGATCCGCTGGATCACGATCAATTCAGTGCCGCTTCGTGATGCGGATACGGACGCCGTCAAATATGCTGTCGTGACCATGAAAGATGTGACGGCCCAGCATGAGGCCGAGCGCCTGGTCCACGACCAGAACAAGCGACTGGCGGATGCGTTGACGGAAGCAGAGAAGGCGAGCCGCGCCAAAACCGACTTCCTGGGTGTCATGAGTCACGAACTGCGCACGCCTATGAATGCTGTCCTGAGCTGCGCCCAGCTGCTGTCGCAGTCAGAGCTGGATACGGTGCAGAAGCGCACGCTTGGCGTGCTGGAAGATGCGGGCCGCCAGATGCTGGCAGTGCTCAACGACCTGCTCGATCTTTCCAGCCTGAACGCGGACAAGGTGCGGATCGAGCGTGAGCCGGTTTCGCTCGCCAGGCTGATCGAGGGCGCCGCGGTTATCTGGGCGTCGGAAGTCCGCAACAAGGGGCTCTCGCTGTCGGTGATGATCGATCCGAAGCTGGTGGAGCCGCGCAATGTCGATTCAGCCAGGCTTCTTCAGATCATCGGCAACCTGATGGCCAACGCCATCAAGTTTACCGCGACGGGCGGGGTGACGATCCAGGCATGGCCGGAAACGGGCAGGGGCGGTGTTGAACTCGTCGGTATCGAGGTGGAGGACACCGGACCGGGCGTGCCAGCCGAGGCGGCCAAGCGGATCTTCTCGGCATTTGAACAGGCAGATGCCTCCACCACGCGCAGGCATGGCGGCCTTGGTCTGGGTCTGCACGTTGCGCGGCGTCTGGCGGTGGCCATGGGCGGTGATGTGAGCCTCGAAACGGACGAGGGGCAGGGGTCGCGCTTCACCGTTCGGATTGAAGCGCCGCGGGTCCAGACGGCTTCCGGGCTCCCGCAGCCGGCCGTCGTTGTCGCAAACAATTTTGCGGACGCTGCAGGACGGGAAATCCTGTGTGTCGATGACAACCATCGCAATCTCTACGTCATCGGAGCGATATTACGGGCAGCAGGACACCGCGCGACGGAGTGCGCTTCCGGCGCAGAAGCGCTTGAGCTTCTGGCGACGCGTAAATTCGATGTGGTCATGCTCGATATGGTGATGCCCGGCATGGATGGCCTGGAAACATTGGCGAAACTGCGCGACGGCGGAGGCCCGAATGCGGATACGCCGGTGATCGCTTGTACCGCAAACGTGCTGCCGGATCAGGTAGAGGCCTACAGGAAGGCCGGAACAGCTAACGTCCTGGCCAAGCCTATCGATGCGCGCGCCATGCTGCAGGCTGTGGCTGCGGCCGCCTGAGCGTCGCCAGGGGCCGGGGGCGCGTAATTTCGGCGCGGACTGCTGGTTAACCTTGCGATTGTACGAGGCCTCGATATTGCAGGCGCCGCAGCGTAATAACGCGCCTCTTCCCAGACGGACCCAGGACGAAACGATGGACCTCTCCAAGATCTCGATCGGACCCAATCCCCCCGAAGACGTAAACGTCGTCATCGAGGTGCCGCTGGGCGGCGAACCGATCAAGTACGAGATCGACAAGGCGTCAGGCGCCATGTTTGTCGACCGCTTCCTGTACACGCCGATGCGCTATCCGTGTAACTACGGTTTCGTTCCCCATACCCTGTCCCTGGATGGCGATCCGATTGACGTGATGGTGGTCGGCAACCGCGCCCTTGTGCCGGGCTGCGTCGTGCGCGTCGTGCCGGTTGGCGTGCTGATGATGACGGACGACAAGGGCCAGGACGAGAAGATCCTCGCCGTGCCGCACCCCAAGCTCACGCGCTATTACGAGAAGGTCAAACACTACAACGATCTTCCCGAAATCGTCGTCGAGCGCATCGTCCACTTCTTCGAACACTACAAGGATCTGGAACCCGGCAAGTGGGTGAAGATCGAAGGCCTGCACGGACCGGAGCGCGCGCGCGAGCTGATCGTCGAATCGATCGAGCGCGCCAAGGCAACGAAGAAGTAGGCTTCGGGAAAGCGGGCGGGTTAGTGCGAGGCCGGTCCGAACACGACCGGATAAAGCGTCGCGACCAGAACGACCGCCATCGCCACATTGAAGATGCGCAGTTTGAGTGGATCGCTGAGGAAGCGGCGCAGCTGCATTGGTGCTGGGGCAGGCGCCTGAGGTGGCGTCGATCACCAGCTATATCGTGATGGGGTCGCCGAAGGACGAGCGGGCCTAGGCCTGCTTCTTCACGTATTCGGATTTGAGCTTCATCGGGCCGAAGCCTTCGATCTTGCAATCGATGTCGTGGTCTTCATCGACCAGCCGGATATTCTTGACCTTCGTTCCCTGCTTCACGACGCCTGAGCCGCCGCGCAGCTTGAGGTCCTTGATGACGGTGACGGTATCGCCATCTGCGAGCACATTGCCGTTGGCGTCCTTGTAGACGCGCGCCGTCTCGGTCGCAGACGGGGCCGTCGGCGACCATTCGTGTGCGCATTCAGGGCAGACCAGCATTGCTCCGTCCTCATAGGTGAGGGCGGAGCTGCAGGCTGGGCAGGGCGGGAGCGTGTCCGCCAAGTTTATGCGTCGACCGAGGCGCGGGAGAAGCGCTTGCGGTCGTTCGGGTCGAGATAGACCTTGCGGAGACGGATGTTCTCCGGCGTCACTTCGACCAGCTCATCGTCCTGGATGTAGGCGAGTGCTTTTTCCAGCGTCATGCGGATCGGGGTGGTGAGGCGCACCGCTTCATCCGTGCCCGAGGCGCGGACGTTGGTGAGCTTCTTGCCTTTGAGCACGTTCACTTCGAGATCGTTGCCGCGCGTGTGCTCGCCGATGATCATGCCTTCATAGACCTTGATGCCGACCTCGATCATCATCGGGCCGCGGTCTTCGAGGTTCCACATCGCGAAGGCGACGCTCTCGCCCGCGCCGTTGGAGATCAGCACGCCGGTGTGACGGCCTTTGATCTCACCCTTGTGCGGGGCGTAGGCGTGGAACAGACGGTTCATCACGGCGGTGCCGCGCGTGTCCGACAGCAATTCGCCCTGATAACCGATCAGGCCGCGGGTCGGGGCATGGAACACCAGGCGCGTACGGCCGGCGCTGGACGGGCGCATTTCGAGCAGGTCGGCGCGGCGCTCCGAGAGCTTCTGCACGACGACGCCGGAATGCTCGTCATCGACGTCGATGACGACTTCTTCGATCGGCTCAAGCGTTTCGCCGGTGACCGGGTCTTTCTGCATCACGACCTTGGGGCGCGACACGCCAAGTTCGAAGCCTTCGCGGCGCATGCTTTCGATCAGCACGGCGAGCTGGAGTTCGCCGCGGCCGGCGACTTCGAACGCGTCGGAGTCGGCGGCGCGCGAGATCTTCAGCGCGACGTTGCCTTCGGCTTCACGCTGCAGGCGGTCCCAGATCACGCGGCTGGTGACTTTCTTGCCTTCGGTGCCGGCGAGCGGCGAGTCGTTGACGCGGAACGTCATCGCCAGGGTCGGCGGATCGATCGGCTGGGCTTCCATGGCCGTTTCGATCAGCGGATCGCAGACGGTGTCGGCCACCGTCGCCTTCGTGAGGCCGGCGATCGAGACGATGTCGCCAGCGACGCCTTCATCGATCGGCGCGCGGGTGAGGCCACGGAAAGCGAGAATTTTCGAGACGCGGCCCTGTTCAACGAGCGAGCCGTCACGCGCCAGAACTTTCACGGTCTGGTTCGGCTTCACCGAGCCAGCGACGACGCGGCCCGTGAGAATGCGGCCGAGGAACGGGTCGGAGCCGATCGTGGTGCCGAGCAGGCGGAACGGGCCGGGCTCAACGGTCGGCGGCGGAACGTGGGCCAGGACGGTTTCGAAGAGCGCCGTCATGTCGGTCGTCTTGACCGTCGGGTCCTTGCTCATCCAGCCGTTCTTGGCTGAGCCGTAGATGATCGGGAAATCGAGCTGCTCGTCGGTGGCGTCGAGGTTGGCGAAGAGGTCGAAGACCTCGTTGATGACTTCGTTGTGGCGCTCTTCCGGCTTGTCGATCTTGTTGACGCAGACGATCGGGCGGAGGCCCAGTTTCAGCGCTTTCGACACCACGAACTTGGTCTGCGGCATCGGGCCTTCAGCGGCGTCGACCAGCACGATGGCGCCGTCGACCATGTTCAGGATGCGCTCGACCTCGCCGCCGAAGTCGGCGTGTCCGGGCGTGTCGACGATGTTGATGCGGTAGTCGTTCCAGACGACGGAAGTGGCCTTGGCGAGGATGGTGATGCCGCGCTCACGCTCCTGGTCGTTCGAGTCCATCATCCGTTCGGACGTCTTCTCGTTCTCGCGGAAGAGGCCGGATTGCTTGAGCAGGCAGTCGACGAGCGTCGTCTTGCCGTGGTCGACGTGGGCGATGATGGCGATGTTGCGCAGTTGCATGACGGGTTCTTTGCCGGGGGAGGTCTGAATTGTGCGCCGCAATACCCGTGTTTTGTGAATAAAGCGAGCACCTGAGGCGCCGCACCGGGTTCCGGGCCGAAATACCCGCTACAGGGGCTGTTTTGGGACCCTAATCGCGTTGATTATGCTCAACTTACGCGCCCGGAGGGCTGGGGCGGGCTGGTTTACGGAGCGGGAAGTCATGCGCCATCTGCTCGCCCTTGCGGCCCTGCTCGCTACAACAGGCTGTGCCGGCATCCCTGGGGCCCAAACGGTTGGACCGGTTGCCGCCTGCCAGTTTGGCGAGCCGATGGTGGAAACCATGCTGTTCCTTGGCATGGCCCGGCCCGGCGGATCGGTGTCGCGGTTTGAATTCGGGGAGTTCGTCGAAAAGGAAGTCGCCACCCGCTGGAAAGAGGGTTTCACCGTCCTTGAGGGGCAGGGACTGTGGTTCTCTGAACAGCGCAAGATCACCGAGCGGGAGCCTTCGCGCGTGCTGATCCGCTTTCACGATGGGAGCGCGGCTGCCTCCGCCGATATCGAGGCGATCCGCGACGCCTACATCAAGGCGTTCACGCAGGACGCGGTGCTGCGGACCGACCGGACGACGTGCGCGGATTTCTAGGCGTCAGCCGGGAAAAAGCTGCAGGCCGATGTCTTCCATTGAAGTTGGCTGATCGGCCGCGCCTTGGCGCAGAACTGCGCACTTCGTGCTCTCGCCGCCCTGCGGGAAGCAGAACATGTCGAGCTTCTCGGCTTTCAGCGCATCCCACGCCGCCTTGTCGAACCAGCTTTCGGGCATGAACGGGAATTCCGAGCGCTTGGGCTGGCCATCGGTTTCTTCCCACGGCGGCAGCCTGTCCGTCGTGTTGTTCATGACGTTGCCCTGATCAATCCAGTCCGTCAGCGCTGCTTTCATCGCGGCGGGGTCGTGCGCATCCTTGAGACCGAAGAGATAGGTGGTCAGGCCGGACCAGGTGTAGATCGGCGTGCCTTCGCGTTGCCTGATGACAAGGACAGCCACGCCCTGATCGCATGTCGGGCCGAGAACGGAGGCGTGCGCTGTGTAGCGGCGGACCGGCGTCTCCTGATCGATCCACGCTTTCTCGACGCTGACATTGCAGCCGTCCGTGGCGGCAGTATCCACGGGCGTTGGGGACGTGCCTTCGACTGGCTTCGCTATTTCGGCTGGCGGCTGACAGCCGGCGAGTGCAAGCAGCGAAGCGGCGATTGCAAAACGGGCTTTCATGTAATTCCCCTCGGGTCGTTCCCGGCGCCATCCGTCATCAAGCCGGGTGCAAACTCAATAGGCGGCGAGCAAACGCGTTCCGCAAAAAATTCGGCCAGCGGCGGGGAGAAATCGCCACTGGCCGAACCTGGATCCTGCCTTGCCGTTGCAGGTGAAGCGGACCCGCGGCGTCCCCCGACGCCAGTAGACCTCTATGGGTTGCCGCGTTGCAGCGGGGTGTTGTTGCGCTCTTTGACTTCTTCTTCCTTCGCAGCGGCGCGATCTTCGGCATTCCATTCAACCGATGGCGCGGCGCCCGAGGCATAGTCCTTCGACTTCTGCGCGAGACGGTTCATCGAGTCGGAAAGCTGGTCTTTCGAGACGGCCATGTTGCGCGAGGCGGTCTGGCCGACACCCTCTGCATCGTCGAAGTTCGAGAACTCGGTGCCGAGGAAGACGACTTCCCACCCCTTGGCGCGAACACGGTCGAGCGCGGCCTTGGCGGATTTCTTGGTCATTTCGGTGGACGAGTTTTCCTCGCCATCAGTCATGATGACGATGACGGCTTTCTCCGGCCTGTCTTTCTCAGCAAGCGAGACCATGCGGCCGATCGCGTCATAGAGAGGCGTCATCCCGCGCGGAGAGATTTCGTTATTGGTCACATCGCGCCAGTCGCTGGCGTCGATATCCTTGCGCAACACGTCGAACTGCAGGCCATCCTGCGCATCGAAAGCGGCAAGCGTGATGTCGGCGTCAACGCGCGGACCGCCATCGAGCGAGGCGAGGCCGTCAGCATAGGCGTTCACCGATGAGAGGGCTTCAGACCAGATCGGCTCCATCGAGCCGGTGCGGTCAAGCAGGATGTAGGAATGGATCGCCGGAGCGCGCGGCGGTTTGGCGAAGGCTGCCGTGGTGGTGATTGCGCCGGCCGTGGCGAGAGCCAGGATGGCGGCGATGGCTGTGCGGGTTTTCATGACTGGTCCCCAATAGTGTTGATGGCGAAACGCGGACGCTATTGCCGGGTGAAACTCGCGAGCGCGGTTTCAACGACGGGACCTGAGGTCGCTTCGGCCGGCGGAAGCGGAGCGTCGAGCGTGGCGCTGGCCGTCTGCGGTTTCGGCATGAAGGGAAGGGGCGCGCCCGAAGCGGCGAACGTGATGCCGCACACGAGAAGCGAGGTGAGGGCGAGGCGGATTGATGTCTTCACGGCCAGTCCCCTTTCCCGCGGGGTCAGGTCGTTGGTCCCGCGATGCACAACTTGTCGCAGCCGATCATGGCCGCGCCACGGCGCGAATTGGGGCGAAAGAGGGATTAGTGGGGTTCGTTTTAAGTCTGGACGCCGTCAGGCTGCGTCTGGCGCGGAGAGGTTGAGCCAGAGAATGAGCCCGATCACCCCCGCATAGAGCAGGATCGACAGGAAGGCTGTGCCTGTGCCGCCCTTGGCGAGGGAATGGGCTGCGGCGAGCTGTTTTTCTTCTTCCGCATTGCCGGTGGTCATCACCAGCAGGGCCACGACCAGAAGCACGAAGCCATACGAGGCGAGGTAGATCTGGTCCAACATCAGGAGGTAGCCGACATCCGGCAGGGCGGCCTGGGCGCTGAACTGCAGGGCCACGAGGGTAAGAAGCGCGGTGATCGAAAGACCGACGCGGGCTTCGATATGTTCCGGCTTCAGCAGCAGGGCGGCGGCGGCGACGAGCACCACGATAAAGACCGGGAGCAGGGATTTCGTGACGCCGGAGACGACGGGCCGGGAAATCGGGATCGACACGATCGCACGAGAGTATGTTTCGGGCTGGCTCATCGTCGTGTCGCCGAAGTTCGTGGGGTAGGGGCGATTGCGGACTTCGAGCTTTGGCTGGCCGATGACGAAGCCGGGGAGTTCGATCTCCGGGTTCATCGTCACCTGATCGACGACGTAGACGAGGCGCGACGCATTCCATTCCTGGTCTTCGATTTCGATCGTGAGATCGTGGGCGTCGAAGGGATAGGTCTTCACCGAGAACTTCGCGGCGAAGGGGCCTTGATGGCGGAACACCTGGTATTGCGTGCCATCTGGCTGGTTCACGGGCTCGGGATAGATGTCGGTCTGAACGTGGTCGTCGGGCGCGAACATGTTCATCCATTCGAACGTCGACCCCGGAACGATCTGCGCGTCCGTATCGCGGAACCAGAGATAGACGTCGGCAACGAAGGAGTAGCTGTGCAGGTCGATCGACTGGATGTCGTTGATGTACATCCCGACTTTCACTTCAGCAGGCGCTGACGCGGCCGGAGCTGGAGGTGCGGGATCCTGCGCGCTGGCCATCGGGGCGAGGCAGAACACGGCTGCCATCATGACAGTCAGGAAACGCAGCACGGTCTGCATCACGGAAATCCCCAAACGCTGAGCCGACCTTGATGGTGAGTGTCGCGCGTGAAGGCAAGGGCGAGTGATATCTCTGGCGCATGTACATGCGCGCGTGTTTTATGACGCATCCGAGGAGGGATCACTGATGAAACTCGAGGGCGGATGTTATTGTGGTGCGGTGCGCTACGAAGCGGTGGGCGAGCCTATCCTGAAAGCGCAATGCCATTGCCGCGCGTGCCAGCACATCACGGGCGGCGCGCCGAACATGTTCATGCTGATGCCGGTCGCGGGTTTTCGATGGACCAAGGGTGAGCCGAAGACATTCTCGCACCCCGGCAAGGAGAAT
>ERZ724517.2258-NODE-2258-length-10276-cov-11.083162_pt1 | contig 10276 bp, 11 predicted proteins | sample MGYA00376050_ERZ724517 | MGnify/ENA primary metagenome ERZ724517 (study PRJEB28724, sample SAMN07190886) | activated sludge metagenome | isolation source: activated sludge of sewage treatment plant in Hong Hong | place: USA: Christiansburg, Virginia | collected... | reverse complement strand
TTGCCGAAACCGCCAAGCTCGATTTCGCCAACGGCATCCGCTCGATGATGCGCCAGGACCCTGACGTTATTCTGGTCGGCGAAATCCGTGATGCCGAAACCGCCGAAATGGCTTTCCGCGCTGCGATGACCGGCCATCAGGTATATTCGACCCTGCACACCAATTCGGCCATCGGCGCCATCCCGCGCCTGCTCGATATCGGCGTGCTGCCCGACATCATGGCCGGAAATATCATCGGCATCATCGCCCAGCGCCTGATTCGTCGCCTGTGCGAACATTGCAAATCGCCCTATTACGCCGAGCCGCAGGAAATGCAGTTGCTCGGCCTGCCCGATGACAGTTCGCGCCCCTTGATCTACCGCGCCACCGGCTGCGACCTCTGCGATTACCAGGGCTACCGCGGCCGTATCGCCATCATGGAGTTGCTGCGCATCGACAGCGGCATCGATGAACTGATTGCCCGCCGCGCCACCACTCATGAAATCCGCAGCCGCGCCCAGCTCCAGGGCTTTGCTACCCTGGCTGACGACGGCATGCGGCGCGTCCTCAACGGCTCGACCTCGCTCGAAGAAATCGGGCGCGTCGTCGACCTCACCGACCGGATGTAGTCATGCTCTTCGACTACAAGGCAGTCAGCCTCGACGGACGCATGGTTTTTGGGCGCATCGACGCAATCAATGCGGTCGACCTCGAAATGCGCCTGAAAAGAATGGAGCTTGATCTTGTTTCTGGCAAGGCTGTCGAACACCACAACCTGTTCGGCGCCAGCAAGATTCCACGGCGCGAACTGATCAATTTCTGTTTTCACCTCGATCAATTGACCCGCTCCGGCGTCGCGATTCTCGAAGGGCTGGCCGACCTGCGCGACTCGATCGAGCATCCGCGTTTCCGCGAAGTGATCGCCGGCATGATCGAGAGTATTGAAGGCGGGCAGACGCTGTCACAAGCGATGGGCAGCCACCCCAATGTCTTCAGCCAGGTATTCGTCAATCTGGTGCGGGCCGGCGAAGCCACCGGCCAATTGCCCGAGGTACTGAGCAACCTGACCGAATCGCTCAAATGGGAAGACGAACTCGCCTCGCACACCAAAAAATTGCTGATGTACCCGGCCTTTGTCGCCACCATAGTTCTCAGCGCAACATTTTTCCTGATGATCTACATGGTGCCGCAGCTCAAGATGTTTGTGAAAAACATGGGCCAGGTGCTACCGATGCAGACCCAAATACTGTTTTTCATTTCCGACATCCTGGTCAATTATTGGGCCCTGTTCATCATTTTCCCCATCATTGCCGTCATCGCCGTCCAACTGATACTACGCAGCAATCCGCTGGCGCGTCTGCGGCTCGATGGGTTGAAATTGCGCCTGCCCATCGTTGGCCCGATCCTGAACAAGATCATTCTCTCGCGCTTCGCCAACACCTTTGCCATGCTTTACGCCGCCGGCATCCCGATTCTCGAATCAATACGTACTACACAGGATATCGTTGGTAACCGGGTCGTGCGTCAGGCGCTGCGCAAGGTTGAGCAATCGATTCGCGAAGGCCAGAACATCGCTGGCGCCTTTCACGATGCCGGGCTTTTCCCGCCACTGGTCGTACGCATGCTGCGCGTCGGCGAGACCACCGGCGGCCTGGACAAGGCGCTGCTCAATGTCAGTTATTTTTACAACCGCGACGTCAAGGAATCGGTCGAGCGAGCCCAGGCGCTGATCGAACCGATGCTCACCGTATTCATGGGCGCCCTGCTGGGCTGGATCATGCTCTCCGTGATCGGGCCGATTTACGACGTCATCAGCAAGATTAAAACGTGATCAACCGCCGCCTGCTCTATCTCAACACCCATCGCCTGAGCGCTTACGTCTGGGCCTCGGGGACGTTGACGCAGGAAGCCGTGTTCGAGATGCGCAGCGAAGATCACCTGCGTTTTATCGAGTATTTGCGCGTACACCGCAACAGCCACTTTCAGATCCTGGCCAATGTCAGCGAAGAAGGCTATCTGGTCGAGACCATCCCCTTCCTGCGCGGTGGCGACCGGCAAACCCTGATCACGCGCAAGATCGGTCAGCATTTCCTCGGCACCTCGCTGGCCTCGGCGGTTTCGCTCGGTTTTGAAAAGACCCAGCGCAAGAACGAAAAATTGCTGTTTAGTGCGCTGACCAATCCCGCCCATTTTGCCCCCTGGCTAAATTGCATCAAGGAGGCAGACGCCCCCCTCGCCGGCATCTACACCATCGCCCAGCTCGGCGGCGTGCTGTTGCAGAAGATGCGCCAGCCCGCCAGCCGCTGCATGCTGCTGACCCTGCAGGATCACTCCATCCGCGAGACCTATCTGGTCAAAGGCCAGCCACAATTTTCGCGCATGGCCCACTTGCCGGACAGCAGCATCGCCGGCATTGCCAGCGCCTTTGCCGCCGAAGCCGCCAAGTTGTTGCAATATCTGGTCAGCCAACGTCAGGTCGGCCGCAACGATGCCCTGCCGGTCTATGTACTGGCCCATCCGCAGGCTGCAGCAGCCATCCGCAGCGCCTGCCACGACACCGGCAATCTGATCTTCGAGATTCTCGACAGCCATCAGCAAGCGCGGCAAATCGGCCTCAAAACCCTGCCGGACGACAGCCGCAGCGATCTGCTCTTCCTTCATCTGCTGGCCAGCAGCCCGCCGCGCCAACAATTTGCCAGTGAAGAGCACCGTCACGACTACCGCATTTCGCAAATCCGTTATGGACTCATCGGATTAGGCGCCATTGCCCTGCTCGGCGGCGCTTTGTTTGCGGCAAAAGAATTTTACCAAACCTATAGCCTGCAACAGGAAACCGGGGAACTGAGCGTCAGGGAAGCGGAAATGAACTGGCGCTACCGGGAAATTTCTGCCACTTTTCCGCAGATCGGCATCGACAACGAAACCTTGCGCCGGGTGACCAACCGTCATGGTGAATTACTGAACCAGCAACGACTGCCGGATGCCGCCTACCGTCTCATCGCCAATGCGCTCAACCAGGCACCCGCCATCCAGCTCGAAGGCCTGGACTGGCGCCTGGGCGAGGCCAACACCCCGACGACACCAGGCAACCGCAACCTCGCTGTGCTGAACGGCGGTGATGAAATCATCACGGTCCGCGGCATCGTACGCCTTGAGGTCGGTGCCAGCCCACGGCAGACGCTGGGTGCGCTTGAACAATTTATGCAGTTTTTGCGCGTCGACCGCAACAATGAGCTCAAGGTGCTCCAGCAACCCTTTGAAATCGAGTCCAGCCAGGCCCTGCGTGGCGGCGACAAGGACGACGAGAACACCCAGCCACGCCAGTTCACCCTGCAGCTCACACGACGGAGTGCCCCATGAAACTCGCGGCGCGCGATCTCGTTAAACTGCAGTGGCATCTATTGCTGGCCCTGGCCCTGCTGATTGCCGCGGGTTTTCTCGGCTACTGGAGCCACCATCGCGCGCAACAGGCCAAAGTCGGGCGCGATATTGCCGAAAACCACCTGCAGCAAATCGACACCAGGCTGCGCCAGGTACGCATCGAAGAGCAGGAAATCAAGGAGCGCACAGTGCTCTTCCAGCAACTCGAAAAATCCGGCATTACCGGCGAAGAGAAACGTCTGGAGTGGATAGAACTGCTGCGCGACCTGCACCGCCAGCTTAGGCTCCCCGGCATGAGCTACGAGTTTGGCCCACAGTTGCCGCTTGAATTGGTGAGCGGAGCCGCCTACGCTTACCAAAGCAGCCACCAGCACATCCAGTTACGTCTGTTGCATGAAGAAGACCTGCTCAATTTCCTGCAGCAACTGCAGCAACGCGCCAAAGCGATGGTACTGGTGCGTAGCTGTCGTCTCTCCCGCAGCGACGTCAATGCGGCCCAGGTGCAACTAACAGCCGACTGCGATATCGAATGGGTAACCCTGCGCCGCTCCAACGGAGTCAAGCAGCCATGAAGACCTGGATCGCCGCCCTCTTGTTATGCTGCTCTCTGCCCGCTTGGCCGCAGAGCGAGTCACTTGGCCGCCTGTTTTTTACCCCGCAACAGCGCGCAGCCCTTGATCGCCAGCGGCAGCAAGGGACGACCGCCAACACCCATGTCGACCAGCAGGCCAGTTATACCCTGAACGGCGAAGTTCGCCGCAGCAGCGGACGCAACACCCGCTGGGTCAATGGTGAGGCGCAAGCAAGCGCCGGCACACCGCGGGGCATTATCGGCGATACCTACCATCCCGCTTCGGGCGAACGTGAAAGTCTGCTCGGAGGCGGGAGCATCACTGTTCAGCGGACTCCGGCCAGACCATGAAAGCTCGCGCCCTATCGCGTCAAAGACAATCCGGGATTGCCCTGCTCATGATCCTGGCGGTCCTGATCGTCGCTGGCAGCTATGCTTTTTATCGCACCGCAAATGTTGGTCAGGGCCGAACCCAACAAGCCGGCAAACTCGCCTCAAGCCTTGCGCGGGCCAAGGAAGCCTTGATTGCGCGGGCGGTCACGGATGCCAACCGTCCCGGCAGCCTGCCCTGCCCCGATCTGATCACCAATGATGTGGGCCTGAGCAACTTCCCCGGCGATGGCAAGACCGACATGTTCACCTTGACCCAGTGCCCAAGCTACATTGGCTGGCTACCCTGGGTGACTATCGATTTGCCCGAATTGACCGATGACAGCGGGACTCGCCTCTGGTACGCCGTTTCACCCAGCCTGCGCGATGACGACAGTGCCTACCCGATCAACAGCGATACGCTTGCGGCTTTGAGAATTGATGGCGGCGGTGAAATCGCCGCCATCATCATTGCCCCCGGTCGTGCCATTGCGGGCCAGACCAGGCCATCAAACAACCCGGCGGACTATCTGGAGGGCGACAATGCAAATGGCGATCTCAACTATGTCAGCGGACCGAGCAGCGCCACCTTCAACGACGTGGTCGCCATTATCACTTATCAGGAATTGATGGCTGCCGTTGAAAAACGGGTCGCCAGCGAGGTCAAGGTCTGTCTCGAACAACACGCACTGGCCACCGCCAATAGCCTGCACAGCTACCCCTGGCCTGCACCATTTTCCAGCCTGAACTTGCACGGCAAGAGCGGCAGCTATTTCGGGCAGCTCCCGGTGACTCAGCCGAGTTCTGGCCTCAACGCAACCCTGCTGGAAAACATCGCGCAAATACAAACAGCCAGCAGTACGCTAAACAGCGCCACGCAAGCCAGTACTCAGCTAGCTGCCGTGCAACAACTCGCTGAGGCACTGACGCAGGCCCGCAATCTCTACGATGTCATGTATGTCGTTGCGACCAGGCTATGGCAAAACGCATCGATTACCGCCACCGCCAGTGCCACACTGGAAACCGAGATTGCGAATGATCTAATCCCCAGTAGTACGGGCCGCATTGCCATCATCAATTCGGAGCAAACGCGAATTCGCAGCGATGCCCAAGCGGTCAGCAATCAGATAGACAATGTTTATAGCGCGCTCGACGAGAGCGGTATCGATGTCTTTCCCAATCAGCTAAAGATCAGAAGCGATCAATATCAGTTGCAAAGAAGTGCCCTCAACGCCGATGCGATTCAACTACTACTGGCCAACAGCACCACAACGCATGCCGATATCGGCCCGGCCCTGGCCAACGCTCTGGCGGCCAGCACTACCGCCACGACAGCCGCCAGCAACCTCGCCGTGGCACCGAGCAACCCGGCCCTGCTGGCTGCCGCCTCTGTCGCAGAAACAACGCTCGACAATACCTTAAGCACCCTGCAGGCGACCATCAACAGCAGCCGCGTCAACCGTCACTACAGCGAAATAAGCCCCTACGCCACACAACTGAGCACACTGAACACGCTACTCAGCAGCGCCCCTAACACCAGCAACGCTGGCCTACTGGCCGCCAAACTAACCGAAACAAAAACTTTGCTGCAGAGCATCCTGACTGGCGCCAGCGCTATCAACGCGGCCCGAAGCAGCAGCCTGCTGGCCGTCGATCAGGCGCTGGCGGTGACCCAGTCCGGCACGAACTACCCGCTGATGGCGTCGACGACAAGCTCGGCAGTCGCTTCAATCAACACGCTGGTCAGCACCATGCTGATCAACGATGACAATCTGACACGAAGCAGCCTTGCCGCAGCCACCAGCGATTTCAAAACCGAACAGACGATCTTCGCCGGACTCAACATCGCCTCGACCAGCGCCCGTGTTCCTTACGCACTCAGCCTGCAAAATGTTACGGTCGACGTCAAATTCTGGACAAATCTTATCGTCGCCGAAGCCGACAGTCTGGCCCGCCAAGCCAAGGGTGTCCCGATTGCCTTGGGCGGTGACTTTTCCCAGGTAACACCACTGACCACCTCGGCCTACCAGAGCGCCGACAATGCGCTTTCAAGCAGCCAAATTGCTGCAACTGCCGTCCAGGCCTACCTCAATACACCGACAGCCGCCAAACAAGCCGCCGCATCGACCGCCCTGGCTGACACCCTGAGCAAAACCAGCAGCCTGCTCGGCTCCGCCGCCAACCTTGATACCTCACTGAACAGCAGCGCTTCCAGCGCTTTGCCGATCATCTGGCTCTCCAGCCGGTGCGATGTATTCAGGGAAACCGCTGACAGCTGGTGGAACAATAATCAGTGGAAAAATCTGGTTTTTTACCAGATCAGCGACACCACCCGCACCGCGCCGGGCCGGCTGCAGGTCAATCAGTCCGGCAATTACCGGGTCGTCGTGGTCAACGCCGGACGCGCACTCCCCGGCCAGAATCGCCTAACCCGCACGACGGCGAACCATTTCGAAGGAATTAATGCTGATCCTACTCGCGACGGCGATGCCACAGCGCCAAGCATCACGTTCATTAACCAGCCCCCCTCTGCCACCTTCAACGACCGTCTGGCATACTGAGCGGCAAAATATGAACCGCACCGCGCCAGCAAAATTTATTCAATCCGGATTCACCCTCGTCGAATTGACGATGGTGCTGATCATCGTCGCCTTACTCTCGACCGGACTGTTATTTGGGGTTTCTGCCCAGCGTTCGGTAGCAGAAAATGCCGATGCCCAACGTCAGCTGGAAAATATTCGCGAAACGCTGCTCGGGTTTGCGATTGCCAATGGCCGCCTACCCTGCCCCGCCGTCCCCACGCTGGCCAGCGGCGATGTCAATGCCGGCGTTGCCGCAACGCCCCCTTGCCTGAATGCCGCACAACATGGTGTCCTGCCATGGGCTACCCTGGGTCTGCCGGAAACTGATCCGTGGGGAAACCGCTATACCTACTTTGCTGGCAGCGACTTCACGGCAGCCGTTCCCGTCGGTGCGCAAACCAGCTTCACGCTGGATACTATTGGAACAGCCAACATCAAAGATAACGGGGCAAGCGCTGCCAACATCGCCTCCGACCTCCCCGCAGTCATCGTCAGTCACGGTAGCCGAGCGGTCGGCGCCTATCAGCCAACAGGAAATCAGGTGCCGGGCGCAGCAGCCGATGAGCTCGAAAATGCCAATGCCACGCTAACCTTTATTTCCCGCACCCCAGGCGACACTTTCGACGATCTCGTTAGCTGGATCGTCCCCAGCATACTCAAATCACGCATGGTGGCAGCCGGTCGCCTGCCCTGAAGCGCTGAAGGCTCAGACGACTTCTTCCCGCGGGTCACGCGCCATCAGTTGTTGCAAGGCCGTGGCGGCATTTAGACGACCATCGAGCACGGCAGCCACTGCCGAAGAAATCGGCATATCGACCGCCAATTCCAGGGCCAGCTTGGCGACCTCGCGAGCGGTATAAACCCCCTCGGCAACGTGGCCGAGTTCTTCCAGAATTTGCGGCAGTAACTTGTTTTCCGCCAGCGCCAGCCCGACGCGGCGATTGCGCGAAAGATCACCGGTGCAGGTCAGAATGAGGTCACCCATGCCGGCCAGCCCCATGAAGGTCTCGCGTTGCGCACCGAGCGCCAGTCCAAGGCGGGCGATTTCAGCGAGCCCCCGGGTCATCAAGGCAGCCCGTGAATTCAGGCCTAGCCCCAGGCCATCACAAACGCCAGTGGCAATAGCCAGCACGTTCTTGACTGCGCCGCCAACTTCAACACCAACCAGATCATCATTGGCATAGATGCGCAAATGGCTAGTGTGCAATTGCCGTGCCGTTTCACGCGCAAAGGCCGGATCATTGGCAGCCAGGGCGACAGCGGTTGGTTGCCCGGCCGCTACTTCTTCAGCGAAGCTTGGCCCCGACAAGGCGCCGCAGACGGCTTCCGGCCCCAGCACTTCAGCCACCACCTGATGCGGCAATTTACCGCTACCCGCTTCAAAACCCTTGCACACCCAGATCAACGGGCATTTTGAACCCAAACGTTTAAGTTGCTCGGCGGTCGGCCGCAATCCAGCAATCGGTGTCGCAACAACCAGCAACTCGGCAGACGCTATCGCAGCAGCAAAATCGGTAAGAACCTGAACCGATTCCGGCAGTTTGTAGCCGGGGAAGAAGCGATGATTTTCTCGCGTCTTTTGCAGGTCGACCGCAACATCTTCCTCGCGCGACCACAAGCTCACCTCATGCTTGCCGGCAAAGGCAATAGCCAGCGCGGTACCCCAGGCGCCGGCACCAATCAGGGTAATTCTCATAAGCCCCAGACCTGGGTCGAGCGCACGTAACCTGTTGCGCCATCACGATGCTTGACCTTGGCCCAACCCGGCGAGGCTGGCTCGATCAACTCAAGCGCAACCCATTTGTCAATTTCTGCGACAATCGGCGCATCCGGCAGCTCAGCCTGACGAATTTCAGCCTTCGGCGCGGTGACGACCAAGGTCCGCCTTTCGCCAAGGCTACGGGTTTCCACCCAGGCCAGGGTGCCTTCGGCATCGCGAACCTTGCTCCAGCCGTCCAGCTTGACCACCACCTCAACCGGAGTCTGGGCCTTGATCAGATAGAGCTTTTTTCCACTTTTCGAGGGCGAATCATAAAGAATCGCCGCTGGCGGCACGATCGAACGATAGTCGATGGCCAGCGCCGGCACGCTGGAAGCAAGCAACAGTAGAACTCCCAGTGACCGACGCATGGCTAATCCTCGCTTACTGCAGCGTTTCAGCGGCCGGTGCCTGCTGTTCCTGCATCCGGGCCATGTACATCGATTCGAAATTGACCGGTTGCAGAACGATGGGCGAGAAACCGGCGCGAGTAATCGCATCCGACACGGTTTCACGAGCATAGGGGAAGAGGATGTTCGGGCAAGCCACGGCAACCAGCGGCTCGATCTGATCTTCTCCCACATTCATGATGCGGAAAATACCGGCCTGGCCAACTTCAACCAGAAACACGGTTTTCTCGGCCAGTTTAGCCGTCACAGTAACCGTCAGCACGACCTCGAAGACACCCTCACCAACGCCTCGGCCGGCCGTATTGAGCTGGATTTCAACCTGCGGCGCTTCGCGCTCAAGGTAGATTTCCGGTGCATTCGGCACTTCAACCGAAAGATCCTTGACGTAGAGCTTCTCAATGCCGAAGACCGGCTGTTCGTTTTGTTCCATGGTTTTCTTTCGCTAAGTTAATTAGTTTCAGGCCGTAGCGGCCAGTAGCGGCAACAGGCTACCGGCAGCATCCAGCGCATAAAGATCATCGCAGCCACCAACGTGCGTATCGCCAATATAAATCTGCGGCACTGTACGACGCCCGGTTTTTTCCATCATTTCGTCGCGTCTGACCGGGTCAAGATCGATACGAACCTCTTCGATCTGCGTCACGCCACGCGCCGTCAACAACTGTTTGGCGCGAATGCAAAACGGGCAAACCGCCGTCGTGTACATCAACACCGCGGCCGTCATTTACCGGCCTTGCCTTTTTTAATCGGGTAACCTGCACCAACCCAGGCATCCACACCACCGGCCAGGCTGTTCAGATTGCTGAACCCCTGCTTGGTGAATTCCTTGCATGCCTTACCTGAACGCATGCCGGTCGCGCAGCAGACGATAAGCGGCTTATCCTTCAACTTATCCAGCTCGCCAATACGCTCGAAGAGTTTGGAGAGCGGAAAATGCCGAGCATCCGGCAGATGACCGGCAGCAAATTCATCGGCTTCACGAACATCGACGATGTGCGCATCATTACGATTTATCAGCAGCGTTGCCTCGGCAGGACTCACTTGATTGCCGCCTGGGCGCATGAACAGCGGCCAGGCCAAACCTAGTCCGCTGGTAACAACAACGCCAATCAACAGAATATTCTGGTTAACAAACTCCATCGGAACCAATTACTTCTCCTCACCACAAAAAACTTCGCGCATCATCCCGACGAGCTGCAGGGTACGCGTATCGCCCACCCGGTAA
>ERZ724517.2257-NODE-2257-length-10278-cov-3.201213_pt1 | contig 10278 bp, 7 predicted proteins | sample MGYA00376050_ERZ724517 | MGnify/ENA primary metagenome ERZ724517 (study PRJEB28724, sample SAMN07190886) | activated sludge metagenome | isolation source: activated sludge of sewage treatment plant in Hong Hong | place: USA: Christiansburg, Virginia | collected... | reverse complement strand
CGAAGCTGTACGTCCCCGTTCTTCGCCTTCTTGCAATTGTTCAGCGAGTCTGCCGAGTTTGCGTTGTAGCCGGCGCTGATGCAGAAATCGCGGCTCGTGTTGCTCCCATTGAAGAGCCAGGGGATTCCGCCGACCGCGCCGCCGATCAGGAGCGCGCCGCCGCCGACCATCGCGCCGACGCCGACCGCTTTCTTCACAGGAAACGAGCTCTTCTCCGTGGGGCCCGTCGTTCCGGTCGCGACCGGCTCGAGGACGACAGCGAGCTTCTCGTTCGCGCCGACGGCGAAATTCTTCTCCAGGGACTTGCCGAGGCTCTCCCCCTTCACGAGGTGGGCGCCGGCGAGCACCTCGACGGTCACCGTGTCGGCCTCCATCGGGATCTTGCGCGCGCCGTCAAGGAGCAGCTCCTTCGCCCCTTTTGCCGAGAGGGTGACGGTGCCGGTCTTCAGCTCCAGGAGCTCGTCGATGAGTTCCTTGGCGATCGCCGCGAGGGCCGGATCCTGGGCGTCCTTGAGGTTGTCGCTCCAGCTCTTCTTGAGGACTTTGTCCGGCTGCCCTTTGCGCCAGTAGTGGAGCTCGACCTCGACCTGCCCTTTTTGCCCCTTCGGCTTGGCGAGTAGGCCCCAGATGTAGCGATCGGCACCGAGCTTTGTGCCGATTTTCTCTTCGCATTTCGCGTCGGGCTTGGCATCGCACTTGTTGGCCGTCGTGAGCACGGCGAGCACGGAGCCGTCTTCCACAAGGGAGACCGACGGCGCTTTGGAGATGCGGGAGCGGAGGGCGTTGGTGATCGCTTCGGATTGCTCGATGGCGTCGTCGGAGTCGATCGCGAGGATGCGGAGCGGAGTCGCCGCCGGCCCGGGAGCTTCGGCGTGGGCAGCCGACGCCGCGGCAACGACCGACGAAGCGATGGCAAGCGGAGCAAACAGGCGGAGGCGGCTCGACATGGTGCGGCAACCTACCCCAACCGGCGCGCCGGTTGAAAGCGCTGGCGACGCCGAGCAACGATTTGCTAGCGACGCCCCGTGCGCATCACCGGCGGCCAATTTCGCTCGCGACTCCTCGTCGCCCCCCGCGGTGACGCGACCCGACCGACCTCCGATCGCGTCCGTGAGTCGCTCTTCTCGATCCTCGAAGCGCGCGGATTCCCTCGCGATGCTCGCGTCTTGGACCTCTTCGCCGGCACCGGTTCCCTCGGCTTCGAAGCGCTCTCGCGTGGTGCCGATCACGTGACCTTTGTCGAGGAGCGCCGCGACACACTCCGCGCCCTCGAAGAGAACCGTGCTGCCTTGAAGACCGCCGACCGAACGGCCGTTTTCGCCGAAAAAGTGGAGCGTGCCCTCACGCGCCTCCCGGCGGCGAGCTTCGATCTCGTGTTTCTCGATCCGCCGTACAAGCTGGTGACCGAGACCCCGTTTGTGGCGCTTTTTGGCGCGGTTGCCAGGGTTTGCGCGCCAAACGCCTGCGTCGTCCTTGAGCACGCCAGTCGCGACGAAGCCCCCGCGCTCGGCCCCTGCGCCTGCGAAGAGGCGCGCCGCTACGGCGACACCGCGCTCGCTTTTTACGCGCCGACGCCTGCCGACGCCGAAGAGATTCTCGAAGAAACCTGAAGGGTTTTAACGGCGAAAGCTGGTGTGCGCACGAGACGAGAGACGACCTGCGTCAAATGCTCTAACGTCTCGGCGCTCGTCTGCGCCGCTGCGGGAGTCCCCGTGCGCGCCCCAGCGACGCCTCCGACCATGCACGCCCTCCCCCCCTTCCGCCTGTCCCTGATCGTCGCCCCGATCGCCTTCGCCCTTGCCGCTGCGCCGCTCGTCGGCTGCACGAAGAAGGAGGATCCGAAGCCGACCGTCACCACGACCGCCTCCGCCGCCCCGGTCCGCCGTTCCGACGACGACCTCCCGCCGCCGCCGGTCGCCGAAGTCGATGCAGGGGCGCCCGCGCCGTCGAGCACCGGCGCGAGCGTCGCCACGAACGCCCCCCCGTCGGACGGCTGCAGCCAGAAATGCACCGGCAAGTCGACCCCCGAGCTCGAGTCGACGCTCGCCGGCATGGCCCGCCGCGCCCGCGTTTGTTACGAGCAGGCGCTCAAGAACGACCCGGCCCTGAAGGGGCACGTCACCGTCAAGGTGAAGATCGGCGCCAACGGCAGCACCTGCGGCGCGAGCGTCGCGAGCAGCGATTTCAGCGACGCGAGCATCGGCGCCTGCAGCGCCAACAAGTTCCGCACGACCTACCCGGCCCCGAAGGGGGGCTGCATCGAGGTCTCCCAGCCGCTCAACTTCACCACGCGCTGAAGAATCACCTGTCGTGAACGCTCGTCTTTTCGCCATCGTGGCGCTCTTTGGTGCGCTCGTCGCCTGCGAGGAGACGCGTGGCGACTTCGGCGATGAGTGCCTGTCGGATGACGACTGCCTCTCGAACACCTGCGTCGGCCGCGCCTGCGTGAACCCGCCCGCCGTGTTCACCGCGTCGGACGGCGGTTCTTCGGCAACCACCGGAGATCGTTGATGGATCCCGAGGTGCGCCACGGCGTCCAGCTCCTCGTCTGCTACGACGGCGCCGCCTTCCACGGCTTTGCGCCGCAAAAGACGGTGCGGACTGTCCACGGCGCGCTCACCGAGGCGATCCGGGCGATCGACCCGACGATCGTCGACGTCCGCGGCACGAGCCGCACCGACGCCGGCGTCCACGCGGAGGGCCAGTCGGTCGCCTTCCATTCGGCGCTGCAAATACCTGCAAAAGGCTGGGTCTTGGGCCTCAACGCCAAGCTCCCGGACGACGTCTCCGTGCGCGCCGCCCGCGCCATCGGCCCCGAGTTCAACCCGCGCTTCGAAAACCTCGGCAAGCGCTACGTCTACCGGGTCCTTCTCGACGCCGTCCGCGACCCGCTCCGCGACCGCCGCGCCTGGCGGATCGGCGAGCCGGTCGATCGGAACCTCCTGATTTCCGAAGCGAACGCGCTCATCGGGACCTTCGATTTCGCCGCCTTCCGCGGCAAAGACGAGCGGGAAAACACGGTGCGCACGATCCTCGGGATCGACGTCACCGAAGAGGACCAGGGGCGCGTGCTCGCGATCCGCGTCACCGGAACCGCCTTTCTTTTCAACATGGTGCGCATCGTCGTCGGGACGTTGGTCGACGTCGCCCGGGGTCGGAAGGCGCCCGGAGCCGCCGCCCGCGCCCTCGCGAGCCTCGACCGCCGCGACGCAGGCATGACGGCGCCGCCCCACGGTCTTTGCTTGGAAGAGGTCTTCTGGAAGCCGCTTGAAACGGGAATGATCGCCGGCCCCTCCTGGCCGGAAGGGCATTTCGAGCCCGCCGTCTCTCGCGACGCCACCCCCAGCGAAGTTGCTCCTTGACCGGCCTCCGCGTCCGCGCGCCCCAGGTCGGCGAAGGGGACAAGATCGTTCCACTGTGGCGGAATCTTTGGGATCTTCATGAAGCCTGGGGGAGCTACCCCGGCACCCAAGACGCCGCCATCTACCGCGCCCTCGCCCGGCGTATCGACGACGAATCGGCCCTCCGTCGCGGCTTCCCCCTCCTTCGCCGGAGCGGCGAAAATGGCGGACATATTCATTTGATCGCCGAGCGCGATGGCGAGATCGTCGGTCAGGTCGAGGGCTGGGTGGAGGCAAACGGCGTCGACCCACGCACGCCGATCACGTGTGAAATTCGGAGCTTGATCGTCGCCGAGACCGTCCGTGGCGGTGGCGTCGGTCATGCACTCCTGGAGGAGCTCGCCGCCGTTGCCGGGACGGTCGCGCCGCGGATTTTTGCCGTCGCCGAAGTGCTCGCCGAGAACCCGTTCCGCCCCTTCTACCGGCGCGAAGGCTACGCCCCCGTCGGCTGGACGCTCCGCTACGCCCCGGTTTCCGCGGAAACGCCTGAAACGGCGCGCAGGACGATACAAACGAAGCTCCACGTCCGCCGGGCGCGCGCCTCGGATGGCTTTTCGGCCGCCCTCCTCGAGACGGTGCTGGCGATGCGCCGTCGCTCGGTCCGCGACCTGCGTTTCGACCCGCCGCGCACCCCCGATGCTGCGCAAATCGATGCACTCTCCACCTACCTCGCCGCTCGTGAGCGCCTCTCCGAGGCGGCGCCGCCCCTCGATTGGATCGTTGAAGATGCCCACGGCGTCCGCGGGCAGGCGACCTTCGCCCTCCTCCCGCTGGAGGCGCCGTTCCTGACCGGCCAGCGTGCGGTGCTCGGACGGATCGCCTTCGACCCGGCCGGCGATCCGGCGCTCCTCCTCCCGCCGCTCCTCGCCCGCGCCGTCGAAAGGGCCCATGCGTTTGGCGCAAAGTGGCTAGAACTTTGCGATTTTTCGGCGCCGGGCACGCCGCTCTACGAAGCGGCTCGCGCCCTCGGAGCGACGCCATGGTCGTCGGTCATGGGGAAACGCGTGTGTTGAGTAGTCCGCGCCGAACGCGCCGACCCGTCCATTAATTGCACAGAACGATTGCAGCCTGTGCGCGACGCAGCGAGGCCGATCTCTCCGATACTCCCACAATGGGGTATGGCGATCGCGACATGCTCACCGCAGGAACCTGGGAGGACCTGGAGGCCTATGCGGCCGGCCAAGGCACCGTCGCCGCAACACGCGACGTCCTCCTGCGCGGCGCCGCTGGGCTCCTCGCGGCGGAAATCGTCGAGTCGCCGCTGGAGGATGCCAGCCCAAGTGGCGGGGCAGGGGCGCTCGTCATCGATGTCGCACTCCCGGCCGCCCGCTCGGTGCCGCCGGAAGCGCTTCGACTCCGGTTCTCCCGCGCCTCCGCCTGGACCGCCGACGAAATCGTCTACGCCCGTCGCCTTGGCCGCGCACTCGCCGACTTGCGCGCCCGCGAACGCCTCGAGGAGGCGCTTCGTCGCCAAGACGAAGAGAGCGAACGGACCCGTCGCGTCGTCGCCGCCCTTGGCGTAGTTACGTGGAATTACGACGCGTTGACCGACGTGCTCACCCTCGATGCCGTCTGGCCCTCGCTCGGCGGGGGGCCTGCTGGGCCGCGCCGTCTCGTCGACTTCCTCGCCCACGTTCATCCCGCCGATCGTCTCTTCGCCGAGGAGCACACGCGGACGATCCCGGAAGGGCAGGACGAGGTCGTCGTCACCTACCGGGTTCAATGCGCCAACGGCGAGTGGCGCTGGCTCGCCTGCCGGGGGCGTGTGGTGCTCCGGGATGCCGCGCGCCGCCCGCTCCGCAGCGAGGGGACCTTCGTCGATAGCACGGCGGCAAAACAGCTCGAAGAACAGCTCGTCACCGCCCAGCGCCTCGACGTCGCCGGCCGCATCGCCGCGGGAGTTGCGCATGATTTCAATAACTTACTCGCGATCGTCACGACGTGCGCCAGCTCCCTTCAAGCCCGCGGGCCGGCCGCCCAAGACGACGACATCGCAAGCATCCTCGACGCCGCGTCGCGGGGGGCCACCCTCACGCGGAAGCTGCTCATCCTCTCCGGCCGCCAGCGCGTTGCGCCGGAATGTTGGGGCGTTGAAACGCTCTTGAACGGCGCCTCCAACCTGCTCAAGCGCGCCCTCGGCGACATCAATCGAATCTCCCTTCCGACGGGCGCAGATTCGTCGGAAAGTGCCGATACTCATGTCCTCGTGGACGCATCTCAAATCGAGCAAATTCTTCTAAACATCGCAATCAATGCTCGAGATGCGATGCCGGGTGGCGGAGAATTTACCGTTCGCTACTCGCGTGTTTCGCGCGCAAACGCCGACAATGCCGCTCTCTTTCAGCTGGCCGATCCGAGCCTCTGGGCGATCGACTACGTCGCGATTTGTTGCACCGATACCGGAAAAGGGATTCCGCCGAGCGTACGCACGCAGATCTTTGAGCCGTTCTTCACGACAAAGGGGCCGACCCGGGGGACCGGTCTCGGGCTCGCAGTTTCACGAGGAATTGCGCGCGCTCACGGCGGTGATCTCCTGCTCCTTCCCCCCAACGCCGATGGCGCCTCGACGACGTTCTGTCTCCTACTGCCGCTCGAAAATCGCCAGTCGAACGAGGCACCAGTCAGCAAGCGCCTCGGAAATGCTCCGGCCGGTGGTGGCAAAGAGCTCCTGCTCGTCGATGACAACGATGTCCTCCGCGGGCGTCTCGCCGCTGCGATGGTGCGCCTCGGTTGGTCGGTTGTCGCGGTCGCGTCTGCCCAGGCGGCCCGAGAGGCGTTCCGCGAGCATCCTTCGGTGGTCGCGCTCGTCACCGATATGTTGATGCCCGAGGAGACCGGCGATCGACTGGCAATTTCCCTGCGGAAAATGCGCCCGATGCTGCCTGTGATTTACATCACCGGCTACTCGGATGCAGAGATTGAAGAATCTGCAGCTCCGACGCTCCTCTTGCAGAAGCCGTTTACGCCGACGGAGCTGGCGAGCGCGCTGCACAAGCTGCTCGGCGCGCCTGATGTCGCGAAGGGAGCACACTAAGGTGGTCTCTTAAATCGCGTGCAGGCCGGACGAATGTTGATGGAATAGCGGTTGGGGGCGGGATGGAAGTTTTCACAGGTCACTCGTCGGCGGTGGGCGAAGAAGCGGTCGACGAGGCGACGCGTGCGGTGCCCCACGACCGCGATCCCGACCTTGTCCTCGCGTTTTGGTCGGTCTCCCAGGACCACGACGGGGCGCTCATTTCCCACGCGCTCGCCGCGCGATTTCCGCGCTCGCTCGTCACCGGATGCACGGGCGCGGGCGGCTACTTCGGCGGCGAAGACGAGGTTCGCCGCGTCGAAGGGCTCGTGGTCGCTGCGCTGTATACTCCTCGAATTCGTTGGGGTATTGAGCGGATTGAACTCGACGGCTTCGACGGGCGGTCCGCGCGCGCCTGCGTCGACCGCCTCCTCGCGTCGGTCCACCTCGATCGGGACTCCATCGACCCGAAGCGCCAGCTCTGCATCACTTTGTCCGATGGACTCCTGCAAAAGGAGGAGGCGCTCGCGGCGGTCCTCGCCGAGGCGCTCGATGGCGTCCCCTCCGTCGGCGGGAGCGCCGCCGATGATCTGAGCTTCCGGGAGACCTTCGTCCTCCACAACGGGGAGCGGCACCGCAGTATCGCTGTGGCACTCTTTGCCCATTGTGAAGACGGATTCTCGCTCATCAAACACCAGAGCGTCCGCTCGACGGGGAAGCTCCTTGCCGTCACCGCGGCGAAAGGGCGGACGGTTTTTGCCTTCGACGGGCGAAGCGCCGCCGAGGTCTACGCGGAGGCTGTCGGTAGACCACTCAGCGAACTTCGTGCCCGAACTGCTTTTCATCCTTTGCTTTTTCGTTGCGACGGCCGCGACTACATTCGTTCCGTTCGGTCGATCGGCGACGATGGAAGTGTCCATTTCTACTGCGCGATTGAAGAGGGGGTCGTCCTGGCGCTCGGAGAGACCCACGAGCCGGTAGAGGCGCTGTCGAGTCTCATGGATGGGGAGCACACGGGGGCCTTTCTTTTGGCCTTTAATTGCGCCCACCGCGCGATTGAAGCGTCAGCGGCCGGTATCCATGACCAGCTCGCCGCACGTCTCCGCACGGCGGGGCGCTCCGTGATCGGGTTCGACACCTACGGCGAGCAGTTCGGTGGCCTTCACATCAATCAAACGCTCGTCGGAGCGATCTTCTACGACGCGGCGGCACCCAAGGCGCTCGCGCCCGAGGTCCTCAGCGACACAAAGCCGACCGGCTCCTCCCGGCCCCCGGGCGGAGGAGCAGCTACCCAGACGGTCGATGTCCTCAAAGCGAAGGTTTGGGACCTTTACGGCGGTGGGAGTTCGGCGATCGGGCGTGAACTTGAGGCGGCAAGGGGTCGCGAGGAGGAAAACCGCCGCCGTCGCGCGGTGGCGGAGGTCCGCGCCGTGGAACTTGAGCGGTACAATCAGGGACTTGAAGCGGAAGTTGCCCGAAGAATCGCGGCAACGCGCGCCATCGTCGACAACGTCTCTTTTGGATTCTTGATCGTCGGAAGCGACCTCCTCGTGCAGAGCGAGTGTACGAAGTCCTGTTTCCGACTTTTCGCGCTTGCAAAGAACTCCGCGCCGTCTCCGGCTTCGCCGACGGACGCTACAGACCGCGTCGAGGGGGCCTTTCTCCCTGCGCTTCTCCGTCTCCCGAAGGGGCAAGAACTTGAGTTTTCCTTGGGGATTGAGCAGATCTTCGACGACCTGCTCCCCGAGGACGTGGCCCTCCAGCAGCTCCGACGTACCTTCCCCATCGACGACCGCATTATCCAGGCAGAGGGTCGCGTACTCCGAGGGGCGAGCGGCCTCGTTGAATCGATCTTGTTCACAATTTCTGACGTGACCGATCTCGAGCGGGCAAAGCGAGACAATGCGCGCCACCGGACGTTGGTCTCGGTCCTTCGCCAGCGCGATGCGTTCCTCCTTTTCCTCGGAGAGACGCGCGAACAGCTCGCCGCCGCCCGCGATTCCGATCACGAAGTGCAGCTCCACCGTCGTCGTATCGTGCACACGATCAAGGGAAATTGTGCCTCTTACGGGATCGACTCCGTCATCGATGTGATCCATGAGATCGAAGACGCGTTGACGATTTCTGACGACGATATCGATGCCATTGAAGCGGAAATTCGTCGCTTTCTTGAGCTCAATCACTCGGTCCTTGGGATCGAATATTCCCAGGATCAAGAAGAGTTCTTCGAAATTTCCGCGGAACGCATGGATCAGCTACGCGCCGCCATTGCGGAGGCGCCGGCGGCCGCCGCTGCGTTCCGTCAGTGGCGAGCACGTCTCCGCCAAAAGCCGGCGGCTCACCTGCTTGGGCCGCTCCCCCAGGTCGCCGAGCGCTTGGCACAAAGACTTGGAAAAATCGTTCAATTTCGGATTCTTGGCGAGCAGACCTACGTCGATTCCGAGCTGAAAACGATTTTTCAATCGGTCGCTCATCTTGTACGAAATGCGATCGATCATGGAATCGAGCGCCCCGAGGACCGCGGCGCGAAGGACCCCCGCGGTCGCGTCGAGGTCCACGTGGAAGAACTTGCCGATTCCCTCCGGATTGTCGTCGTCGACGATGGAGCCGGTATCGATTTTGCCGAGCTTCGTGCACGGAGTGGATCCTCTTCCACGGCAGTTTCCGACGGCGAACTCCTCTTTGTAGACGGACTTTCGACGGTCCGTCAGGCGACGCGCACTTCGGGGCGAGGCGTGGGAATGAGCGCCGTTCGGGCGGCGCTTCAAGCGGTGGGTGGATCGATTTCCGTAGAGAGTTCGCGCGGTCTCGGGACGACGATCGCTCTGTTGTTGCCACGAAGGACGGGGACATGACTCCGGAATCTTTGCCTATTCTCGATGCGCTCATGATCGAGGTGACGATTGACCTCTTTGCTGGCTATGGCGTCGAGGTGCACTACCTCGGGTGCGGAGCGTCCGATCCCCCGGAAGACGTGACCGTCGCTGGCGTCATCGATTTTTTCGGCGACGACTTCCGCGGCACCCTCCTCGTCGCCGCCACAGCCAGTTTTTTTGCGCGAACATCGTACCTTCCGCCACCGACCCCCCACGCGACGGTCCTCGACTGGGCCGGCGAACTCGCAAATCAGCTCCTTGGGCGTCTGAAAAATCGTCTCTACGGGCGCGGGATCACGATGGAAGTGAGCACGCCCAAGAGCCTGAGCGGCGCACCGCTCAGCACCCCAAAAGCGAACTCCACGCGCGCGTACATTTTTCGAGATAGCGAACAGCAAATTTGGGTACGACTCGACGTCCTCACCTCGGACGGCGTCGATCTCGCTCACCCTCGGAGCGACGGCGGTGAGGCGGTCCACGAGGGGGATTTGGTGCTTTTCTAGGGGGATAGGGGAATGAGCCAGCATATTTTGATCGTGGACGACTCGGCGACGGTCCGCGCCCAGCTCTCGACGGTGCTGCTCGGCGCCGGCTTCCTCGTGATGGAGGCGGCCGATGGCGTCGAGTCGATGGAGAGGATTCTCCGATCCGGCGTCTCGCCGGGCGGGGACAACGTCGCTGCGGACCCGGTTTCGCTCGTGATTCTCGATGTAAATATGCCTCGAAAAAACGGCATTGAAGTCCTCGAGAGCCTTCACGCAGACCCTCAGAATTCCTCGATTCCGGTGCTCGTACTGACGACCGAGGGGCAGCCAGAGTGGATCGCCCGCGCGCGCGAGCTCGGCGCGAAGGGGTGGATGGTGAAGCCGTTCCGCCCCGAGCAGCTCCTCGCCGCCGCCCGGAAGCTGGCGCGCCCCTGAGACCTACATCCACCTACTAGAAACTTGGCCGTCGGCGCCGCCGGGCGCGATCCTCGACGGCATGCCCG
>ERZ724517.2253-NODE-2253-length-10292-cov-6.474846_pt1 | contig 10292 bp, 6 predicted proteins | sample MGYA00376050_ERZ724517 | MGnify/ENA primary metagenome ERZ724517 (study PRJEB28724, sample SAMN07190886) | activated sludge metagenome | isolation source: activated sludge of sewage treatment plant in Hong Hong | place: USA: Christiansburg, Virginia | collected... | reverse complement strand
TCGGCGCTGGCGATCAGGCTGCCCGGTGGCGCGACGAAGGCCTCGCGCACACGCCGGCCCTCGGGCGTGCGGATCGGGATGTTCTGCAGGTTCGGGTCGTTGCTGGACAGGCGCCCGGTCACCGCCACGGCCTGCGCGTAGTGGGTGTGCACGCGCCCGGTGCGCGGGTCGGCCAACTGGGCGAGCTTGTCGGTGTAGGTGCCCTTGAGCTTGGCCAGGCCCCGATGCTCCAGGATCTTGGCGGGCAGCGGGTAGTCCTCGGCGAGCTTCTCCAGCACCTCCTCGTCGGTGCTGCGCGCACCGGTGGCAGTCTTTTTGATGACGGGCAGGCCGAGCTTGTCGAAGAAGATTTCACCCAGCTGCTTGGGGCTGCTCAGGTTGAAGGGCTGGCCGGCGATCGCGTAGGCCTCGTTCTCCAGCGCCACGATGCGCTGTCCCAGCTCCTGGCTCTGGCGAGCCAGGGTCGGGGCGTCGATCAGCACGCCGTTGCGCTCGATGCGGTACAGCGTCTCGCTGCTGGCGATTTCCAGCTCGTAGATGGCGCGCAGCTTGTCGTCGGCCTGCAGCCGGGGCCAGAGCACGCGGTGCACGTCCAGCGTCAGGTCGGAGTCCTCGCAGGAGTACTGCGCTGCCCGGGCGACGTCCACCTGCGCGAACGGGATCTGGTGCGCACCCTTGCCGCACAGTTCCTCGTAGCTGATGCCACTACGGCCCAGGTGGCGTTCGGCCAGGTTGCTCAGGCCATGCGGCTTGTGCACCTCCAGCACATAGCTCTGCAGCATGGTGTCGTGCGCATAGCCCTGCACCTCAATGCCATGGTTGGCAAACACATGGCGATCGTATTTTATGTGCTGGCCAAGCTTGTGTTTCACCGGGTTTTCCAGCCAGGGCTTCAGGCGCGCCAGCACCTCGTCGAAGGGCAGCTGCTGCGGTGCGTCCGGGCCGTCGTGGCGCAGCGGGATGTAGGCGGCCTCGCCCGGGGTCACGCTGAAAGATATACCGACGATCTGGGCGCGCATCTCGTCGAGCGAGGTGGTTTCGGTGTCGAGCGCGACCAGGTCCGCCGCTTCAACCCGGGCCAGCCAGGTGTCGAAGGCGTCCCAGGTCAGGATCGTGTCATACGTTTTGGCAGAGACCGCCGACGTCGCCGGGGCCGGATCGTCAAACAGGCCCATGTTTGCGCCCTGCTGCACGTCGGCGCGGCCGGTTGCGGGCGCGGGACCGGCGCCGGATGCGCCCGCATCGCCGCCCAGCGCCCTGGCCAGCCCCTTGAAGCCGAATTTCTCATAAAAATCACGCAAACCCATCGTGTTCTGGTCATTGATAGCTATCGAATCAAGAGCAGGCAGGCCGCCGATCCAGTCGTCCAACGCACAATCGGTCTTGACCGTCAGCAGCGATCGCGCGGTCGGGAGCCAGTCCAGTGCCTTGCGCAGGTTCTCGCCGGCGGCGCCCTTGATCTTGTCGGCGTTGGCCACCACGGCGTCGAGCGAGCCGTACTCCTGCAACCACTTGGCGGCCGTCTTGGGGCCGACCTTTTCCACGCCGGGCACGTTGTCCACCTGGTCGCCGACCAGGGTCTGGAAGTCCACCATCAGGCGCGCCGGCACGCCGAATTCGGCCTCCACACCGGCCAGGTCGCGCCGGCGGCCGTTCATCGTGTCGATGATGGTGATGTGCTCGTCCACCAGCTGGGCCAGGTCCTTGTCGCCGCTGGAGACAATCACCTCGATGCCCTGGCGCGCGGCGGTGACGGCCAGCGTGCCGATCACGTCGTCGGCTTCCACGCCAGGCACATCGAGCACCTTCCAGCCCAGCAGGCGCACCACCTCGTGGATCGGCGGAATCTGCGCGCGAAGGTCATCGGGCATGGGGCTGCGTTGCGCCTTGTACTCGGGGTAGATCGCGTCGCGGAAGGTCGGACCCTTGGCGTCGAAAACGCAGGCGGCGTAGTCGGCCCGCACCTCCTTGCGCAACGCCTGCATCATGTTGATCATGCCCCGGATGGCTCCGGTGGCCGGGCTGGTGGGGTCACCCGGCACGGCGCGCAGGTCGGGCATGGCATGGAAGGCGCGGTAGAGGTAGCTGGAGCCATCCACCAGCAGCAGGGTCTTCTTGTCGTTCATGGCCGCATTGTGCATGGGCCGCCGCCCGCGCGCGCGCCCCTACAATCCTCACTGGCGCCGGGAGACCGGGGTCTTGCGGCACATGGCGTGCCGCGATGCCCCAGCGGCTTATTTTTCAAAGAAATAGCCCATTTCCCAGCGTCAAATGGTCACTAGAAGCTATATTTTCATGAGCATTTCGCGTTCGCAACCTGCCTATACGGCGGTGCGCCGCGGTGCCCACAAACCTCCATTGAACGATGGCCGTATTTACCGAAGTCACCCCGGATGAGGCCCAGCGCCTCCTGAGCGAACTGCATCTGGGCCAGCTCAGCGAACTGCGCGGCATCGAGGGCGGCATCGAGAACACCAACTACTTCGTCACCACCAGCGCAGGCCCTTGGGTGCTGACGCTGTTCGAGCGCCTTTCGTTCGAGCAACTGCCGTTCTACCTCTACCTGATGAAGCACCTGGCGCGGCACGGCATTCCGGTGCCCGATCCGGCGGCCAACGACCAAGGCGAAATCCTGCACAGGGTCTGCGGCAAACCTGCAGCGGTGGTAAGCCGCCTGCGTGGCAAAAGCCAGCTGGCGCCCGACGTGAGCCACTGCGCTGCGGTTGGCACCATGCTGGCGCGCATGCACCTGGCGGGACGCGACTTCGACCGCCAGCAGCCCAATCTGCGCGGCCTGCCCTGGTGGAACGAAACCGTGCCCGTGGTGCTGCCGTTTCTCGATCCGTCTCAGGCAGCGCTGATCCGCAGCGAATTGGCCTTCCAGAACCACATCGCGGCCTCCAGCGGCTATGCCGCCTTGCCACGCGGGCCGGTCCATGCCGACCTGTTCCGCGACAACGTGATGTTCGACGGCGCGGAACTCACCGGCTTCTTTGATTTCTATTTCGCGGGCGTCGACACCTGGTTGTTCGACATTGCCGTCTGCCTGAACGACTGGTGCATCGACCTGGCCACCGGTGCGCACGCTGCCGATCGGGCCCGTGCCTTCCTGGACGCGTACCGCGGCGTGCGCCCGCTATCGGCCGCGGAGCGGCACCTGCTGCCCGCCCTGCTGCGCGCCGGCGCGTTGCGTTTCTGGGTTTCCCGGCTGTGGGACTACCACCTGCCCAGGGAAGCCTCCATGCTGAAACCCCACGACCCCACCCACTTTGAACGGGTGCTGCGCCAGCGCGTGGCTCACCCGGTAACGGCCTGACATGAAACTCAATATCGTTCCTGCGCGCACCGGCCTGGTCTGGGTGAAGCTCGGCATCACCACCTTCTTCCGCCAGCCGCTGGCCTTCGCCGGCCTGTTCTTCATGTTCATGGCCCTGATGTCCGTGGCGACCCTGGTGCCCTTCGTGGGCAGTGCGCTGGCCCTGACCCTTCTGCCGGCAGCGACGCTGGGCCTGATGGCGGCGACGCTGGAAGCCAGCAAGGGCAAGTTCCCGATGCCAACGATCCTGATCAGCGCCTTCCGGGCCGGGCGTGAGCGGATGCGGGCCATGCTGACACTGGGCGCCCTGTATGCGGTGGGCTTTCTCGCCATCATGGGCATTTCGACCCTTTTCGACGGCGGCAAGTTTGCCCGTCTCTATCTGCTGGGCGGCAAGATCACGCAGGAACTGGTCTCGGCGCCCGATTTCCAGACGGCCATGTGGGTCTCCACGGCGCTGTACCTGCCGCTCTCCATGCTCTTCTGGCACGCACCGGCGCTGGTGCACTGGCACGGCGTGTCGCCCATGAAGAGCCTGTTCTTCAGCATCGTGGCCTGCGTGCGCAACGTGGGCGCCTTCACGGTCTATGGTCTGGCCTGGCTGGGTGTGTTCATCGCCGCCGCGCTGATGGTGATGCTCGTCGCCGGCCTGGTCGGCAGCGCCGATTTCGCCGCCGCGGCCATGGTGCCGCTCATGCTGCTGCTGGCCTCGATGTTCTTCACCTCGATGTATTTCACGGTGCGCGACTGCTTTGTCACCGACGAGACCGAAGCGCCTGGGAACCTGTGACGCGCGAGCAAGCAGCGGCGGGTCATCCCTGCCATTGACCCGATGGTGCCTGGTCAGAGCAGCGGGCTCATCATCTGAACAGCGTTCTCCAGCGTGCGCCGCCACCAGGGGCGCGCCAGCCATTGGGCCTGATCGATCGGTGTGGACCGGGCCGCATAGCGTGCCTGCAGCTCGCGGGTGGCCGCAGAAAAGGCCACGTCATACGCGATCAGCGAGACCTCGAAGTTGAGCTCGAAACTGCGCAGATCCAGGTTGACCGTCCCAAAGATCGTGACCTCGCCATCAATCACCATGCTCTTGGTATGCAGCAACCCGTCACCAAAGCACAGCACTTCGACGCCGGCTGCCAGCAGGTCGTTGAAATAGGCATTGCCGGCATAGCGCACCAGCATCGAGTCCACGCGCGCCGGGACAATCAGCACCACCCGCACGCCGCGCATCGCCGCCGAACGCAGGGCCGTCAGCAAGGCCTCGCTCGGGATGAAATAGGGCGTGGTCAGCGCGACTTCCCGCCGGGCCGAATAGATCGCAGCCAGAAGCAACTGCTCGATGTGCCGGCTCGACGATTGCGGACCACTGGGGAATATCTGGACCAGGCTGGAGCCGGCGGGCGGCAGGTCGGGCGGGGGCGGTGGCGCGAAGTCGGCGCCGGTCTGCAGGGCCGTGAGCGACAGCGAGACGGCCTCCAGCGCCCAGGCCGCCGGCCCCTCGACACGCACCATGGCATCCACCCACTCGCCGACGCCCGCATCCTGCTTGAAGAAACGCGGGTCCGCGATGTTCATGCTGCCGGTATAGGCGATGCGCCGGTCGATCACCGCGATCTTGCGGTGGTCGCGCAAATCAAAACGCACAAACAAGGCCCGCAGCGGGTTCACCGGCAAAACCTCGACCACCCTCACCCCGGCCGCCCGCAGTCGGGCGACCGATTCGGACTTGAAGAACGGGCGGCTGCCCAACGAATCCATCAGCGCGCTGCACGGCACCCCGCGCTGCGCCGCCCGGGCCAGCGCGGCCACGAAATCGTCCACGAACCCACCCGCACTCCAGATGTAGAACTCGGTATGAACCGAGGCCCTCGCAGCATCGATATCCGCAATCAGTGCCTGCATGCTCGATTCGCTGTCGGGCAGCAGCTGCAGGCGATGCCCGGCCATCAGGGGCATGCCGACCGCCCCGCTGGCCAGCCGGCAGATGCCCTGCGCACCCGGTGCCAGGCTGTCAGGCGCCGCGAGGCTGGCGGCCGGAATGCCGCGCGCCCATTCGAGCACCTGGGGTTGCATCGCAATGGCGCGGCGCATCCAGGTCCGGCCCAGTCGGCGCTCGCCGATCAGGAGGTACATCACCACGCCCACCACCGGCACCAGGATCACCAGCAGCAGCCAGGCCAGCGCACTGCCATTGGTGTTGCGCCGCGAAAACAACCGAAGGGCAACCGCCAACAAAACGGCCACGTGAAGAAGGGTCAGCAGGCTGAAGTCCATTGACGGAGTGTAGTGTCCGGCAGGAGTAGGCGTCACCACACACGAGCGACCGCCAGCGCCCGCGACTGATGCAGAATGAGGCCTTCGCGGATTGAGGAAACCGACATGAAGACATCCATCACCCTGGCGATCGCCCTGATACTCTTCCCCTTGTTCGCCGCTGCCCAGAACCCGATCTACCAGTCCACGGACAAGGCGGGGCCCGTCTTTTCAGACACGCCGACGCCTGGGGCCACGCAGGTCGATCTGCAGCCGATCAATGTGATCCAGACGCCGAAGGTCGCCCCATCCGCCCAGCCACCGCAAGCGCCGGCGGCCGCCTATGGGCAACTGCTGATCACGTCGCCGGCCAATGGCGACACGTTCTGGGTCAATTCGGGCAATCTCCAGGTTCAGGTGTACCTTCAGCCGCCGTTGAACTCCACCATGGGCGACACCTTGCGGCTGCGGGTCAATGGCAACCCGCTGCCGCGCAGCTTCACTTCGAACACGATCAGCGTCACGCAGGGTGATTTCAACCTGGCCGCAGACGCCGACAATATCCAGCAAACCGTGCAGGTGGCCGTGGTCGACACCACCGGCAAGGTCCTGATCGAATCACCTTCAATCAGCTTGTTCCTGCGCCGGCACATCCAGTACAACCGGGTCGCGCCCCGCCAATGATGTCGGCCTGATCGCCGCCGACCTTGGCCGGTACGGTGTTCAGATCGGCGTGAGCTTGGCCACCGACAGTGCCAGCCACTTCACGCCATGGCGGGGGAAATCCACCTGGGCACGCGCATCATCGCCCGTGCCTTCGATGGCCAGCACTTTGCCTTCGCCGAACTTGTTGTGAAACACCTTCTGCCCGGCCTTCAGGCCGTGCGCAGGTTCGGCTTTCTGGGGCGGGACCGGCGGGCTCATGAAGCGGTCTGCCTGGGCGCTGAATCCGCTGTGACCCCAGGCCGGTTGCGCCGCGCCACCCCGGACGCCCCCGTACCCGGTGCCCAGGCCAGTTCCGAAGCCCTGGTTTCTCGGCGTGATCCACTTCAGCGCCGCCTCGGGCAGTTCATCGAAAAAGCGGCTCTTCAGGTTGTAGCGGGTCTGGCCGTGCAGCATGCGCGTCTGCGAATGGCTCAGGTACAGGCGCTTGCGCGCGCGGGTGATGGCCACATACATCAGGCGGCGCTCTTCTTCGAGCCCCTCGTAGTCGCTCATCGCGTTCTCGTGGGGGAACAGGCCCTCCTCCATGCCGGTGATGAAGACGCAATCGAATTCCAGCCCTTTGGCGGCGTGCACCGTCATGAGCTGGATCGCGTCCTGCCCGGCCTGGGCCTGGTTGTCGCCTGACTCCAGCGCGGCATGGGTCAGAAAGGCCGCCAGGGGGCTCAGGGTCTCGCCGGTCTCGGCGTCCGGCGCCAGCACCTCGGCGGGCGACGCGGTGGCGGCCGCAGGATCCAGCCCCTGGCTCACCGGGCTTTGCGTCAGCGGTGAAGCCAGTTCATCCACCGGCAGCGCCACCGCGTCGCGGCCAAACCCCTCCTGCGTGACGAAGCTTTCGGCCGCGTTCACCAGTTCTTCGAGGTTCTCGATGCGGTCGGCACCTTCACGGTCCAGCCGGTAGTGCTCGATCAGGCCGCTGTGGTCCAGCACCAGTTCGATGATCTCGCGCAGGGTCAGGCCTGCCGTTTGCTCGCGCAGCACGTCGATCTTCGCGACAAACGCGCCGAGGTTGGCGCCCGCCTTGCCCGGAACCGCGCTGACGGCGTCGTGCAGCGAGCAGCCGGTGTCCCGCGCCACGTCCTGCAGCTGCTCCAGGCTGCGCGCGCCGATGCCGCGCGGCGGGAAGTTGACGACGCGCAAGAAGCTGGTGTCGTCGTTCTTGTTCTCGAGCAGCCGCAGGTAAGCCAGCGCATGCTTGATTTCGGCGCGCTCGAAGAAACGCAGGCCGCCATACACGCGATACGGCATGCCTGCATTGAACAGCGCCGTCTCGATCACCCGGCTCTGGGCGTTGCTGCGGTAGAGCACGGCGATTTCCTGGCGCTGCAGGCCATCGCCTTTGACGAGCTGGCGCATCTCGTCGACCATCCATTGCGCCTCGGCAAAGTCGCTGGTCGCCTCGTACACCCGCACCGGCTCGCCGGGACCCTGGTCGGTGCGCAGGTTCTTGCCCAGGCGCTTACGGTTGTGGCTGATGAGCTCGTTGGCCGAATCGAGGATATTGCTGAAGCTGCGGTAGTTCTGCTCCAGCTTGATCTGGTGCTGCACATCGAACTCCCGCACGAAATCGGCCATGTTGCCGACCCGGGCACCACGAAAGGCATAGATGCTCTGGTCGTCGTCGCCCACGGCCAGCACCGCGCTGGGCGCATGGTCGGCGGCTGCCTCGCCCTGCCCCGCGATCAGCTTGATCCAGGCGTATTGCAGCTTGTTGGTGTCCTGGAACTCGTCGATCAGGATGTGGCGAAAGCGCCGCTGGTAATGTTCGCGGATCGGATCGTTGTCGCGCAGCAGCTCATAGGAGCGCAGCATCAGCTCGCCAAAGTCCACCACGCCTTCGCGCTGGCACTGGTCTTCGTATAGCTGGTAGATCTCCACCTTCTTGCGTGTTTCCTCGTCGCGCGCCTCGACCCCTTGGGCTCTCAGGCCTTCCTCCTTGTTGCCCGATATGAAGTACTGGATCTGCTTGGGCGGGAAGCGTTCGTCATCGATGTTGAACTGCTTCATCAGCCGCTTGATGGCCGAGAGCTGGTCCTGCGTGTCCAGAATCTGGAACGCCTGCGGCAGGTTGGCCAGCTTGTAGTGAGCACGCAAGAAACGGTTACACAGGCCATGGAAGGTGCCGATCCACATGCCCCGCACGTTCAGTGGAAGCATGGCGGTCAGCCGCGTCATCATCTCTTTCGCGGCCTTGTTGGTGAAGGTCACGGCCAGAATCCCGCCCGGCGAAACCTGCCCGGTCTGCAGCAGCCAGGCAATGCGCGTGGTCAGCACCCGTGTCTTGCCCGAGCCGGCACCTGCCAGAATCAAGGCGTGCTCAGGGGGCAAAGTGACGGCGCTGCGCTGTTCCGGGTTGAGATTGTGTAAGAGCGGGGAATCCTGGGCGACTTCTGGGAGCATCCATGGATTGTAGAAAGCCCCGCCCCGAAACCCCGTCATTCAGGAGCCGTCGTTGCCAATTCCTTCTTTCTGCGGCTCCTGGCCGCGCTATCACGCTGCTGTCACCGAACTGCGTTGCGCCGGTCTGGTCCTCGCTATTTGCATCGCCACCCTGCCCGCTGTCGCTTCACCCGAAAGTCCTTCATCGTGCTCCAGCGATGGGCATCGCCCACCCAACGGCTTGGTCGATCGTTTCATCAGCGCCGATTGTGCCGACTGCTGGAACCGCCGGCCCGCGCAGCGCGCCCCTGCGCGCACTGTGGTGCTGGACTGGATCGTGCCGGGCACCCAGCAGGAGGACGCACCCCTTTCGGCGGCTGCAAGCCGCGACGCCTTGCTGCGCCTTCAGGCGCTGAACCTGTCGGCGCCCAGCACCTTGTCGTCGGCCGCACAGGCGGCCCTTCCGGCCGACGGGTGGCGCCTGCGGGTCGCGCATGGCCAGGCGCTGGGCGGATACATCGGCGCATCGATCGAGTTGCGCATGCCCGGGCCAACGGCGCCACCGGTCAAAGCCTGGCTGGCGCTCGTTGAGACCTTGCCCGCAGGCACCGAAGGCTCGCCCGTTCGGCGCAATCTGGTCCGAAATGTGCTGATCCCAGCGTGGGATGGTCAGGAGACGCTATCAAACAAGGACCGATTGCGCTTCTACGAGTCGCGCCCGATGAGCATCCCTGCGGGCGCCCGGCCTGAACGCCTTCGCGTCGTGGGCTGGGTGGAAGATGCGCAGGGGCGCATCCGGGCGATCGCTCAAACGCAATGCACATCGGACGGTGAACGCTGGTAGAATCAATCACCGGGCCCAAGCTTCTTGCGCCCGGTTTTTTGTGCCTGCTTTTCTGGCAGCCTCACAAGACACCGGTCCCAGGCCAAGCGCTCACCTGTTCAATCAACAGCCTTCTGGCGCCTGGAAATCACATGGAAATCTTCGACTACGACAACATTCTTCTGCTGCCACGCAAGTGCCTGGTGGAGAGCCGCTCCGAGTGCGACGCCGGCGTCGAGCTCGGCGGACGGAAGTTCCGCATCCCCGTGGTGCCGGCCAACATGAAGACCGTCATTGACGAAAAGATCTGCGTCTGGCTGGCCGAGAACGGCTATTTCTACGTCATGCACCGGTTCGACCTGGACAACGTGCAGTTCGTGCGCGACATGCGGGCGCGCGGCGTCTACGCGTCGATCTCGCTGGGCGTGAAGGCCCCCGACTACGCCGCCGTCGACCAGATGGTGGCCGAAGACCTGATCCCCGAATACATCACCATCGACATCGCCCACGGCCATGCCGACAGCGTGAAGAAAATGGTGCGCTACCTGAAGGCCAAGATGCCCACGGCCTTCGTCATTGCCGGTAACGTGGCCACGCCGGAGGCGGTCATCGACCTGGAAAACTGGGGGGCGGACGCCACCAAGGTCGGCGTGGGGCCGGGCAAGGTCTGCATCACCAAGCTCAAGACCGGCTTCGGCACCGGCGGCTGGCAGCTGTCAGCGCTCAAGTGGTGCGCGCGGGTGGCCACCAAGCCCATCATCGCCGACGGCGGCATCCGCAGCCACGGTGACATCGCCA
>ERZ724517.2250-NODE-2250-length-10299-cov-4.563940_pt1 | contig 10299 bp, 8 predicted proteins | sample MGYA00376050_ERZ724517 | MGnify/ENA primary metagenome ERZ724517 (study PRJEB28724, sample SAMN07190886) | activated sludge metagenome | isolation source: activated sludge of sewage treatment plant in Hong Hong | place: USA: Christiansburg, Virginia | collected... | reverse complement strand
CAGCGGGTGAATCAACTTCAGCGAATGAATCAACTGCAGTGGATGAGTCAACTACAGCAGGCGTAGGTGCATTGTCAAAACCATCCAGCACATCATCCAGTGATTGCGCAAACGCAGCAGAACTGCACACGCAGAAACATGCACTGATCCACCATGCCCGCATCCTTACAGGCCCTGCTCAAGCTTCCGTGTGCTGAACACTTCATCAGGCTGCGGCTGGTTGAACTGGATATTGCGGGATTTCATCACAGTCTGATGCAGAGTTTCCTTGTCTTTCTTGGTTGTCATCGTCACCTCAGTACTGACCCAGATGCCATCTACCTGCTCAAGTTTTTTCACTTCCATGTATTTCAGCTTTTCACCCTTCTCCAGCCAGCTGACGCCTCGAACCGGCACAAAATTATCCTGGCGCACAAACAAGACCGATTTACTATAACCCGTCTCTTCTTTTTCCTTGTCATTAGATGGCACTGACTCGATCACCCATACCTTGTCACTGTTTACCTGATCTTCCTTCAACAGCGTGTAGGTGTAATTAGCGATATTACGCTTGGTCATGTCCGCATAGGTAAAATCTGTTCCCATAAAACTGGAGCTCTTGTCTGAGCTGGCAATCCGCTTGGTTTTTTTCAACGCCGGCAGATACAGCCACTGGTCATCATCCTTGTTCACATCGTCATAATCATAGGTAAGAAAGCCGGTATCTTTTACATCAGCTGGCGCAAGGAAAAACATGATCGACTCTGTATCCTTACCATTTGCACCTGCATCGCGACGGTATGACTTGACCGAGCGAGTGCGCTGCTCACCCTGCTTGTCTACCAGCAGCATTTCCATTTCCATAATGGCGTGGTTACCGTCTTCACGGTCATAGACTTTCTGCATAATCTGCTGCGCTGTCAGTGCTTCAGCTACTATGCTGGTGGATATCAGCAAACCGGCAACGCCAATCAAATGAACAATCTGTTTTTTCATACAATAACTCCTCAAGTAAATACCTGTCTCTCACCCTTGACAGCATTTTTCAGCTTGTGCTTGCCGTACAGGTACATCAGTGAAGGATTCAGGAATGCATCAGCTGAAGCAGCAATCAGGATACACATCCCGGTCAAGATACCAAAATTGCGTAAATTGACCATTGTCGCGAATGCATAAACAAAGAAAGCTGTGCTGAGGATGGCGCAGGTGAAAAACATGGCCTCACCAGCAGTAGCCATGGTCTTGCGCACTGCCAGTTCAGGATCTTGTGTCTGGTAAAAATAACGCTGGAAACTGTTCATGAAATGCGTGGTGTCATCGACTGCAAGACCGAGCCCGATCGATCCTATTAACAATGTAAAAGCATCTAGCGGAAGTCCAGCAATGACCATGATGCCCAACGTGATGATAATCGGTGAAATATTCGGCACCATACTCAATAAACCGATACGGAAACTGCCGACAAACAGGATCATCATCGCAGTGATCGAAATAGTAGAAGTGATATAGCTCATACCCATGCTATACAGCAAGTCGTTGACCGTCTTGCCCATCATGGCCATCAAGCCGGTAACGCGCACTTCCGCCTTATCACCGATAATCTCCTCGATTTTCGGATAGAGCGACTGGGAGAATGGCAGATATTGCACAGCATCAACAAACGGCAACTTCATGGTCATGCGCGCCTTGCTGAAATTACCGTCTACCAGCTCTTCCAGATCATCAGAGCCGCTGTTCTCGAACAACAGGATTTCCTGCGCCACCAATGCGCGGTCATCCGGAATACGGTAATAAGCCGGATCGTTGTTGTGCAAGGCCTGATTGATTTCCTTGATGATATCCACCATGGAAATCACTTTTTCCACACGCATATCGCCTTGCATTTCCATCGCATACTGCCGCACCTTGTCCATGCGCTGCAGCAACTCAGGGTCTTTCAGGCCATCTTCCTTGCCGGAATCAATAACCACCTCGATGAACATGCCTCCACCCAGATCATTGTTGATCAATTCCGTCACAATCCGAAATGGATCCTTTTCCGGAAACCAGTTCACCGGGTTGTGTGAAAAACGCATCTGCACTGCAAAGAACAGCGCCACAATTACCATGCCCATCCACATCAGCACCATTTTCCAGGGGTGCGTGGTGGTCAGGTCAGCACAAAAAGACAGGAAGCGCTGACTCAAGGCATCTGTATGATCCTCCACAGCAGTATTGCGTATGGGCAACACAGCAATGAGTGCTGGCAGCAACACCAACGCACACACCAGCGCATTGAATACACCGAGCGGCGTGATAATGCCGAAATCGGAAACCGGTTTAACATCAGAGCCATAGAACGATACAAGACCGGCAATAGTGGTGAACGATGTCATCGCAATGGCTAATCCTGAATGACCGAGGGCATGACCCAGAGCGTCACGCTTGGAATCACCTGCCTTACTGCGTTGGGAGAAAATAACAAACACATGCACCACGTTAGCAACGCCGACTGTCAGCAGGAACGACGGCATGATCTGCGCTGCAGTAGTTAGCGGAATATTCACCATCGCCATAAAGCCCATCGTGCTGAACATTGCCAGCATCGACACCACCAACGGAATAACAACCATCACCACTCGCCGGAATATCACGAACAATATGAAGGCAACAATCAGCATCGACAGACCGGTAAACTTTGTCATGTCCTGCAGCAGAATGCGGGTCAGCCTGTCCACCATGAACGGCGTGCCTGCAATGCTGGTGTGAAAATCCGGCGCATTGTATTCGCCGATAACCTTTTCCACAGCCAGCACGATTTCGGTATTTTCTTCTCCACTGAGGAAAGGCGGATGATGTTCGGGCGTGTAGGCTTCAACAGGCGCGTCGCCAAAACCTGACAACGCTGCATCCATGTCGGTTTCTACTTGCCCCACCGAACTATAGGCATCGTTTTCCATCATGATAATGGCATACCGCCCGTCAGCAGACAGAAACTGGTTGACGTACAGTTCGTTGCCGAGAGCGCGCTCACGCAGCTGCAGCAGTGATGCTTCGTCCTGAGGCCAGTCCTCAAGAAAATCCTTGACGATCAGTTCATCATTCTCGCCCCGTGTGAGTCGCGCATTGACCAGACTTTTGACATCCTGGACCTTGGGTACTTTTTCTTCCAGATCGCGATGCAACTTTTGCAGTTTTTCCAGAAAAGCGCGATCAAAAATGCTGCCGCCGCTATCGACAATGATCAGGATGCGTTCGTCACGGCCGAACTGGAAACGGAAACCGTTGTAGACCTGTCGGATAGGATCCATTTCATGAAGAAAACCTTCTGTCGACGTATCAACCTTCAGCCGCGGGATCTGGCTGATCAGACCGCCCAGCAACACCACACAGCCCAGCAGCACGATCCATGGATGATCAAACACCCAATAACCCCAACGTTCAAAACCATGCTCAATCCGCTCGCGCGCCTTGGCAAAACCGATTTCAAAGCGCTGCGTGAATGTTTTTTTCATCTAGCTATACCTGCTGTATGCATGGATTCCGACCTTTGACAGACTAATACCCTGTATTCAACTCGCTAAGCTATGCGCTAGGCCACGCGTTCACAATAACCAGTTTGTCTTAGGCGCTCTGACCACGGCAATTCCCGATTTGCCAAGGCCGGCCTACCATGCTCCAATCCGCGCCAGACATTTACGCGTCACCCATTCATTACTAACAAAAGGTGGTACACCATGAAACTCGGTCTGCATCTCGGCTACTGGAACCGCAACCCCTACCCCGGCATCGCTATTGCACAAGAGGCCGAAAACCTCGGTTACGATTCCATCTGGACCGCTGAAGCTTACGGCTCTGACTGTGTATCGCCACTGGCCTGGCTGGGCTCACACACCAGCAAGATCAAGCTCGGTACCTCGGTGATGCAGATCTCTGCGCGCACACCTACCTGCGCCGCCATGACGGCGCTGACGATGGACCATCTGTCCGGCGGCCGCTTCCAGCTTGGCATCGGCGTATCCGGCCCACAAGTGGTGGAAGGCTGGTACGGCCAGGGCTTCAAGAAGCCACTGGAACGCACCAAGGAATGGATGAACATTTTCCGCCAGGTGGTCAAACGTGAACAGCCGCTGGAGTTCCAGGGCAACCAGTACCAGTTGCCATTTAACGGCCCCAACTCACTTGGTCTGGGCAAACCACTCAAATCCATTACTCACCCATTGCGGCCGCATATCCCGGTTTTCATGGGGGCAGAAGGCCCGAAAAACATTGAACTGGCCACACAGATTGCTGATGGCTGGTTTCCTATTTTCGTCTCACCTTATCGCATGAATATTTTTGACGAGTCACTGAAAAACAAACCTGACAATTTTGAAATTGCCGCGATGGTGCAGGTTAATGTCAACGATAACCTGAAAGATGCGCTGTTCCCCACCAAGATGATGCTGGCACTCTACGTTGGCGGCATGGGCGCGAAGGATGAAAATTTCCACAAGAATCTGATGGAACGCATGGGCTTCGATGTGCAGGAAGTGCAGGACAAATATCTGGCTGGCGACCACATGGGCGCATTCGATGCTGTGCCGGATGCACTGGCGGATGAAATTTCCTTGTCAGGGCCTGTTGATCGCATCAAGGAACGTATCGTCGACTGGAAAAAATCGCAGGTTACTACACTGATGATCAGCCGCACTGATGACCCGAACACTGACATCGGTCGCATTCGCCAGTTTGCGGAAATGGTGCTCTGAAGTGATCAGCGAACAGTTCTCCCTGAAAGGCAAAGTCGCCATTGTGACCGGTGGTGGCAAAGGGATTGGCAAGGCAATAGGACTCGCCTTCGCCGAAGCTGGCGCCAGTGTTGTGTTTGCTGCCCGCACCCAGAGCGATCTGGATGCTGCAGTAGCGCAAGCCAATGCACTGGGTGCCGATGCCATCGGGGTGAATTGTGATGTACTGGTTGACGAACAGTTGCAACAACTCGTCAATAAAACTGTCGAACATTTCGGGCGAATAGATATTCTGGTGAACAACGCTGGTGGCACCATGCCGAAGCCGATGGAAAAAATATCGGCAAACTCGTTCCGTCGCGCACTCGAATTCAATGTCACCAGCGCATTTTTATTGTCTCAATATGCTTTGCCGCATCTGCGGGCCAGCAAAGGCAATATCATCAACATCGCCTCTGCTGCTGGTCGTCTTGTACAACCGCTGTTTACATCCTATGGCACTGTGAAAGCTGCGCTGATTCACCTGACCAAAATGATGGCCGCTGAACTGGCACCCGATGTGCGCGTGAATGTCATTAGCCCCGGCTCAATCATGACCGAAGCACTCGAGACATTTATTGATGAAGAAAATCGCGAAAAAATGCGCAAATTGACGCCCTTGCAACAGCTGGGGAAACCGCAGGATATTGCGATGGCAGCGCTCTACCTCGCATCACCGGCAGCACGCTGGGTTACCGGCAAGGATTTGCAGGTGGATGGCGGAACAGAAAATACCAATTTGACGGCAGAATAACTCAGCCGATTTCATCAAATCCGGAACGATGCAGGCGCGCGTAGTATCCGTCTTTGGCCAGCAACTCTGAATGTGTGCCACGCTCGACAATTTCGCCTTTGTCCATCACCAGAATAAGGTCAGCATTTTCAATAGTCGACAGACGATGCGCGATCACCAGCGTTGTACGGTTCTCCATCACACGCTCGAGCGCTTGCTGGATTTTTGCTTCTGATTCGTTATCCAGTGCCGATGTGGCTTCATCAAGGATCAACAGGGGAGCGTCTTTCAATAAAGCACGGGCAATCGCCAGACGTTGTCGCTGGCCACCGGATAACTGTAACCCATTTTCGCCAATTTCCGAGTCCAGCCCCTGCGGCAACTGCTCGATAAATTCCATTGCGTTAGCCGCTTCTGCAGCCGCCTGAATCTGTTTACGTGAACACTGCGCAAGACTGCCGTAAGCAATGTTGTTGGCCACGGTATCCTTGAACAGCACAACATGTTGGTTCACTAACGCAATCTGGTTACGAAGGCTGGACAGGGAATACTGCTTCAACGGGATACCGTCCAGCAGGATTTCGCCTTTTTCATAATCGTAAAAACGCGGGAAAAGACTCGCCAATGTGGATTTGCCACTTCCAGAGCGCCCCACCAGCGCCACGGTCTGTCCGGCAGGAATCTCGATGTTGATATCCCGCAATACCACATCATTGCTGCCTGGATAAGTGAACTCAAGCCCGCGAATCGACACAACACCTGCGGCGCGATGGCACTCTACAGATCCAGTGTCATATTCGGCTTGCATATCCAGAATTTCGAATATTTTTTGCGCGCCCGCTATACCCTTCTGGATTGCACCATTTGTCTGGGTCAGCTGCCTGATCGGTTTGGGCAGCATCGCCACTGCCGTGATATAGGCCACCAGATCTGCCGTACTGTACTGCGCCAACATGGTCGGACTCAGCACCATATACAAAATGGCCGCCACCGCAAAAGCCACAATCAATTGCATCACGGGCGTATTGATCGCAGCAATTTTTTGCATTTTCATGTACAAATGAAAACTACGCATGCAAGCATCAGCAAAACGCTCTTTCTCATAGTTTTCGCCGCCGAAACTGCGCATCACGCGATAACCGGCAATCATTTCACTGGCGACCTGTAGCGTATCGCCAGCCACATCCTGCATCTTGTGACTGATTTTATGGAACCGGTTCCCTACATAACGCACGATCAGGCCAATAATCGGGGCAATACAAATAAACGCCATCGACAATTGCCAGTTCTGGTAAAAAACATAGGCCAACATACCAATCACGACAGTTCCTTCACGGATGACTGTCACAATGGCACTGGTAATCGCGCCAGTCACCATGCCGACACTGCTAGTGATACGGGCAATGCTCTGTCCTGTCGGTGTTGTGTCAAAATAACTGGCGGGCAATACCGTCAGTTTATTGAACACTTCCTTTTGTATATTGCGAACAATCGTGCCAGATACACGCGCCATAAAGTAATTGCCGATAAACGATGCAATACCCTGCACTGCAAAAACGCCAATGGCCATCAAAGGCAACTTCCATCGATCCGAGCTATCCTTGAGCTCAATGGCCTTGACCATTTGCTTGAGCAATTCAGGCAGCAACGGCTGCAAGAAACCATAAGCAATAAATCCTGCAGCGCTGATGGCAAAGAGACCCAACACAGGCTTCGTATAACGGAGCAGGCGCAGGTAATCTTTCATGTTACTGTCTGGGCTGGCTGAAACAGTTTTTCTCATGGTGGATAATGGCCGGCTTGATCAAGGTGCAAATTATAGCCCGAACCATGAAAGCAAACGCATGAATCCGCTATCCGGCCTTTACGCTATCACCGATGACCGCTTGCAAAATGACGGGCTGCTGGCTGCTGTGGAGGCCGTATTGCAAGGCGGTTGCCGTCTCCTGCAATACCGTAACAAACAGGAAGCACCTGCAACCCGACTAGCAGAAGCGAGAGAGCTCCTGGCACTATGCCGACGTTATGGCGCCATGCTGCTGATTAACGACAATGCCCATCTGGCTGCCGCCGTAGGCGCGGATGGCGTCCATCTGGGGCAGGAAGACATGCCCATAGCAGAAGCGCGCGCCCTGCTCGGCAGACAAGCCATCATTGGCGTTACCTGCCATGATTCCCTGGCGCTGGCCATGGCCGCACAGCAAGCGGGGGCTAACTACGTCGCTTTCGGGCGCTTCTTCCCGTCCGGCACAAAACCATCGGCGCCACCTGCCGACCTGCAGATACTGACCCAAGCCAGACGAGCGCTTGGCATACCCGTTGTAGCGATAGGCGGGATTACGCTGGATAATGCGCCTACTGTACTGGCAGCCGGCGCTGACATGCTGGCGGTAGTAGGCGACGTGTTCAACGCCCCCGACATCACCCGCCGGGCACGCGCTTACTGTGACTTGTTCGACAGCGCATTTTCAATCAAGGGAAAGCATCCATGACCCGTTCCGAACAACTGTTTGCCCAGGCCGCCCGCGTGATTCCCGGCGGCGTGAACTCGCCAGTGCGGGCATTCAAGGCTGTCGGCGGTTCGCCTGTTTTCATCGATCGTGCAGAGGGCGCGTATTTGTGGGATGTTGATGGCAAACGCTACATCGACTATGTCCTGAGCTGGGGGCCGATGATCGCAGGTCACGCGCACCCGCACGTGCTCGCCGCCGTGCAGGAAAAAATGCAGAAAGGCCTGAGCTTCGGCGCACCGACTGAAATTGAAATCACGCTCGCAGAAAAACTCTGCTCGATCATGCCCAACATGGATCTCGTGCGCATGGTCAGCTCTGGTACTGAAGCGACGATGAGCGCCATCCGTCTCGCGCGCGGTTACACCGGCCGCGACAAGATCATCAAGTTTGAAGGCTGCTACCACGGCCACTCGGATTCCCTGTTAGTCAAAGCTGGCAGCGGCGCGCTCACACTCGGTGTGCCCAGCTCGCCCGGCGTGCCTGCTGCGCTGGCAGATCACACATTGACGCTGACCTATAACGACGCAAACAGCGTAAAAAAGGCTTTCCAGACATTTGGCGAACAGATTGCCTGTGTGATTGTGGAGCCGGTCGCCGGCAACATGAACTGTATCCCGCCCGTACCAGGTTTCCTGGAATCAATTCGTGAGCAATGCACACAATATGGCAGTGTTTTTATCATCGATGAAGTCATGACAGGTTTCCGGCTCGGCCTGCAAGGTGCGCAAGGTTATTACGGCATCGAAGCAGACCTGACCTGTCTGGGCAAAGTGATTGGTGGCGGCATGCCCGTCGGCGCATTTGGCGGCAAGCGCGCCATTATGGAAAAAATCGCACCGCTCGGCCCTGTATATCAGGCAGGCACACTGTCAGGCAATCCTGTTGCAATGGCAGCAGGTCTTGCCACACTCGACATCATCAGCCAGCCCGGTTTCTACGAACCGCTATTTGCGAAAACAGAAAAACTTGTGCAAGGACTGCTGGCTGCAGCAAAAAACATTGGCATACCAATGACCAGCAACCACGTCGGCAGCATGTGGGGATTGTTTTTCACTGAAGAAAAAACCATCACCAATTACCAGCAGGTCATGGCGTGCGACACACAACGTTTCAATCGTTTCTTTCATGGCATGCTGGATGAAGGCGTGTATCTGGCACCGGCCAGTTATGAGGCGGCGTTCATGTCCAGCGCCCATAGTGATGCCGATCTTGCAGCCACAGTTCTCTCCGCCAAAACAGTTTTTGCGCGGTTACTCGATGAGGCAAACCGATGACATTCCAGCACACACGCGGCGCATTCCCCAACACACGCATGCGCCGTTTGCGCGCCAATACATTTACACGCGATCTGGTTCGCGAAAACAGCTTGACGGTAAAAGACCTGATCTATCCGATGTTCGTGCTTGAGGGCAAGAACCAGCGTGAAGCAATCAGTTCCATGCCGGGCATCGAAAGGCTATCCGTCGATCTGCTGGTGAAGGAAGCAAAACTGTTGCACAAACTGGGCATCCCCGCTGTTGCACTGTTTCCTGTTACGCCCACATCAGCCAAATCACTGGACGCGCACGAAGCCTGGAACCCGGACGGCCTGGCACAACGTGCGGTCAAGGCATTGAAAAATGCTGTGCCCGAACTCGGCGTCATTACTGACGTAGCACTGGATCCGTTTACCACACACGGACAAGACGGGCTGATTGATAAAAACGGTTATGTACTGAATGACGCAACAATAGACGCGTTGGTCAAACAGGCGCTATCACATGCGCAGGCTGGCGCTGACATTGTTGCGCCTTCTGACATGATGGACGGACGCATCGGCGCAATCCGTTCTGTATTGGAAGCGAATAGCTTCGTCAACACGGCCATTCTTGCCTACTCGGCAAAATATGCTTCGTCTTACTACGGCCCGTTTCGCGATGCCGTTGGTTCTGCCGGCAATCTGGGCAAAGGCAATAAATACAGTTACCAGATGGATCCGGCCAATAGCGATGAAGCGCTGCATGAATGCGCACTGGATCTGGCGGAGGGCGCCGACATCATCATGGTCAAACCTGGCATGCCATACCTTGATATTGTACGGCGCGTAAAAGACGAACTGAAAGCGCCAACATTTGTGTATCAGGTCAGTGGCGAATACGCGATGCATGTTGCCGCATTCGAGAAAGGCTGGCTCAACCGTGAAGCAGTGATGCTGGAGTTTCTGCTGGTTTTCATGCGTGCGGGCGCCGATGCAATCCTGACGTATTTTGCGAAAGATGCTGCGAAGTTATTGGATAAATAACTACAGCACCAAACGGCGAATATCTGAAATTTCTTCCACCAGAAA
>ERZ724517.2249-NODE-2249-length-10299-cov-6.665267_pt1 | contig 10299 bp, 6 predicted proteins | sample MGYA00376050_ERZ724517 | MGnify/ENA primary metagenome ERZ724517 (study PRJEB28724, sample SAMN07190886) | activated sludge metagenome | isolation source: activated sludge of sewage treatment plant in Hong Hong | place: USA: Christiansburg, Virginia | collected... | reverse complement strand
TCCTGCTGCACTTTGACGGAAGACGCACCCAGGCTTTTGATGGACGTGAGACCGCACCGGCAGCCGCCACACCAGCCCTTTTGCTGGCAGCCGACGGCAAACCGCTGCCGTTCAGGGAGGCGGTCGTGGGAGGCCGATCGGTCGGTGTGCCCGGCACGGTGCAGATGTTGGAACTGGCCCATAGGCAACATGGACGGCTGCCCTGGGCACGACTGTTTGAGCCGGCCATTGCCCTGGCGACCCAGGGTTTTGACGTGAGCCCACGTATGGCGACCCTGCTGGCTCAGGAAACCGCGTTAAAGAAAGACCCGGTTGCGGCGGCCTATTTTTACGATGCACAGGTTCAGCCCTGGCCGGTCGGCCACCGGTTGCGCAACCCGGAATTGGCGGCAGTCTTGCAAGAAGTCGCCCGGCACGGGTCCGCTGCGATGGCGACCGGTGGCTTGGCGCAGGCCATTGCGGACAAGGTGCAACAGCACCCTACCAACCCCGGCACGCTGTCGGTGCAAGACCTGGCGGCCTACCGGGCGGTGGTGCGGGAACCCCTGTGTTTTGATTACCCGGTGTCCGACGGGCCTGCAGGTGCTGCACACAACTACTCGCTGTGTGGCATGCCGCCACCCAGCTCGGGGGCCATTGCCATTGGTCAAATATTGGGCCTGTTGCGCCACACGCCTGCCGCCGCCCAAGCGCTTCAAGACGGCGTGCCATCGGCCGACTGGCTGCACCAGTACACCGAAGCGGCCCGGCTGGCTTTTGCGGACCGCGCCCAGTTTGTCGCCGACCCGGCCTTTGTGCAGGCCCCAGGTGGTGACTGGGGCAGCTTGCTGGCACCGGATTACCTGGCCCACCGCGCCAAATTGATCGATTCCAGCTCCATGGGCGAACGCATGAAGACCGCGCCAGCCGGTAACCCGGGCGATGTGCGTTTGGCCTACGCACCCATGGCGGAGCAAGAAGAATACGGCACCTCCCACATCTCGGTGGTGGATGCCTATGGCAGCGCCCTGGCCATGACCACCACCATTGAAGACGGCTGGGGTTCACGCCTGATGGTGAACCGGGGCTTGGGCCTGGGTGGTGGGTTCCTGCTTAACAATGAGATGACGGACTTCAGTTTCAGCCCCGCGGACGCGGCCGGGCACCCGATTGCCAACCGGGTCGAGCCAGGCAAACGGCCCCGTTCATCAATGTCACCCACCTTGGTGTTTGACAAGGCCTCAGGGCAACTGGTGTTGAGTGGCGGCAGCCCGGGTGGCGCGCTGATCATCCACTTCACGGCAAAAACCCTCTACGGGGTGCTGAACTGGGGTTTGAACACCCAGCAAGCGATCAACCTGCCCAACTTTGCGTCCCTGGGTGGCCCAACGCTGCTAGAGGCCCACCGCTTCGACGCCGCCGCCATCCAGTCGCTCAAGGCGCGCGGCCACGAGGTGGTAGAGGTCGCTTTGCCCAGTGGCCTGCAAGCCATACAGCGCACACCCACCGGCTACTTTGGCGGCGCCGATCCACGCCGGGAAGGCATGGTTATGGGTGATTGAGCCACCCGAACGGTGATCGCACCATTGCTACAAGCGAAATAGGCCTCCAGCCCTCGAAAACACTTCGTACACAGCTATCATTGTTGTAGCAATTCTGAGCTTAGGAAGGCCAACCGCACTGCCGTGTTGCCTACAATCCGGCTATGGCCATCCCCCAAACCTTCATCCAGGAATTACTCGCCCGCGCCGACGTGGTGGAGATCGTGGGCCGTTATGTGCAGTTGAAGAAGGGCGGCGCCAACTTCATGGGCCTGTGCCCGTTCCACGGGGAAAAATCACCGTCGTTCTCGGTCAGCCCGACCAAACAGTTCTACCACTGCTTTGGCTGTGGCAAAAACGGCAACGCCATCAGCTTTTTGATGGACCACGCCGGCATGACCTTTATCGAGGCCGTGAAAGACCTGGCCCAGCAATACGGCATGCAAATCCCCGAGGACGAAGCCTCGCCCGAGGACCGGGCTCGTGCGCTGGAGCAAAAACAAAAGCAACACACATTGACCGACGTCCTGGAGAAGGCCGGTGATGCCTACCGCCGTGCGCTGAAAGACTCGCCGCGCGCCATTGCCTACTTCAAGGGCCGCGGCCTGTCGGGTGAAATTGCCAAGCAGTTTGGCCTGGGGTATGCACCGGAGGGCTGGCGCAGTTTGGCAAGCGTATTTCCGCACTACGACGACCCGCTGCTGGTTGAGAGTGGTCTGGTTATTTCCAACCTGGAAGACGGCAGCAACGAGGAAAAACGCTACGACCGCTTCCGTGACCGGGTCATGTTCCCGATCCGCAATATCAAGGGGGAGTGCATTGGTTTTGGCGGACGGGTGCTGGGGGACGACAAACCCAAATACCTCAATTCTCCCGAAACGCCGGTTTTCAGCAAGGGGCGTGAGTTATACGGCCTGTTTGAAGCCCGAAACGCGCTGCGCGAGCACGGCTACGTGCTGGTCACCGAAGGTTACATGGACGTGGTGGCTCTGGCGCAACTGGGTTTTCCCAATGCCGTGGCGACGCTGGGTACGGCCTGCACCGCCGACCACGTACACAAGTTGTTCCGCTTCACCGACTCGGTGGTGTTCAGTTTTGATGGTGATGCTGCTGGTCGACGCGCGGCGCGCAAGGCATTGGACGCCGCCCTGCCCTACGCCACCGATGTGCGCTCCATCAAGTTCCTGTTCCTGCCCGACGAACACGACCCAGACAGCTTTATCCGTGCCAACGGGCAAGACGCCTTTGCGCAGTACGTGAGCGAGGCCACGCCCCTGAGCCGCTTCCTGGTCGAGGCCGCGCGCGAGGGCTGCGACCTGAACTCAGCCGAGGGCCGCGCACACATGTCCAGCAATGCCAAGCCACTGTGGAGCCTGCTGCCCGATGGGGCGCTGAAACTGCAGTTGCTCAGCGAACTGGCTGCGCAGGTGCAGTTACCGAGTGCCGAACTGGGTGCGCTGTGGGCGACGGCCAACAGCCATGCGGCTCCCACCAAATCCTCTTCCATGGGACGCCAGACCAGCGACTGGCATCCGGACGACCACGATGAACAAAGCCCCGGCGCCAGCGCATGGGGCCACCCGCTGGATGGTGAGAGCGCCAATAGCTGGAAGGGCAAGGGCAAATGGGAAGGCAAAGGAGATTGGAAAGGCAAAGGCAGGTGGGAAGGCAAGGGAAAGTGGGACAACCAGCGCCCGATCCGCCCACCACTGCGTGGCCCTTTGGCCACCCGCGCGGACCATGCCACCCGCATCCTGTTCGGCCATAGCGAATTGTGGGAAACACTGACGCTCGAAGACCACCACCTGTTATGCGAACTGCCCGTACCGCATGGCTCACTGCTGGCTTGGCTGGAAGCTCAATTACACGAGCATGGCCCCTTGCCTTGGGGCGCACTCAAGGAAGCGCTGTCCGGCCACACCGAGGAAACACATATCCTGCGACTGATGGTCGATACACCCGTGCCCCCAGAACCAGCCAGCGAATCTGCCAAAGAGCTGCGGGATTTGCTCAACCGCATGTTGCTGGAGCAGATAGAGAAGCAGAAGAACCAGGCCAGTGCAGCCGCCGCCAGCGACCCCACGGCCTTTGCCCGCTACCGCGAGCTGAATGAGCGTTGGCATCAACTGAAGCAATCCATCTCATTTGCCCAACCTGAGGGTTCTTGACCCATCCACCAGCCCGAGGAACATGCAGCCATCGAACGGCTTCGTTTCAAAGCACCGCATCAACTACCTCTGGAAATTGCAAATTTTCACGCTATAATATTGGGTTGTTTCGGCAAGAGCGACAGCAGCACCTCCGGTCCAGGCCAAGCGTTGACAAGAGCACAACCGGCCACCTTACCGCAAGGACTGCATTCCAAATGTTCGCCCTCTCATCTTGCCTATAGACAATGTTGTTGTCCTGCATGGACACCCCCATTGCCTGCCATGCCAACTGCGCCCGCCCTGACAGCGGTGTAGACGGTACCCGCCCTGTTCGCCTGTTTTTTTGATGATCTGAGGTCCTCGCATGCCTGCTCAAAAATCTGCCAAGCCTGTCCAGCCCGCGCCCAAGTCCGATAAGAAAGCCCCATCCGTGCCCGCATCCAAGCCCCCCGTCGTCAAATCAAAAGCCCAACAACTGCAGGAAGCAGCGGACGCCCTTCTGGCCGCGGGTAGCGCCGCCAAGAAAAAACCTGGCCGTCCGCCCAAGGCTGCTGCTGCAGAATCTGAGGTCCCGGCGAAGGCCGGAGCGAAACGTGGTCGTAAGCCTAAAGCGGCGGCGGAGCCTGCTGGCGACGATTTGGATATGTCGGACATTGAGGCTGACTTGGTGGGTGAACCCGAGGTCGCTGCAGTCACGGGCGAAAAGGTAAAGCCACTGCGGATGAAGATCAGCAAGGCCAAAGAACGTGCCTTGATGAAAGAATTTGGTCTGGATGAGACCATCCTGTCTGAAGAAGACATTGCCAAGCGCCGCCAGCGCCTCAAAACCCTGATCACACTGGGAAAAACACGCGGCTACCTGACCCACGGCGAAATCTCGGACCACCTGCCCGACAAGCTGGTCGATGCCGAAACCCTGGAAGTGGTGATCTCCATGTTGAATGACATGGGTGTGGCAGTGTACGAACAGACACCCGACGCGGAAACCCTGTTGCTGAACAACAATGTGTCGACCGCCGCCACCGTCGAAGAAGCCGAAGAGGAAGCCGAAGCCGCGTTGTCCACCGTTGACAGCGAATTTGGTCGCACCACCGACCCCGTGCGCATGTACATGCGCGAAATGGGCACGGTCGAGCTGCTGACCCGCGAAGGTGAAATCGAAATCGCCAAACGCATTGAAGGTGGCCTGATGGCCATGATGGAGGCCATCAGTTCGTCGCCTGCCACCATCGCCGAAATCCTGCGCCTGGGCGAAGACATCCGCGAAGGCAAGGTCGTCATCACGACCATCGTTGACGGATTTTTTAACCCCAATGAGGCCGACGACTATGTGGCCGAAGAGGATTTTGACGAGTTTGATGCGGACGACGACGACGACGGCAAAGGCGGCTCCAAGGCGCTGACCAAGAAGCTGGAAGAACTCAAGAAAGAGGCCTTGTCCCGCTTCGACCGTCTGCGCGAGTTATTCGAGAAGGTGCACAAGATCTACGACAAAGAAGGCTACGGTACGCCCCATTACGTCGCCGCTCAAAAGGCGCTGAGCGAAGAGCTGATGTCCATCCGCTTCACCGCCAAGGCGATCGAAAAGCTGTGCGACATGGTGCGTGGTCAGGTCGACGACATCCGCAAAAAAGAGCGCGAACTGCGCCGCATCATTGTGGACAAATGTGGTTACCCGCAAGAAAACTTCATTGCCGATTTCAGCGGCCGTGACAAAAACGGTAACAAGGTTGCGTCTCAGTTGCTGAACCTGAAGTGGATCGAAAAACAAGCCGCCTCGGGCAAATCGTGGGCGGCAGTGATGGGCCGCAACATCCCGCCCGTGCAAGACCTGCAACAAAAGCTGACCGACCTGCAAGCCAAGGTCGTGGTGCCGCTGGACCAGCTCAAGGACATCAACAAGCGCATGAACGCCGGCGAATACGCCTCGCGCGCCGCCAAGAAGGAAATGATCGAGGCCAACTTGCGCCTGGTGATCTCCATTGCCAAGAAATACACCAACCGCGGCTTGCAATTCCTGGATCTGATCCAGGAAGGCAACATCGGCTTGATGAAGGCCGTGGACAAGTTCGAGTACCGCCGCGGCTACAAGTTCTCGACCTACGCCACCTGGTGGATTCGCCAGGCCATCACCCGTAGCATCGCGGACCAGGCGCGCACCATCCGTATCCCGGTGCACATGATCGAAACCATCAACAAGATGAACCGCATCAGCCGCCAGCATTTGCAGGAGTTCGGTTTCGAGCCCGATGCTTCCGTGTTGGCCGAGCGTATGGAGATTCCGGAAGACAAGATCCGCAAGATCATGAAGATCGCCAAAGAGCCGATCTCCATGGAAACGCCGATTGGTGATGATGACGACAGTCACCTGGGCGACTTCATCGAAGACGGTGCCAACACCGCCCCTATGGAAGCCGCGATGCAGGCCGGCCTGCGTGATGTGGTCAAGGACATTCTGGACAGCCTGACACCGCGCGAGGCCAAGGTGCTGCGCATGCGTTTCGGTATTGAGATGACGTCCGACCACACGCTGGAAGAAGTCGGCAAGCAGTTTGACGTGACCCGTGAACGCATCCGCCAGATCGAAGCCAAGGCGCTGCGCAAGCTCAAGCACCCCAGCCGTTCCGACAAGCTGCGCAGCTTTACCGACAATCTGTGACCCCCACACTCCAGCGCTACGCGGGTCGCTGCCCCCCGAGGGGGCTAATTTTTCTTGGGGCGGCCCTGCGAAAAATTGCCGTTTCTGTCCCATGGCAGTAGACGCTCCCTACAAGCTGGCGGGGGTCATGGGCTGGCCGGTGGCGCATTCGCGCTCACCGGTCATACATAACCACTGGATCGCCGAAAACGGCTTGCGCGGCGCCTACGTGTTGCTGCCAGTGCAACCGCCGAATTTGGAGCGTGCCCTGCGAAGCCTGCCCATATTAGGCTTTGCCGGGTGCAATTTGACGATTCCGCACAAGGTGGAAGCAGTACGGTTGATCGATCACATTGAACCCATGGCGTCGCGTATCGGTGCCGTCAACACAATTGTGGTGGAAGCGGACGGCTCGTTGACCGGGCGTAACACCGATGCATATGGATTCATCCAAAGCCTGCGCGATGCCCAATTGGGGTGGACAGCGGCTGCCGGCCCGGCCGTGGTCGTGGGCGCTGGTGGAGCGGCCCGAGCCATCATTGTGGGCTTGATTGACGCTGGGGCAACCGAAATTCGCCTGACCAACCGAAGCGGTGCGAAAGCCCAGGACATGGCGCAGGAATTTGGTTGGCCGGTTCAGGCAGTCGCCTGGGACGACCGCCACGATGCACTAGGCGGCGCTGCATTGCTCGTCAATACCACCAGCCAGGGCATGCATGGCGAGGCGCCACTGGACTTGCGTTTGGACAGCCTGCCTGTCCAGGCTTTGGTTGCCGACATCATCTATGTTCCACTGGAAACGCCACTGCTGGCCGCTGCCCGGCAGCGCGGATACCGCACTGCCAATGGCTTGGGGATGTTGCTCAACCAGGCGCGACCCGCCTTTGAAGCGTGGTTCGGTGTGGCGCCCATTCTGTCGGTGGCGTTGTCGGACCGGATTCAGGCAACTTTTTAGTGCGACGCCTAGCCTGCTTACGCCAAACAACACAAAACCGGAGGCAAACTGCAACACCTGCTTGGACTCAACACCCTCATTGCAGGCAGATAGGCGCGGGGAACACAACAATCAGTCAAGTTGACAGCTATGAAACTTGTAGCATGCCAAAAACTGCGATATAGTTTCACTTGCATTGATGCATATCTATCACTGCAGACGCGGCGCCGAGTGGGTCGAGCAGTTGCCAAGCTACAGAACCGGATCGAGGAGAGGAACAAATTAATGAGTGCTAAAGAGTCGGTGGCCATTGGCCAATTGCTGAGCTTGCTGGAATCCCGTTACGCCATGCGCGTGATGTGGGCACTGCGCGACGGACATGCCCAAACCTTTCGTCTGCTGCAAGACAGTGTGGGTGGAATCACACCGAACACCTTGAACACCCGTATCAAGGAATTGCGGGAAGCCGGTTTGATGACCCATGGCAGCGACGGTTATGCCGTAACCACCATGGGGGCCGATATGCTCAAACGGTTGGGCGATTTGCAGGCCTTTGCCGGCAAATGGGCGACCAGCCAGGCCAAAAAGGCCACCTGACCTACCCGGCCACCGCTTCACCGGTCTTGAATTGAGAGACAGGCAATGCCTGTCTTTTTTGTCTACGGCATAATTTGGCCCTTGCTTTTGCATGCCGACGTCCATTTGCCTCACGGAACCCATGGCCGCATGCGCCGCAATCACCATCGGCATTTCCCGACACCGGGGCGCTATCCCATCACGAAAGAACTGACATGATTACAACCGCTAGTGGCCTGCAATACGAAGACACGACCGAAGGGACCGGTGCCGTCGCGACCAAGGGGCAAAACGTCACGGTGCACTACACCGGGTGGTTGTACAACAATGGCACCCAGGGCACAAAGTTTGACTCGAGCAAAGACCGCAACGACCCGTTTGTGTTCCATTTGGGCGCGGGCATGGTGATTCGGGGTTGGGACGAGGGCGTGGCAGGCATGAAAGTCGGTGGAGCCCGTACCCTGGTTATCCCGGCCGCCCTGGGGTATGGCGCACGCGGTGCCGGTGGCGTCATCCCACCGAATGCCACACTCAAATTCGACGTCGAGTTGTTAGACACATCCTCCTGATACCCATCAATTCCGCCCGTTTGAGGTAACGATCGGGTTGATGGGCACTTGAAATGGGTCGGCAAGACCCCATTTTCGGCTCATCCTTTTTGTAACCGGAAGTCATTACTTCACCCACTGCATGTCTGACAATTCCAACACCCCCCATCCCGAAGCTATCGACAGCACTCCCCAAAACACGGAGGAACAGGCGGCCTCCCTCGCGTCCAATGACGCCGAGGCGCTGGCCCAGGTCCGTGCGGAATTGGCCGCACTGCAAGCCAAAAGTGGCGAGCTGGCCGACCAGTACCTGCGCGCCAAGGCCGATGCCGAAAATTCGCGCCGACGCGCCGAAGATGAAATCTCCAAAGCACGCAAGTTTGCGGTCGAGAGTTTTGCCGAGAGCCTGCTGCCGGTCGCCGACAGCTTGGAAGCCGGTCTGGTCATCAAGGATGCCACCGCAGACCAGATTCGTGAAGGCGCACAAGCCACCTTGCGCCAGTTGATCGCCGCATTGGAGCGCAACAAAGTCATCGCCATTGCCCCTTCGGCTGGCACCAAGTTCGATCCGCACCATCACCAGGCCATCAGCGTGGTGCCATCCGAGCAAGAAGCCAACACGGTGGTTGGGTTGCTGCAAAAAGGCTATTCCATTGCTGACCGCGTGTTGCGGCCGGCCCTGGTCACCGTATCAGCACCCAAGTAAGACCGCGGTGTGGCGGGTCCAATAGACAAATTCATGCCCACCACCCGTAAAAGCGAATTGTCGGGACTTGAATTTGGACATATCGACTTCAACTGTCCTCCATCTGAATTTTCATTCGAATAACCGTGCGGGACTGGCCTTTGGCCGGGTCTCCAATTGACTAGGAGTAAATCATGGGAAGAATCATCGGCATTGACTTGGGCACCACCAACAGTTGCGTGGCCATTATGGAGGGCAACACCCCCAAGGTCATCGAAAACGCGGAAGGCGCACGCACCACGCCGTCCATCATCGCTTACCAGGAAGATGGTGAAGTGCTGGTCGGCGCATCGGCCAAGCGCCAGTCGGTGACCAATCCCAAGAACACGCTGTACGCCGTCAAGCGCCTGATCGGACGCAAGTTTGCCGAGAAGGAAGTGCAGAAGGACATTGACCTGATGCCCTACAAGATTGCCGCCGCCGACAACGGCGACGCTTGGGTCGAAGTGCGCGGCAACCGCATGGCGCCTCAGCAAGTTAGCGCTGACATTCTGCGCAAGATGAAGAAAACCGCCGAAGACTACCTCGGCGAAGAAGTGACCGACGCTGTGATCACGGTTCCAGCCTACTTTAACGACGCACAGCGCCAAGCCACCAAGGACGCAGGCCGCATCGCCGGACTGGACGTCAAGCGCATCATCAACGAGCCTACGGCTGCCGCACTGGCTTTCGGTCTGGACAAGAATGAAAAGGGCGACCGCAAGATTGCCGTGTACGACTTGGGCGGTGGTACCTTCGACATCTCCATCATCGAAATCGCCGATGTCGATGGCGAAAAGCAATTCGAAGTGTTGTCCACCAACGGCGACACCTTCCTGGGAGGTGAAGACTTTGACCAACGCATCATCGATTTCATCATTGCCGAGTTCAAAAAGGAACAAGGCGTTGACCTGGGCAAGGACGTGCTGGCCCTGCAACGCCTGAAGGAAGCCGCTGAAAAGGCCAAGATCGAGCTCTCCAGCAGCGCCCAGACCGACATCAACCTGCCCTACGTGACAGCCGATGCATCGGGCCCCAAGCACCTGAACATCAAGCTGACCCGCGCCAAGCTGGAAAGCCTGGTCGAAGAGCTGATCGAGCGCACCATTGCGCCCTGCCGCACCGCCATCAAGGACGCTGGCGTCAAGGTCTCCGACATCCATGACGTGATCCTGGTCGGCGGCATGACCCGCATGCCCAAGGTGCAGG
>ERZ724517.2244-NODE-2244-length-10309-cov-5.755803_pt1 | contig 10309 bp, 8 predicted proteins | sample MGYA00376050_ERZ724517 | MGnify/ENA primary metagenome ERZ724517 (study PRJEB28724, sample SAMN07190886) | activated sludge metagenome | isolation source: activated sludge of sewage treatment plant in Hong Hong | place: USA: Christiansburg, Virginia | collected... | reverse complement strand
ATGTATACACATGGAAGGTTAAACTCACAGATGTACTCGGTAAAAAACATGATTATGTGGGGCATGTAACCCTTCTTAATTAGAATTAAAAACATAAATATTAAAAACCCCGCGTTGAAAAATGTGGGGTTTTGTATTGCAAATAGAGGGCTAGCCCTCTAGGGCTTTTTACAGATGCTTTTTATGTTTACTAGCGATTAATAATTAAGCTAAAACGCCCGTTTTATGACATTTTTAAAACTTAAGTACTTAAGCATCAAAGCCTCCAGAGAGTCTCAAATATTTATCTTAAGGGTATCTTTTCTTTTATTAACACCACTATTAATATTTTATTTCTACAAGCTTTTTATTTAATTTTTTTTGCACTTAACATTCAATAAAAGTTAGGGTAATAATTAGCTAAAATTGAATCACAAATTGTGGTTAAATTATTTTCAATTTTCATTAAAAATAATGCAAATTTAATTTGTTTAAATCAATCCACTGCCTAAATTTACGAGGTTATTAAACAATTAAAAAAATGGATAGATTAAAAGATAAGTTTCGCGAAAAAGCAGTGCCATTAGCGGCCGAGATTAAAGATATTATCAAAAATCATGGTGATTTAAAATTAGGTGAAATTACTGTAGCTCAAGTATACCAAGGAATGAAGGGTATGGTTGGAATGGTAACAGAAACATCTAAATTAGATGCTGAAGAAGGAATCCGTTTTAGAGGTTATTCAATCCCTGAGTTGCGTAAGCATTTACCAAAAGCTCCAGGTGGTACAGAACCATTACCAGAAGGTATTTTTTATTTAATGTTAGTTGGAGAATTGCCAACTCAAGAAGATGTTAGTTACATCACTGGAGAATGGCAAAAACGTAGCAATGTTCCAAAACACGTGTTTGATGTAATTGAAAAATTACCTGTAGATACTCACCCAATGACTCAGTTTGTAGTTGGTATTATGGCTATGCAAACCGAAAGTGTTTTTGCGAAAGCTTATGCAAAAGGTGTTAACAAAAAAGATTATTGGGATTATGTGTATGAAGATTCAATGAATCTAATCGCACGTTTACCACGTATTGCTTCTTATATCTATCGTCGTAAATATAAAAATGGCGCTCATATTGAGCCAGATCATAAATTAGACTGGGCAGCAAATTTTGCACACATGTTAGGTTACGAAGAGTTTGATATGAAACGTTTAATGCGTTTATATTTAACTATTCACGTTGATCATGAAGGTGGTAACGTTTCTGCACATGCTACACATTTAGTAGGTTCTGCATTATCTGATCCTTATTTAGCATTTGCTGCTGGTATGAATGGTTTAGCTGGTCCATTACATGGGTTAGCAAATCAAGAAGTATTAAGTTGGATTATGGAGTTGAAAGAAAATTTAGGTGGTGGTTTACCAACTAAAGAACAAATTGCTGAATACATCAAACAAACATTAACAGAGGGTAAAGTTGTACCAGGATACGGACACGCCGTGTTACGTAAAACAGATCCTCGTTTTACTGCACAGCAAGATTTTTATAGAACATATATAAAGCATGATGATATTTGTGAAATCGTGCAAATGGTTTATGAAGTAGCTCCTCCAATTTTAGAATCAACGGGAAAAATTAAAAATCCATGGCCAAATGTGGATGCTCATTCTGGAGCGTTATTATCACATTATGGTATGCATGAGTATGATTTTTATACAGTATTATTTGGTGTGTCTCGTGCGCTAGGTGTATTAGCAAGTTTAGTATGGGATAGAGCAACTGGTTCTGCAATTGAGCGTCCAAACTCTACAACTACAGAAAACATTAAAGCTATTATTAAAAAAGCACAAGAAGCTAAAGTTTAATTTGTTTATAATATCAATTTAAAGCCTCATCTATTATTATAGATGAGGCTTTTGTTTTTTAATTTGAGGGGCTAACCCTCTATTTTTTACACTATCAATCATTTACTTTTACAGCGTTATAAACCTAAAACAGTTTAAGTAAATGAAAAAAGTATTATTATTATTAGGAGGCGCTTAGTTTATTCGTTTAAACTTTACTCTTTAATGAATTTTCCGTGCAAAGGTTTTCCTTTAGCATTTTCTAGAATAAAATAATATATCCCATTTCCTAACCAAGAAATATCTTCATGATATAATCCTTGTTCGTTGGGACTAAGAGATAGGGTTAATTTCCCTGTTTGATCATAAATTTTCAAAATACCACTATTTAAATCGCTTAATAACGATAAATTACTTGTGATTGGATTTTGGATCAATAGATATCCTTTTTCAGCTAAGTCAGTATAAAATACAGAAATCACATTAGAAAAGTCGGAAGGTTGAATTAAAACTTTATAGTAGTTTTTGCTGTTTTTTTGCGGAGATTCATCGGTAAAGGTTATATTTTGTGACTTTGTAGATTCCCCACAAATACCAGCATAATCATATATTAACTCAAAATTTAAGGAGTCATTAGATCTAAGTATTTGGTAACCCGCACAGCTATTGCCAGCGCTAATGAGATAGCTAATAATGACGTTTTGATTATATTGAACAGCGGATAATTCTTGTATCCGAGTTTGAGAATTTGACGTCGAAAAAATCAAACAAAAAGAAGCTAGAAATAATATTTTAAGGAGTAAATTCATGCGCTTTGGCCATTATAAAGATAGGTTTTATTCCTGTATTTTAAAACAAGGGTTGCGATTAAATAACATTCATAAAACGTTTTTTATGTATATTTAGTTCTCTAAATTATGTTTAAACCAAAAACCATATTTATATATTTATTTTTAATCACTAATTCTTTTCTTTTCGCGCAAAAAGAAAAAAGAATCAACGAATTAAAAAGTCAAATCGCTACCTCAAAAAATGATACGCAGAGAGTGATTGGATTGGTTAATTTATCCAGTAACTTAAGTAGCTCTCAATTTAAAGATGCGATAGTTTATGGTAACGAAGCTTTAGCAATTTCTTTGAAGAATAAATATGTGAGGGGACAAAATTTGGCATATAATTGTTTAGCGGATGCGTATTGGTTTCATTCTGATTATGATAAAGCTCAATATTTTTATTTTAAAGCCTACCGCCTAAGTGATTCTCTTCACGACCAAAAGGCGATTGCTTTTTCATTGTATAATATTGGCTGGATCTTATGTATTCAGCAGCATAATTATGAATCCGATAAGTATTTATATCAGTCACTTCAAATTTACCAATCATTAAAAGATACTTTTGGATTACTTAGAATACATAATGCTATTGCAAGCTATTATGTGGATAGATGTCATTCTAAAGAAGGAGAGCGAAAATATTTCGATTCGGCTATTGTGTATTTTAATAGGGGCATTGATTGCGCTAAAAGTGCTAAATTGTACAGTGATTTAGGCCGAATTTATGGTAATCTTGGCGATTTGTTTTATCAAGAAAGGGATTTTAAAACTGCCATGTATTATAACGAAAAGAGTTTGGCTATTCATCAAAATGTGCAAGATTCTTCAAGTATGATGATTTGCTTTCTTAATATGGGATTGTGTGAAATGGAAACTGGTAAAATTAAAGAGGCAATCAATAAGTTTAATATTGTTTATGGCTACAATAAGCGACATGATATTAAAGATATTCAAATTTTGACCTTGCGTGCTTTGGCACAAAGTAGTTACAAGTTGCAAAATTTTAAAGAGGGCTTTGATTATTTTGAAAAATATGTTGAGTTAAAAGAAGAAATTGATCAAGAGGCTTATTCAACAAATATTAGCAATCTCCAAGGAAGTTACTCTCTCGAAAAATCGGAAGCTAACGTAAAAGAACTAACTCAAGCCAATGAAATTCAAGAACTGAAAAATAAAAAAAACACTTACTTTATTTTTGGTTTATTGGCGATAGCTTTTATTGTGATTGCAGTAGCTGTTATGTTGTTTAAACAAAATAAACAAAAACAACTCACCAATATTCAGTTAAAAGAACAAAATCATATTATTGCTGAAAAGAAACAAGAAATTGATAATAGCATACAATACGCTAAAGGAATTCAACTAGCGATCTTGCCTAACGTACAAGAACTGAATACCCATTTTCCTCAAAGTTTTGTGTACTATAAACCAAAAGATGTAGTGAGTGGCGATTTTTATTGGTTTAGCAAAGTAGATAAAGATTTTTATTGTATTGCCGCCGATTGCACAGGACATGGCGTTCCTGGCGCATTAATGAGTATTATTGGTATGGATAAAATTGTGCAAGCTATTTTTGAGAAAAAAATATCTGCTCCTGGAGAAATATTATCCTTTTTAAATCAACAAATAAAGCAAGTACTTAAACAACATTCTGATGCGTCTAAACAAATGGATGGTATGGATTTAGCTTTATTAAAATTTAATAATTCGTTAACAGAAGTTGAATTTTCGGGAGCTAACAGACCATTAATTATTATTAGAAATAAAGCTATTATTGAGTATAAAGCAGATAAAATGGCAATAGCTGGCTTTACATCAAACGAACAACAATTTACAACCACTAAAATTGCTTTACATAAAAACGATTCTCTATTTATATTTACAGATGGTTATGCAGATCAATTTGGAGGAGATACAGGAAAAAAATTTATGTCAAAAAATTTGAAAGACTTATTAATATCAATTTCTGATTTATCAAGTAAAGAACAAGAAGAAAAAATTGCGACAGCTTTTAGTGATTGGAAAAAATCATATGAGCAAGTAGATGATGTTTTAGTAATTGGAATTAAAATTTAATAGAGTGAAAAAAATTGCAGTCATAGTACTTATGTGTTTGGGTTTTGTTTTTTTACTTCCTAGGCAATCATCTCAATCTTGGGGTTTTTACGGACATAAACGCATTAACCGAATGGCAGTGTTTACATTGCCTCCCGAAATGGTAACGTTTTATAAAACTCATATTGAGTTTGTTACTAACCACGCAGTTGATCCTGATAAACGACGTTATGGAGTGGAGGGAGAGGCACCGAGACATTACATTGACATTGATCATTATGGAGAACATGCTTTTGATAGCGTGCCTAAATTTTGGAAAGCCGCTATTGCAAAATACACTGAGGACACATTAATGGCTTACGGTATTGTGCCATGGCAAATAGAAAAGCATTACTATAAATTATTGAATGCCTTTAAAAATGAAAATCTTGATCAAATTTTAAGTTACAGTGCCGATTTAGGACATTACATTGCAGATGCGCATGTGCCATTGCATACGACTGAAAATTATAACGGACAATTAACTGGGCAACGTGGCATACATGGTTTTTGGGAAAGCCGCATTCCCGAATTAAAAGCAGAAGACTATGATTATTTTGTTGGAAGAGCAAAGTATGTGGATTCACCAATAAAGTCAGCTTGGAAAATTGTTTACGATAGCCACATGGGTGTAGATAGTGTTTTGAAATTTGAAGCCGCCTTAAATAAAGAATTTCCTCAAGATAGAAAGTATGCTTATGAAAACAGAGGTAATTTAATGATGAAAGTTTATTCTTTAGAATACACGAATCGTTATGATTTGATGATTAAAGGTCAAGTAGAACGAAGAATGCGCGAAAGCATCATCATGGTGGGGAGTTTGTGGTACACGGCATGGGTAAATGCAGGTAAACCAAATTTAGAAAAGCTGGGACAAAAAGATGTAAGTGATTCATTAAAGAAACAAATGGCGCTTGAAGAACAATTATACCTTGAGCAAAAAATAAAAAATGCCAAAGGACATGAAGATTAAAAACGATGCTGTCGAAATGTAAAATAATCGTTTTAATATTTTGCTTTTTTAGCATTTCATTGTTTGCAGGAAATTCAGATGATTTAAAGAAGGTTGAGTATTACATGCAACGAATAGAGGATTGCGAATTTGACGAAATTCCTTTAGTTGCTGATTCCATTTTTGCTTTTATAAAATTGCACGAAACAGATAAATCAATACCTGAACGTGATTTACAAATTTTAAAAGCTACAACCTATAACGATCTTGGCTACTATTTAAATGAATTAAATTTAAACGATAAAGGTTTAAAATATTATCAATTGGCCTACGATATACATAGTAAATGGAATTCGTTGGGAGGCATTGCTATTGCATTAAATAATATCGGAATGATATATAAAGATCAAGGTAATTTAAGAAAGGCCACCGAATTTATATTTCGGTCTATTACATACAACGAGAAACTTGGAAACATAATTGAAATTTCGGCGGCATACGACAATCTTGGAAACATATACTATATTCAAGGTGAATTTGATCTTGCACAAAAGTTTTTTAAAAAGTCTTTAGAACTTTCAACTAAAAAGAATTACGAAAAGGAAATGGCTTTTGCTTTGAATAACATAGCCTCCACTTATGTTGTACAAGAAAAATATGATACAGCGCTGATGTGTTATGAGAAAAGTTTAATGATCAGAAAGAAACTTGGTAATGTGGCATTAGCCCCTATTTATAATAATGTGGCTTTTATGCATCGACGTTTAGGACACCCAGATAAGGCAATGGAATATTATAACCTGGCGATAGAATCTGTTAAGACGGATAAAGATATTGGACTTGGCGCTAGCTATTTGGGCATGGCTAATATTTTTCGTGAGAGCGGAAAAAATGAAGAAGCATTTACCTATGCAAAAAAAGCATATGCTTTATACAAAGAACTTAATGTGATGGAAAATATGGCAAATGCTTCCCTATTATTACATCAGTTATATGCAGAAAAAAAAGATTACGCAAACGCCTATTTTTTTCTAAAGCAATATTCGATAAATAAAGACAGCACAGAAAATCAAAAAAGTAAGAAAGCCATTTACAGGCAGCAGTTGCAATTTGAATATGATAAAAAAGTATTTGCGGATAGCCTGAAAACTAACGAAGAGCGAAAGGTTGTTGATGCACAATTGCAACAAGAAAAAACGCAACGCTTTGCCTTGTATGGTGGTTTGATGTTGGTATTTTTATTCAGTGCATTTGTATTTAATCGTTTAAAAGTAACTCAAAAGCAAAAAGCAATTATAGAAATAAAGGAGAAGGAAACAAATCATCAAAAACAATTGGTAGAAGAAAAACAAAAAGAAATCATTGATTCTATTAATTATGCTAAGCGAATACAATCCACATTAATGGCTAGCGAGCAAAGTTTGTCGAAAAATTTAAAAGAACATTTTGTGCTATTTAAACCCAAAGATATTGTAAGTGGCGATTTTTATTGGACGACGCAAAAAGGCCATTTGTTTTATTTAGCCTGTTGCGATAGTACAGGACATGGAGTTCCTGGAGCATTTATGAGCCTGCTGAATATTGGTTTTTTGAGCGAAGCCATTAAAGAAAAAAATATGGAAGACCCAGGCGACGTATTTAATTATGTGCGCCATCGTTTGGTAGAAACCATTAGTAACGAAGATCAAAAAGATGGATTTGATGGAATAATTATTTGTTTCAATCAGCTTACACTACAAATAAGCTATGCCGCAGCAAACAATAATCCGGTTCTAATTGGTAGTTCCCTTTCCCCCTTAGAAGGGGGTGGTCGCAGACCGGGGGATGTTGAACTCACCGATTTGCCCTATGATAAAATGCCTGTTGGCAAAGGAGAAACCGAAGAGAGTTTTAAAACCTATGAGATTAATGCAAATGAGGGGGATGTTTTGTATTTATTCACAGATGGGTACCCCGACCAGTTTGGTGGACCTAAAGGAAAGAAATTCAAATACAAACAACTGGGAGAATTATTAGTATCTATACATCAGCAAAATATGGCTACTCAAAAAGAAAAACTATTAACTGACTTTAATAATTGGAAAGGAAATTTGGAACAAGTGGATGATGTCTGCATTATAGGACTGAAAATATAATCGACTATCATACAGACTTTGCTCTAAGTTTCCGTCTTTTCTTCTACGCTTATTTCTTTAAAAAATTTGTTTCTAAAAAATTAAATATCAAGTCAAAGTGATTGAGAGGCTCCGTGTGCCCACCTTCCATTGGAACGTGTTCAAAATAGTGTTTAAAGTTTTTAGCTTTCAATCTTGCTATCATTTTTTCTGCCATTGGCGTTGAAGGACAAATTTCATCTTTTGTAGCCGATAGTAATAGAATTGGTCCATTAATTTGTTCAACTTTTATGAATGATTTTTCTGCTGCAATAGTATCCTTTAGCATTGCTTCAAAAGTGCCTCTTAAATCTCTTTTCATTAAAAATGGGATAGCTTCCTCATTAACTGGCACAAATGCTAGTTCCTTTTTTTGAAATGTCCACGAAGAAGTCGTAAAATGATTTGTATTGCCAGGGAAAGTAACATTGCTGGCAACAATTCCTACAACACATTTAATATCGCTGTAATAACTCCCTAAAAGTAAAGCCAAATCAGCACCTCTTGAGCCGCCAATAATGGCAATTTTTTCGCTATTTATTTGTTTGTTTTTAGCAGCTAGTTCGATGGCATAATGTACCTCTTCAATAGCTATTTTTTGTAATGTATCTGGCGTACCTTTTGCCTTAAAGTAACCTATGGCTAAAAAGGCATAGCCTCTTTCAATAAATTGTTCTCTTGTTTTTTTCCAATAGTCGCTTGTCCATGCGTTGCCACCTTCCGAACCACCGAGCCCTACTATAAGTGGTTGGTTTTTATTTTTTCCTAAATATAAAACACTTTCAACATGGGGTGTTTGTAGTGTTATTTGCGCAAAGGTGTTAGCCGAAAAAATCAGCAATAAAAGAGAAATAGAGATTTTAAAGAAATTTGTCATTATTAATATTATTTAAGTTTGAGTACAAATGTCTGCTATATTTTTTTCTTGGCATTTGATCTATATCAAAAAATCATTTTTCGGCTCTAATTCTACTCAATGTTTCTTGTGTTATGCCTAAATAGGAAGCTATCATTCCAAGTGGAATGCGATGGTGAATATCGTGGTAAGTTGTGATAAAATGATAGTATTTTTCTTTTGCAGTGGTAAATCGCATGGATGTTATTCTTTCCATAAAATGCCCAAAAACAGTACCCATTGATAGCCGAGCATATCTTTCCATTTCTGGAAAGTTTTCAAATAAAAATAGTAAGTCACTCACATTTAGGCAATAGGCTTCAATATCTTCTATAGCATCTATATAGTAAATATCGAGTTGTCTTGTTCTAAAACTTCGGGGCGAATTACTCCATTCACCTTCTGCTGGAAAATATTCGCTAACTTCTTTTCCATCTTTGATGAAGTAAACTCGCATAAGTCCCGTTTGAATAAAGTAGCTTTTAGTACAAACGGTGTCTGCATGATGAACAAGTTCGCCCTTTTTAAAAGTTTTAAATAAAATTCTTTTAGCAAGTTCATCTTTTAAAGTATTGCTTAGTTTTATGTACTTTTCAAAGTGTCCGAATATGTCATCAGTATGTTCGATAATGTGTTTGTTTAGTTTTGTTTACCGTGTGTTAGTGGCAGGTGTTCTTCCGTCTGTTTTCAAAATCTTTCTTTCGAGTTTCCCAAATCCCAAACCTTACCTTTAAGTTCAAATTCTCCGAATATTCGTTTCGCATCTTCAACTGTCCATTTTGTCCATTCTGGATTTAGATGGTTACCATACCACTTTTTTGAAAAAGTCCAAATTTTCTCGATGGGTTGAATGTCTCCTTTTGGAATGTTGTGTCGTTGTGTCCAACTGTCTATTTGTTCTTCATTTTCAAACACTAACATATTGCTACAAGTGTAAATTACATTGTCCCATGCATTTTTCATTGGTATTGGGAAGTGAATGAAATATTGTTTCTCTTGAATTTGTCCATTTACAATATTGATTTCAACTTGTTTTGTTTCTGCTCCGATTGTGGTCGTTATTTTTACGTCTTCATTAAGTAATGCAGCTACTCCTAATGAACACCAAGCACAATTTCCCCACCATTGTCCATTTTTTGTCTGAACATAAAAATTCGTAGGTGCAAGTGAAAATGGATGTATTACCCAAACTTTCGGTTCATTTGGATGTAACACTACACCATGATAGTCTTGCAGTTCGTAAAGTCCCTTTGTTACTTGTTCTTTGTCTACTTGCAAAAGGTTAGCAAGGTCGTCAACATTTGGTGCGAAACCATTGTCAATAATTCCTTTAATTATTTGATAATGTAGATTTGAATTTGTTACCATACTTGTTTTGATTGTCGTCTTAAACACTTGCCACTAAAGGTTTCAAGCTAAATTCCCGTTTGGAGTTTGAAACTTTGTCTACCGAAATGTTAGTTTAAAGATAAATGTTTAATAGACTTTTGCAAAGCAAAATTAATTAATTGTCTACCGCTTTTGCAAAAGCCGAAGCCGAATGCCCAAATGGGATTTAGG
>ERZ724517.2243-NODE-2243-length-10312-cov-4.470508_pt1 | contig 10312 bp, 9 predicted proteins | sample MGYA00376050_ERZ724517 | MGnify/ENA primary metagenome ERZ724517 (study PRJEB28724, sample SAMN07190886) | activated sludge metagenome | isolation source: activated sludge of sewage treatment plant in Hong Hong | place: USA: Christiansburg, Virginia | collected... | reverse complement strand
CACGTCAAGGCAGAAGATGCGACTGCAGACTTCACAGCGAAAATGGACATGGCCGCCATGCTTGCCACCCGTAGCCAGGGTGAAGCGCCAGACACGCCGCTCGTCCACCCGTTTCAGTGCCAGACCGGATTCAACCAGCCAGTCGAGCACGCGATAGAGTGTCACCCGATCCAGGCTGCCCGATCCCAGTGCCGTTTCGATATCGTGATGGGAGAGCGGCAAAGGGGCTGCAGACAGCAGTTCGAGCACGCGAATGCGTGCCGGCGTCGCGCGCGCGCCGACCGCGCGAATGCGCTCAGCGAGGCTGGCAAGCGAAGAAGGGGCTGCGGTCTGGGAAGAAGTTTCCGGCATAGCGCCGGATTAAATCACAACAGAGTTGTATTTGCAACATTGTTGCAAATACGTTCAGAACAGCTCGATATCGTCCGAGCCGCCCTCACTCTGCTTGCTTCTCATGGCCTCGACGTATTGTTCGATGGCAGTGCTGACAGGCACGCCGCGCATCACGGCCTCGAACATCTCGCACTCGTCGGCTGTCGTGTACTTGGCGCGAATACGCCCCTGCAGATCGACCCATTCCTGCGGGTTGAAAATTCGCCCCTTGTCCGTCACCAGCTCGGAAAGGTCGCCCAGGCTATGCGTCACATGCGCCAGGCGTTGCGCCAGCTTGTCGTAGAACTGGAAAGCGATGATGGCCTGATGCACCATGCCGGAAACCTAACCTGCAGCACCCAGCAGCGTCTGCTTCATTTCGCTGTTGTCACCTTCATCCGGGAGCGCGGCCACGGTTTCGCTGATCATCTGCATCGAACTGGCCATGTGCGTGAAGGAGTCGGTCAGCACATCGACCGAGCTGCCACTATCGCGCATCGCCGCCTCGATCTGGCCGGCGGCCAGCTCAAGCATCAAAACCGTTTCGCGCACCTGGCTCCAGCTGAGGTCGGGCGAATGCGCGGTGGTGCCGCGCAGGGCGTTGCTTTCGGTCATCTCAATATCCCCCGGTCATTCCCGGTCAATATATAGTGCCGGCTGCCGACTGACAACTTTGGTAGCCCGCACTCAATCAATCCGCCTGGACCAGCAAGCCCTTCAGATACTCGCCTTCGGGAAAATGCAGGGCTACCGGATGATCGGGGCCGGCAGAGAGGCGTTGCAGAATGCGGGCGTCGCGCCCGGCATCGACCGCTGCGCTGGCCACGATTTTCTGGAAGAGCTCCAGCCCGATGCCGCCGGAGCAGGAATAGGTCATCAGAAAACCACCCGGATTGAGCAGGCGGAAACCGAGCAGATTGATGTCCTTGTAGGCGCGGCCGGCACGCTCGGCATGTGCCGCCGACGGTGCGAACTTGGGCGGGTCGAGCACGATCAGGTCAAACTTGCGGCCGTCCTTGCGAAATGCGCGCAGCGCTTCGAACACGTCGTCTTCCTGCCATTCGGCGCGGCTCGCATCGAGCTGCGGATTCAGCGCCAGATTGGCTCGCGCACCCGCCAGTGCGGGGCCCGACGAGTCGATCGAAAGCACGCTGGCGGCACCGCCGGCCAGCGCCTGCAGCGAGAAGCCGCCGGTGTAGCAGAAGCAGTTGAGTACGGATTTTCCGTCCGCCAACGAGCGCGTGAGCAGTCGGTTGTCGCGCTGGTCGAGATAGAAACCGGTCTTGTGGCCACCGATGACATCGACCCCGAGGCGAACGCCGTTCTCATCGATAGACAGTGGCTCAAGGGGGGCCTCGCCGTAGACCCAACCGGTGGTCGGCTCCAGCCCTTCGAGCTTGCGCACATCGGAATCCGAGCGTTCGTAGATGCGGGTGACACCAGACGCCTCGGTGGCCTTGGCCAGTGCGTTGACAATGGCCTTGCGCCATTTATCCGGACCAGCGGCAGTGAGTTGCAGGCAGATCGTGTCGCCATAGCGATCGGCAATGACCCCGGGCAAGCCATCGGATTCGCCGTGAATCAGGCGCATGCCATCCTGCCCCGCCACCTCGGGCAGCGCTTCGCGACGCGCGAGCGCAGCGGCCACGCTGCGCTTGAAGAAGGCGTCGTCGATGATCTCGTCGGCATCGAAAGTCCAGACCCGGGCACGAATCTGCGACTTCGGGCTCCACGCCGCCTTGGCCAGACGGCGACCGGCTGCATCGAGCACCTCAACGGTATCGCCTGGCCGCAGACGGCCTTCGACACGATCAACGGCTCCTTCAAAAATCCAGGGGTGGCGGCGGGATAGCGAGCGATCGCGGCCCGGCTTCAATAGTAGTTGCGTCATGATGCCCGGCATTTTACGCTGAGGGCTTACCGGCTTGGGAGGAAACGCCATGGAGAGCAATCCGTCACCTGTCAGCAAAAGCCAGCGGCGGCGCATCGTCATCGCAGCGGGTGCTTGTGCCGTAGGCGGTGGAACCCTTTTCCTGACCCAGCAGCACAATGCATCCAGAAGCTGGCCTCACGGTAACCCGCTGTCGGTCGATCTAACTCACCTGTCGGTAGGCAAGCTGCAAACCATCGAATGGCAAGGGAAGCCGGTGTGGGTATTGCGGCGCAGCCCGGAGACCGTTGCGGCACTCGCCAGCAAGGAAGATCTGCTGGCCGACCCGGCATCAAAAACCTCACTGCAGCCCACCGCTTGCCGCAACCCGCATCGCTCGCTGCGGCCAGATATCTTTATTGCCATCGGCCTGTGCACTCATCAAGGCTGCACACCAGCCCTCAATGGCGACCATTTCCTCTGTCCGTGCCACACCTCGAAATACGATCTCGCGGGTCGCGTCTTCAAGGTCGGGCCAGCGCTGGCCAACCTGGTGATTCCGGCTTATCGCTTCGACGGCGAAACCAAACTAATCATCGGTGAGGACGCCTGAGTGATGCGTATGCATCGCGAGGAAGTGCCCTTGGGGTGCGCCTGAGTGATGCGTATGCATCGCGAGGAAGTGCCCTTGGGGTGCGCCTGAGTAGTGCTAGCGAACAATCCGAGCGCCGGTGACCCGACCCAACGGACCATGCTCAACATGAAGAACCCGGCCCGACTGCCACTCGGCCAACTGCTTCGGGTCAAGTGCCACGCCAGTTGCCAGCTGCTCCATGCCAACGAAACGATGAACAGTCGGCGCGGCAAAACGGCGAAGCACCCAACTGAGCAGCCCATTTCCGCCCAGCACGACAAGGACCAGGCCCACGGCAGCAGGAAAAACCTCGAGAAGCCCTCGCAGCGCCACGACACCTTCGACGCTCGGGTATATCCCGCGAGTCAGTGGCGCCCCCAATGCAACCGCCAGAATGCCGAACACCGGAATCCACATGGCAATCAAACCAACCCAGGCCGCCACGGTCAGCAGAAGCGCCGCCACCCGCCGCACCGGGTGTGCCAGTTCAGGCCGCTCGATGATCAGCGGCTTCTGAACTGGCAAGGGCGACGCCGCCTGACCCTGGTCGCCTAGCCGAGGCCGCGGTCTGGACTGATCCATGTCGCTCTCTTTCCCGATTTTCGCGTAATGGCTGCGGGCAGTGCGGCTACTGCGGTGGCTGCACTCAATGTCCAGTAGACGATCGGGTACCAGATCATCCAGAAATAATTCTTCAGCAGCCCCTGATCATAGGGGCGGTCCAGCCACAGGCTGAACATCATCTGCACCATGCAGATCATACCGATGAGAATACCGGTCCAGCCCAGCATGAGCACGGGCACACTCTGCAAGTCGACCTTGTAGAAGATCAGGTCGGTCAGCCGATAGATCACCAGCAATCCCATGCAACTCGCCCAGACGATGCTCATCGAATATTCGATGAAGACCGGCCACATGCGCGGGCGGTGCCAGATTTCGCTCCAGTAGTCGAAGATCACCTGCGCGCCACCGGTCGCCCAGCGCAGGCGCTGGCGCCAGAGACCCAGCAGGGTTTCCGGCATCAGGATCCAGCATAGCGCGCGCGGTTCGAAGCGCACTTCCCAGCCGGCGAGCTGCAGTTTCCAGGTGATGTCGACGTCTTCCGTCAGCTTATCCGGGCTCCAGAAACCGGCCTCGAACAGGGCGCTTCGGCGGAAGGCAGCGATGACACCGGAGACGGTGAAGATCAGGCCGATCGAACGCTGGGCACGCTTGATCAGCCCGACGATCGAGGAAAACTCGCCGACCTGCAGCCGGCCAAGCAAAGTTGAGCGCGTGCGCACGCGCGGATTGCCGGTGACGGCACCAACGTCCGGCTCGTCAAAATGACGGACCAGCCAATGCAGACAGCATGGATCGAGCCGCGCGTCACCGTCGATGCCAACCAGTATCTCGGCGTGTGTCAGCAGCGCCGCCGTATTCAGGCCAACCGCCTTGCCCTGGTTCTTGAGGTTGTGGATGACACGCAGGCGAGGAAATTCATCGGCCAGCGCATCGAGGATTTCTCCCGTGCGATCGCGGCTACCATCGTTAATGGCGATCACTTCGAAATTCGGATAGCGCAGCGCCATCAGCGCTTCGATCGTTTCGCGTGCGTTATCCTCTTCGTTAAAACAGGGAACGAGCACCGCGACCAATGGATAGTCGTCGCGCACCGGCGGCTGGCTGACAATACGGTGCGGCGTGCGCTCGAAACGGAAATAGAAAACGGTGGCCCCGATCATCCACAGGCACGACATCATCACCGGATAGAGAAAGACATAGGAGAGCATCACGCCCCAGAAGTCTCCCATCAAGGCGGGTAGCGTGATCATTTCAGCAACGGCTGCGAACGCAGCGAGAGTTCCGACCAGACGGGGTCAAAACCAGTTTCCGGGAAAGCAGAAAGGCCGAATTGACGGAAACCATCGGCGTCGAGTCGACGCATTTCGCGGGCAATGTCGGCTGCCGGCTGACTGGCCGGGTCGAATTCGAAAAGCGTCTTGCGGGCAGTTGCCAGCGGCCTCTGCACCCGGCTTTCTGTCGTCGCCGGCAACACGACAAAATCGCCGGCTGGCAATGTCTGCCAGACATCCGGCTGCGGCACCGTAGCTGGCGCATAAGCCACATTCAATGGCCAACGCCAGCGAGTCATTGCGGCCAGTGCGGCCTTGGCCGCTGGATCTCCGGGTGCCAGCGGCATACGTACCCCGTCAAAGGTCACGTGACGGGCGAGATCGGCAAGCAGCTGCAGGTTCGTCAGCCAGGCCTGCGGCAAATCGATGAAGACCGGGCTACCGGCCCGCGTCTTGACCTGCCACGCTATCCGGTTCAGCACGTCGGCCGCCGGCGGACGCTGCGACGAGGGAAAATACACGGGGCCGGCATCGTCGGCACTCGCGCGCGGATCAACAAAAACGATGTTGATGCTGAGTCGCTGCAGACGATCCAGTGTCTGCGACAAACCGGCCTCTTCCGACAACCACTCCGCAGGAACGATACGGACACTGCGCGCAGGATCGGGCGACCAGTTCTGCCGCAGCGCCTCGGCAAAACTCTGCAGCGACGGACTGTCTTCGATCAAATAGCGCTTCAGCGAAGACAGCGGCGTTGCCGCCGTGTTGCGTCCGTCAACCAGCGTCAGGCCAATCGGCATGCCCAATTCCTCTGCCAGTTGTTTTGCAGCGCCATTGCTGCGGCCATAGGGCCAGACGACCGCGCGTGGCGCGACACCGGTCTGCCGTTCAATCAGATCGCGGTTTCGGCGCAGATCCGCGTGCAAACGGGCAAGGTAGGCCTCGTCGGCTTCGTATGCGCCGTCTGCATACAAACGGGAGGTCGCAGAAGGCTGCGCGTTGCCTTGCGGATTGGCCAGCACACTGCGATGCAGGTTGTAGGAATGTGAGGCGATTTCGACCAGCCCGGAACGCTGCATCTCGCGCACATCCTGCCAGCTCACAAAGGCGTTGCGTGGCAGCGACTTGCCGTCGTAATCCACCGTTCCGCCTTCCGGTACATCCAGCCAATGCCCGACGAGCGCGACCACGGCCGGGAAACGGAACAGCTTCAGGAGCGGGAACACCCGGGTGTAGACATCCTTCTTGCCGTCATCGAAGCTCAGCAGTACCGCCTTTTCCGGCAGCGGTGCCCCACCATTCCTGGCATCGACCACTTGTTGCAGACTGATCGGGTGATAGCCGCTGGCCTGCAGCCAGGCCAGCTGGGCGGCCAGATCGCCGGCACGCACGGCGGTCGCGGTCATACCCGACGAGTGGTCACTCTCGACCTCGTGGTAGCACAGGGCAATGAAGTCAGCCGCCGCGTGCGCGCCAGCTACTGGCAGCAGTGCAAGCAGCAGTGCAAGCAAGGCTTGCCGGAGAAGATTCAGAATCGCCATAGCAGGGTCAGTGTGCCGAAATTTCGTGCTTCGCGGACACCATCATACGGACGCAGGCTACGACCGATTCCATAGCGCAGCGAGAGATCGCGGTCCAGCTCCCAGCGATGCTGGTACTCAATGGCGTCGGTCGCGCCATTGCCAAAGCCGGATTGCCAGTAACTTCCGGCGGTCAGCACCAGACGCTGGCGGAAGGAACGGTCATAGTTGCGCCAGGCGACATGTTCGACCGCGCCAGCCGCCCACCAGGAGCGGTCCTTCGGTGGGTTGAAATAGGCCGCGGCGTAGCCCAGCGAGTTGTGCGAAGCGTCTGCACCCAGCGTTGTCTCGAACAGCCAGTTCGGCCCGCTGTACCAGCGTTCCTGCCATGAAGCCATGAGCGCATGGCGGAGATTGCCATCGCTGAAATCCGCCGCGTTGGCTGAAACGCCGAATTTTCGCGATTCGTTCAAACGCAGATCGGCGCCCATGCTGGCGCGCTTGGCCGTGACACCGGCGCGCACGGCCTGCAAGGGAATATCATTGGTCAGGCTGTCGGCCGAAGCGTAGAGCTTCCAGTAGTCATCGGGCTGCCAGCGAACCGTCGCCAGGAAGCCGGCGTTCTCGCCCTCTCCGCCGTTGGTCTCGCCGGTCACACGCCAGTTGCCGGAACGCCATTCGGCGCCGACACCGGTCCGCACCCAGCGGGTGCGGGAGCCGTTGAAATCGGCACTGGCGCTGTAGTTGTGGAAAAAGACCCGCCAGCGCTCGGTCATCGGGCTGCTGTAAAGATAGGAATCGACATGCCAGTCCGACGAGCCGAACGGGCTGGCGGTATCGCCACGGCCATATCCGGCATCGACGTAAAGCTCGCGACGATCGTGCAATGCGAAGGTTTCGCCGGCCTGCCGCACGCGTGGGTGCTGCGGATCAAGTCTGCGGGCCTCGGCCAGCGTTTCTCGGGCCGCCTCCCATTGCTGCAGGGAAAGCAACACCTCGGCGCGATCCGCGTGCAGGCCCGGGTTGCGCGGATCGTTGCCCAGATTGCGACGCAGATCGACCTCGCCCATCCGGGTCCAGCCTCGCGCCAGATGCAGGCTGGCTTCGGCACTGCGGGCTTCGCTGTTGAACGGGGTCTCGGCAAGACGCTGGGCGATACGATCCTGGGCCTGCGTGATCCGGTCGGCATAAAGATGCGACTGGTCGCTCACCACTTCGGCGCTCCAACGCTCGCCATTGGGCCGCCCGTCGCGATGGCGGCGCGCCGGCAGTTGCGCGGCAAAGCGATCGATATGGGCCTGCGCCAGATCCAGCTGTTCAGATTCGACCAGCGCATAGAACAAGCCCAGATTGGCATCAAAATCATCCGGTGAGCCAGCCAGCGCCTGCCGGTAAAGCACTTCTGCCGCCTTCGGCTGGCGCAAGGAAAGATAGGCCCCTGCGACTTCACGCAGCCCCCAGCCAGGCACTTCAACACCGGCAGCGCGCAGGGCTGCGTAGAGGGCAACCGCATCGCGCGGACGGTCGCGCACCACCAGCGCCGAAACACGATCGATCAGGCGTCGCTGCGCTTCGGCGTCGGCCATGTCGCCAGCTTGAAATCGGGCGGCCAATGCATCAGTGCTGGCCAGCGCCGCATCGATCTGCCGATAGCGGTCCGGGCCGCTCAACGTCCGTGCATCAATGCGTCCACGACGAATCGCCAGTGCGATCCGGTCCCCTTCCATGGCTGATTGTTCTGCCGGATCCAGCGCCGCGCCGAGCGTGGCGGCTTGATCGAAAAGCCCCAGCCGCATGGCTGCACGCCAGGCCTCCTTGCGGGCAGCCGCGTCCTGCGGATTCCTCTCCAGCGTCGTCAGGTAGCTGCCGAGTGCCGCAGCCCAATCGCCCTCCGCAGCAAGCTGCCCGGCCCGGTCCTGCGGTGCGGAGGCGAGCGCCTGCACGGCGAACATCGAGATGACTACGGCGAGATAGTTCAGTGAGTTATTGGGCGCCATCACTCGCTTTCAACCCTTCCGCTTGGCACGGGGGTGGGCCGCATCGTACACCTTGGCCAGATGCTGGAAATCGAGGTGGGTATACACCTGCGTCGAGGCGATGCTGGCATGGCCAAGCATTTCCTGCACGGCACGCAGATCGCCGGAGGACTGCAGCACATGCGAGGCAAAGGAGTGGCGCAGCATGTGCGGATGGACGTGTGTCGGCAGCCCCAATTGCAAGGCCCGTCGCTTGAGCCGGGCCTGAATCATGCGCGCGGAGAGGCGAGTGCCGTTGCGACTGACGAACAGCGCCAGCTCGTCCGGCTTGGCCAGTTCCCCACGCCTTTCGGCCCAGGCACGAATCGCTTCGCGCGCCACGGCGCCCACCGGCACCACACGGGTCTTGCTGCGCTTGCCCAGCACGCGCAATTCGCCAGCAGTGACATCGGACAGGCAGTCAACATTCAAGCCGTCGAGTTCGGCCAGACGCAGACCAGAGGAGTAGAACAGTTCAAAAATGGCCTGATCGCGCAGCGCGAGGGTGTCGTCGCCAGTGCATTGCAGCAGGGCGTTGGCTTCGTCGGGCGTCAGTGCATGCGGCAGGGCCTTCGGGCTTTTCGGCGGGCGCACACCCTCCACTGGATTTTGTGTCACCTGGCCGCGCAGGCTCAACCAGCGATAGAAGCCTCGCCACGCCGACAGCACACGCGCCAGCGAACGGCCGGCCAAACCCCTCGAATGCAGCTGCGCGACGAAGCGACGGACATGGTGCACCTGAAGGCTGGCGAAAGATTGTGCGCCGGCCAACTCGACCAACTCGACCAGCAGGGCGAGGTCACGGCGGTAAGCTGAAATGGTATGTGCCGACTGGCGGCGCTGGCCGGCCAGCTCGGCCAGCCAGGCCTCGATAGGGGGATCGACAGGCCCGGCTTTCGGGGTCTGTTCGCGCGTACTCGCAGCGCGATCAGACCCGGTGTTCATGCCGTGCCCAGTGTCCGGGCGATGGCTGCAGAGGCCATGTCACCGAGGCGCTCAAGATAGAGCGTGCCCATGCCGGCGTAGAAACGTTCCACGTCGTAGGCACCTAGCGCAATCATGCCGATCGTGCCGCCGCCGGCGCGCAGTGCGATCAAGGCCTGCGAGCGGATATTGGTCGACGCCTCGCCGAACCAGGTCGAGGTTTCAAAACCGGAAGTCGAGCCGCAGAAGGGGCGCGTCAGTGTTTCGGCAAACACCTGCAGTTCCTGGCTGACTGCGGCAAATTCCGGGAGTTCCTCCAGCTCACCGGCAGGCAGGCTCCACAGGCGAACGGCCACTTGCGGCACGGCGAAGTCTTCCTTGAGGTGATAGCCGAGCGTATGGATGACCGCCTGGAACTTGTAGGCTGTGATCAGGGCGACGGCGAGACGCTGCATCTTCTCGCTGATGGCATCGTTTTCTTCACCGAAGCCGATCAGCTCGGTCAGCTTCGCTTCAAGCTGACGGTTCTTGTCGCGCAGCGCCAGCATCTGCCGCTCGGTGATCGAAATGGCCCGGCCGCTGTGTGGGTGGGGGATGGCCACTTGCGACATCAGATCCGCATATTGCTCAAAAAATTGCGGATTGTTCTGCAGGTAATGCGCTACCTCATCAGCCTTCATGGTTTGCTTTCACAGTTCGAGTTATCGGTTATCAATCGGGCGACAAAGCCGGCGCCACAAATGAGCATCACAAATCAATTTCGCCGGAGAATACGGTGACGGCGGGGCCGGTCATCAGGACCGGCGTGCCAGCGCCAGCCCAGGCAATGCTCAAGTCGCCGCCCCGCGTTTCAACCCGCACAGGCGAATCGACCAGACCACGGACGACGCCGGTCACGGCCGCAGCGCAGGCGCCAGTGCCGCAGGCCAGCGTTTCGCCCGCGCCGCGCTCATGGACCCGCAGGCGAATGGCGTGACGGTCGAGAATCTGCATGAATCCGGCATTCACCCGCTGCGGGAAACGCGGGTGCGTTTCAATCAGCGGGCCGTCCTTGGCCACCGGTGCCTCGTCGACATCGGCCACCACCTGCACCGCGTGGGGATTGCCCATCGATACGGCCGTGATCATCACGTCGCGATCAC
>ERZ724517.2241-NODE-2241-length-10313-cov-7.253558_pt1 | contig 10313 bp, 5 predicted proteins | sample MGYA00376050_ERZ724517 | MGnify/ENA primary metagenome ERZ724517 (study PRJEB28724, sample SAMN07190886) | activated sludge metagenome | isolation source: activated sludge of sewage treatment plant in Hong Hong | place: USA: Christiansburg, Virginia | collected... | reverse complement strand
AGCACCGCGCCCTGGATGCCGGCTTCGTGCAGGCTGAAGACGCCAATCACCAGCAAGCTGGTGTGGCTGACCACGGCGAAGGCGAGAAGGCGGCGCAGATTGGTCTGCTGGAAGGCGAGCGCGGCGGTGAAGAAAACGCCGGCCATGGCGAAACCGACGATGTAGGGCTGCCAGTCAAGGACGGCGGACGGGGTCAGCGGCAGCACGAAGCGAAGCATGCCGTAGATGCCGACCTTGACGCCGACCATCAGGGCCGGGGCGACGGCGACCAGACCGTGCTGCGCCATGTTGGGCAGCCAGCCGTGCAGCGGGAAGAGCGGCGTGCGCACGGCGAGGCCGTAGAACAGCAGATAGAAAGCCGCCGTCTGGTACTTTCCGGTCGGCAAGGCGCCGGCCAGTTCGAAGAGATCGAAACTCCAGCGGCCGCCGGTGGCATCGGCGTGACTCCAGCCGAGCACGATGCAGCCGCCGACGAACAAGGCCCAGCCGAACGCCTGGTACTGGACGAAGCGCGCCAGCGCCAGGGTTTCGGCCCGCGACGATGCCCAGCGCCGCAGCAGGTAGGTCACCGCCCACAATTCCAACGCCGAGAACAATCCAAACCACGCGATGTTCATGGTCACCAGCATGCCGACCAGGCCGCCTTCGGCGACCAGCAGGACGGCGAACAGGCGGCCCGGCGAGATCATGCCGCGGCTCATGCCGTAGAGCGTCATCAGGAAGGTCAGCAGCGCGGCGACCAGCAAAAACACCATGGCCAGGCCGTCGACCGCGACATGGTAGCCAAGCGGGTCGAAACGCTCGGCCAGTTGCAGGGTAGCCGAGGCCGGATTGAGCCGGCTGGTGACGACGATGCACAGCAGCAGTTCGGCCAGCGCGAATACCTTGCCGGCAAGGACTGCGGTCGACCGCTCGTCGAAGGCAAAAACCACAGCCGCGCCGAGCAGTGGTAACAGTTGCAGGATCGCCAACAGGGGCAGCGCCGACTGTTCAAACCACAGGATCTCGCTGAAGCCGCCCATCACAGGATCACCACGAAGGTGGCCATGACGGCCATCATCAGGTAGCGCGGCTGTTCAAGCAGGTTCTCGACGATCCGCAGATAGGTGCCGGCACGCTGCAGCAGTTTCTCCGCGACACCGCCACGACCACGCAGCGCGAGGTGCGTCTCGAACACCTGCAGGCGCTCTGCTACGACGGCCAGCGCCCGGCCGGCCAGGCCATCGCCGACGATCAGCGACCGGCCTTTGTCCAGGGACTTGCCATGCCCCGGCTCGCCGAGCGCGCGATCGATGAAGCTCTCTTCCAGCCCGCGCAGGTCATGGGCGAAGGCTTCGGTCGGCCGGGCGAGCAGGACGACGGCCAGGCGGTCCAGCCAGAAACGCTCGAGCGCCGCGGTGTACAACCATTGCAAGCGGCACAGCCAGGCCGGCGGGGGCTTCGGCCGCCCGCTGGTGAGGACCAGCCAAGAGGGCGCCAGCAGAAACTGCCAGGCTCGCCAGGACGCGTGCAGGCAAAGGTGGATCGTCGCCAGCGTCGTCCAGCCCAGCCCGATGGCGACGAACATCAACGCCACCTGGAACACCGTCGCGAAGATCAGCGCGGACTTGACGTCTGTCTGCACCAGCCCGCACAGCCAGGCATAGAGTGCGGTGAGGGTGCCGACGACGACCAAGGCGAACATCACGTCCGGCACTTGGGCGATCAGCGGCGACAGGCGCAGCATCAGGTAGACCCCGGCGTGCACCATCACCGCGCCGTAGAAGATCGCCGACGACGGCGTCGGCCCTTCCAGGGCGCGTGTGATCCACGGCGTGAATGGCAGTTGTGCCGACTTGGCCAGAGCCGCGGCGACGAAGCCAAGGAGCAGCAGGCGCGCGGTGACCAGCGGCAAGCCGCTGGCGCCGGCCAGCGCCGGCCACTCGAAGGTGCCAAGCCAGGTGGCGGCAAAACCGAGGCCAAGCAGGAAGCCGGCATCGCCGCCGCGGTTGGTGATGAAGGCGAACAGCGCGTTGCCGGTCGCCACCTGGCGTTGCCAGGCATAGCCGATGAGCAGGAAGGATGAGATGCCGCACATTTCCCAGCCCACGAAGGCGAGCAGCCCGTTGCCGGCCAGGAAGACAAGCTGGATGCCGGCCAGGAACAGGCTGAGGATGATGAAAAAGCGGTGGAAGCCGGGTTCGCGATGCAGGTAGTTGGCCGAGAAGCGCATCGCCAGCCAGCCGATCAGCGCGGCCACGGTCGCCACCGGGAGCGACAGCGCGTCGAGCAGGAACGAGAGCGTCCCCTGCCAGTTGCCGCTGGCGAACCAGACGCCGAGGACGCGGTGTCCAGGCACGCCGTAGCGGAGCGCATGGAGGTCGATGGCGAGCAGGAGAAGCAGGCTTCCGAGGGTCGCCAGGGCGCACAGGCGAGCGGTCATTGGCTCGGCCGCATCGCCCGTGGCACGGCCAAGCAGGACGCGCAGGGCGACACCAAGCAATGCCAGCAGCGGCAGCGCCGGCACCAGCCAGACCAGGTCGGGTAGCACACGCAATACCGGGTTCATGCGCTGCCCCCGAGCACGATCGCCGGCGCCAGCGCCTCGCGCTCGCCGGCGAACCAGTCGGCAGAGCGCCCGACCAGCGGCAGCACGGCCTTGCCCGCCCACGGCAGCCAGCCGCGTCGCGGGCAATAAAGTGCAAGTTCGCCGCTTTGCGGATGCCGCGCAGCCAGGGTGATCCAGCCATTGCCGACCAGTTCCTGCAGTGCCGGCTGACGGGCGACGACAGCCGACAACAGCGCCGGCGTCTGCTCGACCACCACCAGCAGGCGCATCGCCTCATGAATCTCGACCATCTGCCAGGGCAGGCCGGTACGCAGGTCGGAATCCGCGCCTTCCATGACCCCGAAGAGCCCGGCGACGTTGTGCGTGACCTTTGAGCCACAGCCGAAGCGCTCGTTATCGACGGTCGAGAAATAATATTCGAGACTGATCCCGGCGCCGACCGGGCCGGCCGCCAGCAGGATGTTCTCGACGATCAGGCCGTCGTCGTCGCCGCCCGGGTCGTAGGATATGAGGAAGACGCGGCGGTCGAGAAAGAGGCCGCGGCTCATCTCGCGACGGCCGATGAAGGCGGCCGCGTTGGTCGCGTGGCCAAGTTCCGGCCGCGCCTGAGAAAGATCGAAACTGCGCGCCGTCACATGTTGACGCCCCTGCCAGGGCGACGGCCGCGGCGGTGCCGAGGCCAGCCTGCGGCAACGCTCGGTGGCGTGAAGACGGCAGGCTTCGGCCAGTTGTGAAACGAGGCGATCGAGCGCCGGCTGCAGGGCGGGCGGCAGCAGGTCGAGGTCATACCACGCGATGCCGTCGTCGCAGGTGTTGTGCTCGGCGGCGAGGAACCACGTGGCCTCAGAAATGTGCAGGCCGTGCCCGGCGAGCCGCGCGCGCACCTCGGGCCGGTTGGCCATCGCCGCGAAGGCGCGGGCATTCGGCCCCCCGTGGCGCCCAGAGCAGGCACCGCAATCGTAGGCCGAGAGGTGGGGATTGTTGCGGCTGCCCGAACCATGGCCGAGTATCAGGACGAGCGGCGCGAAATTCGCGGTAAGGCCGATCATGCGCAGAAAAGCGTCGACCCGCATCGCCTGTTCGTCGTCGGTGAACCCCGGTTGCGGGTTGGCGGGCGTCGCCAGCGGACTGGCACTGGCGGCCGTCAGCTGCAGGCGGCTCGTGACACGGCCATCGAACTGCTCGCGCCAGCGCATGACCGCCTGGCCAAACCAGCCGGGCGCCAGCGTATTGGCGACCAGTGCGGCCAGCGCCGGCGGTGCGGCGAGCGCCGTGAGCAGTGGCCCGGCCAGCGGACTGCGGCGGGTCCCCTGGTAGAGGCGCTCGCGCCATTTCAGGCGTCGCCGCCGGCGGCCGGCATGGCGCTCGCCAGCGGACTCGCTGCCCGGGGCCGCGACTTCCGTCACCAGGTGTTCCGGTTGCACAACGATCGGACACAGGGCGCTGCGCGCCGCATCGTCGATGCCCTGCCAGTACATGGCGACCCCGAAGAAGCCCGCGGCACCGTAGGTGGCCACCGCCGGCGCGACCTCCTCGAGGTGGCGGCGGGTGCCTTCCTCGCGGTCGTCCATGCAGAAGACGACCTGCGCGTCCAGCCGGGCAGGCTGCTTGCGGCGCGCCCGGTTGGCGGCCAGCGCGCTGAATATCTGCTCACGGTAGTGTCCTTCGTAGGCGAGCAGCCAGATCTGGCCGCGCGCCAGATCGTCGAGGCTGGCCGCGCAAGAGAGCAATTCGGCGGCATCCTCCGGGCCGAGCAGGTCGAAATCGCCGGGCTGCAGGCCGAGCGCTGACGCAAGGGCCTGCAGGCGCGCGGCCCGGGATGCGGCGCCCGCCCGGCAGTTGCCGGCGGCGGCGATATCGCCTGCCAGGGCCTCCCAGGCCGCAGCATCGACCATGCCGGCCTCCGGTTTGCGGCACAGGCGGGCCGCCCGGTTCTGCAGGTCTTCGTCCAGCGCCCCGCTGCGCAAGGCGTCGCGCACGAAAAATTCCGCCGGGCGGGCGCCGTACCACGCGCCCAGTTCAGCCAGCGACAGCACACTGCCGGTCAGGCGGCGGATCAGGTCCTCGCTCAGCAGCCGTTCGAGCAGGACGCGCACGGCCAGGTAATCGGCCATGGCGACCGGCGTGCCGTCGCCGCCGCCCGGGTTGCGATCGCGCCACAGGAACATTCCCGACCAGCCCGGGATTTCCAGCGCCAGGCGTTCGAGGTAGGCGGGCCACAGCGCCTCGTCGGCAACCTGGCGGCTCAGTTCCTCGCCGAGGACATCGAGCGGGTCTTGCGGCAGCCAGGCGATTTCGTCGCGCACGTTGGGCAACTCGTCCAGTTCCCACATCATGTCGCGCCCGGCACAGCTGCGCCATGCCGCCCAGAAACCCTGCTCACGCTTCGGGTTGCGCCAGGCGGCGACGCCGAGGTCAAGGTGGGCCGCCAGGTGGCGCTGCAATACGGTGCGCACGCGCTCGAGCACGTCCTCGCCGCTCAGGTGCTGAAGCAGGTCGCGCAGCGTCCACTCGCGACCGACCCGCGCGCAGAGCGCCGACCAGTGCTGCCGCGCTTGCTCCGCCCAGTCTTCGTCGGTTGCCCCCCAAGGGGACGTCGTTCCGGGTGCGGTCAACGCCACGCAACGAGCAAAAATCGCCGGCGCCGCAGGAACGCGCTCCTGCCTCTCCCAGGCCTGCCTGGCGCCGCCCGCATCCTCCGGCGCCAGGCGCAGGCTGGCGAGCAGCACGTCACGGCGCGTGATGACGCGCCAGACCGGGACATCGAGATCGGCCACACCAGCGGCGTCGAGCGCGGCGCCGAGATCATCGAGGGTGATGCGCCCGTGCGCGAAAAGTTCGCGGAAGCGCGCTTCCGGCAAGTAGGTCATGGCACCGGTCAGCCGGTGCGCCGCGGCCAGCGCGTCGGCGAACGGGAGGTGCTGGAAGCCGTGCAGGGTATTGTGATGGACGAATTCGCGGATCGGCGCCTGCGCCGGCAGGACGTGGGTCAGGTGCTCGACCCAGCTGGCGACGCGTTCGCGCAGCGGCAGGTGGCTGTCGTCGTTCATCTCAGTTGGCGAAGAGCCGGGCGACACGGCCGACGCTGCCCGCCACCAGGTCGAGCAAGGGGGCCGGCCAGACACCGAGGCCGACGATGGTAAGCCCGAGCAGCGCCGCCGCAGTCGTCTCGGTGCGCGTCATGTCGGCGATGTCCTGTGCCGGCAGCCCTTTCAGGCACAGGCGGCCGACCACGCGCAGGCCGTAGGCGGCGCCGATCAGCATGCCCGCGAGGACGAGCACGATCCAGCCACCCCAGCGGGCGAAGCTGCCGACGAGAACGTGCAGTTCGGCGATGAAGCCGGCGCTGCCCGGAAACCCGATCGCTGCGAGCAGCCCGAAGGCGATGAAGAAGGCGAAGCGCGGCGCGCGCCCCAACAGGCAGCCGTAGTCGGCGAGGTCGCGGCTGTGGGTGCGCTGATAAAGGAGACCGACGACCAGGAACAGCGTCGCCGCCGTCAGCCCGTGCGCCACCATCTGCACCACGGCGCCGGTCAGGCCGGTGACGTTGAGGGTGGCGATGCCGAGCAGGACGACGCCCATGTGCGAAATCGACGAATAGGCGACCATCGCCTTGAGGTCCTGCTGGCGCCAGGCGAGGATGCCGCCGTAGAGCAGGCTGACGAAAGCGAGCAAGGCCAGCCAGTCCTGGGTCGCCAGCAGCGCGGCAGGCAAGGTTTCGGCGGCGCGGATCAGCCCGTAGGCGCCCATCTTGAGCAGCACGCCGGAAAGCAGGATGGACACCGGGCTCGGCGCTTCGACGTGCGCCAGCGGCAGCCAGCCGTGCAGCGGGAACACCGGCATCTTGACGCCGAAGCCAATGAACAGGCCGGCGAAGATCAGGAGTTGCGTGTTGAGCGGCAGGTCGCGCCCGCCGTCGGCCATGTCGCCCATCGCGAAACTGTGGCCGGGCGCTGCATCGTAGAGGAAAAGCAGCGACACCAGCATGAACACCGAGCCGCCCAGCGTGTACAGAAAGAAATTGAGCGCGGCCCGCTGGCGGTTGGGACCGCCGAGGCGGTCGATCAGGAAGAACAGCGGGAGCAGTGTCGCCTCCCAGAAAACGTAGAACAGCGACCAGTCGCGCGCGGTGAACACGCCGAGCATGGCCGATTCGAGCAGCAACACCAGCGTGAAATAGAGTCGCGCCCCCGCTTCCATGCGCCGCGAGACGAGCACCGCGATCAGCGACAGCAGGGCGGCGAGCAGGACCATGGCCAGCGCGATTCCGTCGATGCCGAGCGCGAAATAAGAACCGAGGCGGACATTCCATGGCCGGCTCTCATGGAACTGGATCGCCGGTCCGGCCGGGTCGAAACCGGCCGCCAGCCACAGGGCGTAGCCAAGGGTCGCCAGTGCGAAAAACATCGCCACGCGCCACAACCACAGGGCGCGCGCCACCGGCAGCAGCGCAACCGCGACCGCCCCCAGCACCGGCATGAAAACCAGCACCTTCAACACCCCCCGGCCCCTCCTCCGGTCTGTGCCAACCCCTTTAGTCCCATCATGCGATTATGCCAGTGCCGGAGCTACTCCAGTCCATCCGCCGCCGCCCGCTTCGCTCATTTTTGGGCGAACCTGCCGTGCCTCAGCCTGAAATGCGAGCCAACGGGAAGCGCATCCGGAAGCGCTCGACCTTGAAGACGGCGAGTACCGAGGACGCGGCGAGATCAGGGAACAAGGGTGCATCGAAGCGCCACGAGACCAGTCGCCCCGGCCGCACCCGGCCGCTGGCCTGCGGTGTGTACAGATAATCGCGGCCCTCGAAACGCTGCGCCAGGGTCAGGTAGCGCTCGGGAACCAGCGCGCTCGAGACGGGCAGCGAAGGCATGAAGGGCACGCTGGCGAAACGCAGGTCGCACAGCTCCCGGCCATCACTGATGACGCGGATGCGGTCTTCGCGCCCGCCGGCAACCGCTGCAGCAACCTCGAAATCGGCCCGGTCCTTGGGAATGCCCCAGTTGAGCCGGCCGTTGACGACGCTGTCCCAGGTGGACACCAGAATCCGGCTGATGGTCAGGTGCCGCCCCCCGTCGGCAAACGGAAAGGCGCCGGGAATGAAAAGCAGCTCGCGGTAGGGTCCGCACGCCGACTCGGCATAGTCGACATACATCAGGTAGGAGATTGCACCCCGCCCCTGACCGGCCAGGGACCCGGGCAGGAAGGCATCGCGCGACGGCGAACCGGGCGGCGCCTTGAGCGCGACCATCCACCCGCTACCGGTGAGGTCCCAGGGCGCCGGCTTGCGGGCGACCTCGGGCAGGCTGGCGCTTGCCTGCAGCATCAGGTCAGTGCCGGCGTCATTGCCAGGAGCAGTTGTGCCGCGTAGTACAGCGGCAGGCCCCAGGCGCGATTGATGAACTGATGGCGGACGAAGCGATCGCGCGCCACGGAGATGTCCGAAGCGGTGAAGGCGAGTGCGCCGATCGCCAGAAGCACCGGCCCGCCGGCAGCCGTGGCGCCACAGGCGAGGGCCGACATGACCCCGATGACAAGCATGTAAACACGGACCGGGATGACCATGTCCGGCGGCAGGGAGCGCCCCAGCCAGCGTAGCACCCAGCCGATGAGCAAGGCGAGGACGACGGCGCCGGCGAGGAGCCCGGCCGGGTCCAGCGGTCGCGTCAGGAATGCCGCGCTGAAGGCGACATGGCCGAGCAGGAAGACGAACACGCCGGCCCGGAAGACCTTGGGCTGGTCACGCGGAATCAGCAGCAGGTCGCCGAGCAGGCAAAGCAGCAGGGCGAGCAACACCAGTCGCCCGTAGGTGGAAGCGAGCGCCCCGGCCGCCACCGCCAGCCAGACGAATGCCGCCGAGGCGAGCGGCTTGGTCAGCCACAGGCCGGCGCGCGAGTCGCGATACTCGGCGACCAGCAGGCCGGCGACCGCCAGCGCGCAGACCAGGATCGGCGGCGCGAAGTCCATCAGTAGACCACCTCCACGTTTTCCGGCCGCAACCAGCCGTTCAGGGCATCGAGCAGCAGGTCATCGAGACGGACGCGCACGGCGTCGCCAAGGACCATCTCGCATTCCGCCGTCGCGTTGCGGTAGCGGATGCGAACCTGCGCCGGCCCCGGGGCGAAGGGGACCAGCAGCGATTTGAGCTTGCGCGCATCCGAACCGCCATTCATCCGCAACAGCAGGTGCTTGGCGAAGCGGGCGCGGGCTTCGCCAAGCGTCATCAGCTTGTCGGCGACGACCCGGTTGCCACCGGAAAAGTCGTCGTAGCTGACCTTGCCCTCGACGACCAGAACCTCGTCGGTAACGATCTTGGCCCGTTCCGCTTCGAAGAGTTCGTTGAACACCGAGACTTCGACCATCGCCGTGCCGTCGTCCAGTTGCACGAACAGCATCTTGCCGCGCCGCGTCATCTGGGTGCGCACACCGACGACGAGGCCGGCCAGCGTCGTCGTTTCCTTGGCCGGCTCGAGCCGGTTGAGCGGGCGACGGACGAAGCGCGACAACTCCTTCTTGCAGGTATTGTAGGGATGGCCGGAGAAGAAGAAGCCGAGCGCCGTCTTCTCCTGCATCAGCTTTTCCTTGTCATCCCAGGGCGGCACGGGAATGTACTGCGGCGCATGTTCCTCGGCGGCCGGACCGACATCGAACAGGCTGGTCTGCATCGAGTTGCGCTCGGCCTGCTCGGCGAAGTCCATGGCGACGCCGACCGAGGCCAGCAACTTGTGGCGGTCGGCATCGATGCTGTCGAAAGCCCCGGCCTTGATCAACGCCTCGGTGGTACGCCGGTTGACCATGCGCTTGTCGCAGCGCTGGCAGAAATCGAAGAGGTCCGAGAACGGCCCGCCGGCTTCGCGCGCCTTGAGGATGACATTGACCGCCTGCTCGCCGGTACCCTTGACCGCCCCCAGCCCGTAGCGGATCGTGCTGCGGTCGACCGGCTCGAAACGGTAATTCGAGGCATTCACGTCCGGCCCGAGTACCTTGACCTTGTTGGCGACGGTGTCCTCGTAGAAGATCTTCACCGAATCGGTGTTGTCCATGTCCGAGGACAGCGTCGCCGCCATGAAGGCCGCGCAGTGGTGTGCCTTGAGCCAGGCGGTGTGGTAGGTGACGACGGCGTAGGCGGCGGTATGCGACTTGTTGAAGCCGTACTCGGCGAACTTGGTCATCAGGTCGAAGAGCTGCTCGGCGAGCGCCGGGTTGTAGCCCTTCTCCTTGGCCCCGGCGGCGATGGTCTCGCGGTGCTTGGCCATTTCCTCGGGTTTCTTCTTGCCCATCGCCCGGCGCAGCATGTCGGCGCCACCCAGCGTGTAGCCGCCGATGATCTGCGAAATCTGCATCACCTGTTCCTGGTACACGATGACGCCGTAGGTCGGCGACAGGCAGGCAGTCAGGTCGGGATGGAAATAGTCGATTTTCTGCTGGCCCTTCTTGCGCAGGATGAAGTCGTCGACCATTCCGGAACCCAGCGGCCCCGGGCGGTAAAGCGCCAGAACGGCGATGATGTCTTCGAAACGATCGGGCGCCAGCTTCTTGAGCAGCTTCTTCATACCCTCCGATTCCACCTGGAAGATCGCCGTCGTGTTGGCGTCCTTGAGGATCTGGTAGGCGGCGGGATCGGTGAAGCCGAGCGACATCAGGTCGAGTTTCTCGCCGGTCATGCGGCGGATGTACTCGACGGCCAGCTCGATGATGGTCAGGTTGCGCAGGCCGAGGAAGTCGAACTTGACCAGCCCGGCCTTCTCGACGTCGTCCTTGTCGAACT
>ERZ724517.2240-NODE-2240-length-10314-cov-3.931182_pt1 | contig 10314 bp, 10 predicted proteins | sample MGYA00376050_ERZ724517 | MGnify/ENA primary metagenome ERZ724517 (study PRJEB28724, sample SAMN07190886) | activated sludge metagenome | isolation source: activated sludge of sewage treatment plant in Hong Hong | place: USA: Christiansburg, Virginia | collected... | reverse complement strand
TGGAAGATGCTGAAATTATTTTATTATCCAAAGAAAATCAGGAAATACTGTTTCAGGAAATCCCCAAACTCGAACGCTTCTTCAGGATTTTAACTGAAAATTCATTGGTGGCACACCAAGAACGATTGATGGACAATTTGAGTTTAACTGCAGAAGAACGCTTTGAAAAATTCTGCAACAAACACCACGACTTAATCCAGAAAGTGCCCCAAAAACAAATCGCTTCCTATCTGGGTGTAACTCCAGAGTTTTTCAGCAAGATGAAAAGCAAGCTTTTGAGGAAGTGATCAGTGGTCAGTGGTCAGTCTAAATGAAAATATACAGTTATTTATTACTGAATACTAACAGCTGAACACTGAATACTATTTCTTAATCTACATTAAGTGTCTTTTGCTTACATCTGACGTAAATTTGTATAACAATAATCACAAAATTATATAGTATGAAAACTACCGTTTTACACAAAGCAGATACAAGAGGACACGCAGATCACGGATGGCTCAACGCTTATCATAGTTTTAGCTTCGCCAGTTGGTACAACCCAGAAAGAATACAATTCGGAATGTTGCGCGTTTTAAACGACGATACCGTGGCTGCCGGAATGGGTTTTGGAACGCATCCACACGACAATATGGAAATTATTACCATTCCGTTGGAAGGTGATTTGGCCCACAAAGACAGTATGGGAAATACCGAAACCATAAAAACGGGCGATGTACAGGTGATGAGTGCCGGAACCGGAATCCAACACTCTGAATTCAATCCAAATGCAGATCAACGCACTAAATTATTTCAGATTTGGGTATTCCCAAAAGTGAGAAATGTAGAGCCTCGTTACCAACAAATCACTTTGGACACTACCGAGCAAAAAAATAATTTTGCCCAAATAGTATCACCAAATCCTGAGGATGCCGGAGTTTGGATTCATCAGGATGCTTGGTTTCATTTGGCTGATTTTGAAGCTGGATTTGAAAAACAATATGAATTGAAAAAAGAAGGAAACGGTCTTTATGTTTTTGTAATTTCAGGAACAATAACTGTTGACGGTCAGGAATTGGAAACTCGTGATGGATTAGGCATAACTGATTTCAAAACATTGGACTTCAAAGCAACAACTGACGCCAAATTTTTGTTGATGGAAATCCCAATGAAACAATAAATTCAATATTATGGAAGAAGTAATAAGATTAGAATTAAACGGCTCGAAAGGGTATTTTTATATTTCAGCCGATGGAAAACAAGTAGGTAAAATGACTTTTGTTTTCGCTGGCAACGACAAGATTATTATTGATCATACAGAAGTAAACGAAGGAAACAACGGAAAAGGGTATGGCAAAAAAATGGTCTCAAAAGCAGTGGAATATGCCAGAGAAAAAAATATCAAAATCATTCCGCTTTGTCCTTTTGCCAAAAAGGTTTTCGATAAAACTCCTAAATTTAGTGATGTACTTTAAATTATAAATTATGGATTCAAACAATTTAAAAAAAGAATACACCAACGGCGAAGTCACCGTGGTATGGCAATCTGGTAAATGCATTCATTCTGGAAATTGCGTGAAAAATAATCCTGCTGTTTTTCAACCCAAAGAGAAACCTTGGATAAAAATTGATGGCTCTTCTACGGATAAAATTATTGAAACCGTTAAAAAATGCCCATCAGGTGCTTTGACTTTTTACAAAAACGAATAAAAAATAAAATCCATTCATCAAAAACCGGAAAACGAATTTAGTTCTCCGGTTTTTTTCGTTCTTAATCTAGGTTAAGTGTTCCATCGGTAGTGCCGCCGTAAATTTGCCTTATCAAAATGAAATAACAATTTAAATAATAAAATTATGGCAACTACAAAATGGGCAATTGACCCGACACACTCAGAAATTGGTTTTAAAGTAAAACACATGATGTTTACCAACGTTTCAGGTAAATTTGGAACTTACGATGCAACAATCGCAACAGAAGACGACAATTTCGAAAATGCCGCTATCGAATTCTCGGCAGACATCGATTCTATCAACACGAATAATGCTGACAGAGACAATCACTTGAAAAGTGGCGACTTTTTTGATGCAGAAAACCATCCAAAACTAACTTTCAAAGCCATCAATTTTACTAAAAATGGTGATGATTACGAATTAATTGGAGATTTGAGTATAAAAGAGGTAACCAAATCGGTAAAATTCCCTGTTGAGTTCAGTGGATTGATGAAAGATCCTTGGGGAAACACCAAAGCGGGATTGAATATTTACGGAAAAATCAACCGTAAAGATTGGGGATTAAACTGGAACTCAGCATTGGAAACTGGTGGTGTTTTAGTTGGCGAAGAAGTGAAACTGAATATCGAATTGCAATTGATAAAACTATAAATCAATTCTTAATACTGATTTTCTTTAATACAAACGGCTAAATTTCGTAATGAAGTTTAGCCGTTTTGCTTTCGTTTCATCTTTTCTGATAAATCCTAAAAAAACACTATTTTTGCAAACAGTTTTTAGATCTCAATAATTGAGAAACTGGAAACTTTTAAACCTTAAACTTGAAACAAAAATTATGAAGGCATACGTATTTCCTGGTCAAGGCGCACAATTCATAGGAATGGGCAAAGACTTATATGAAAACTCCGAATTAGCAAAATCACTTTTCGAAAAAGCCAATGAAATTCTAGGTTTCCGCATCACAGACATTATGTTTGAAGGCACAGCCGAAGAATTGAAAGAAACTAAAGTTACCCAACCGGCTATTTTCTTGCATTCTGTTATTTTGGCTAAAACCTTGGAAGATTTTAAACCAGAAATGGTGGCGGGACATTCTTTAGGCGAATTTTCAGCCTTGGTTGCCAATGGCGTTTTGTCATTTGAAGATGGATTGCGATTGGTTTCACAACGAGCCTTAGCAATGCAAAAAGCCTGCGAAATAAAACCTTCGACAATGGCGGCTGTTCTAGCATTAGCCGATAATGTTGTGGAAGAAGTTTGCGCCTCTATAGACGGAATCGTTGTTGCCGCCAATTACAACTGTCCGGGACAATTGGTAATTTCGGGAGAAACCTCAGCAGTGGAAAAAGCTTGTGAAGCAATGAAAGCTGCTGGTGCAAAAAGAGCTTTGTTATTGCCTGTTGGTGGTGGTTTTCACTCTCCAATGATGGAACCAGCGAGAGAAGAATTGGCCGCAGCCATTGAAGCAACTACATTTTCTACTCCTATTTGCCCAGTATATCAAAACGTGACGGCAACTACTGTTTCTGATGCGAACGAAATCAAGAAAAACTTAATTATCCAATTAACAGCTCCTGTAAAATGGACTCAATCCGTGCAACAAATGATTGCCGATGGTGCGACTTTGTTTACCGAAGTGGGTCCTGGTAAAGTATTAGCTGGATTAATTGGAAAAATTGACAGAGAAGCAGTGACGGCGAACGCTTAAAATTCAGATTGCAGATTGCAGAATTTAAATTGCAGTTGTATTTATAAATAGAGTCCTCATAAACTTTAAGTTTGTGGGGATTTTTTTCGGATTCATAATAAGGAATTAGCCTAACAAGTCTACAAATAAATCTTTACAACTTTTGAAAATAGCACAAAACAATTCAAAATCGAATTTAGCTCCTTCTTTATTCTTGCTATTTGGTCACGCTGGAAGCGTCTAAATAATGTTGCTCTCGTTTGTTGAGACGCCTACAGCGTGACAATTGGAATAGAGTATTGGGCTTCGCAAACACACATTAGGTATAAATGCAAAAAATCCTAAATCATCATCTAGATAATTTAGGATTCTTGTTAACTGAAATCTGCGGTCTGCTTACTACTGTCTGACTTTTTGCTCCCATTTCCAGGCACTTTCCATCGCTTCATCTAATGTAGATTCTGCTTTCCAGCCTAGAACATTATTAGCTTTATCGGTATTGGCGTAAGCCGAAGTAATATCTCCTGCTCTACGATCCACGATTTTATAAGGTAGTTTTTGTCCGCTTACTTTCTCGAAAGATTGAATCACTTCTAGAACTGAACTTCCTGTTCCTGTTCCCAGATTGAAAATTTCGACTTTGTCCAAATTCTTTTTTTCCAACAAACGTTTCATAGCAATGACGTGGGCTTTCGCCAAATCGACTACGTTAATATAATCTCGAACACAAGTTCCGTCAGGCGTTGGATAATCATCTCCGTAAACCGATAATTCTTTTCGCAAACCCAATCCTGTTTGAGTGATAAACGGAACTAAGTTTTGCGGAACTCCCAAGGGTAATTCACCAATTTCCGCCGAAGGATGCGCTCCAATCGGGTTAAAATAACGCAACAAAATCGCATTGAGGTTAGTTACTTTGGCAGTATCTGTTATGATTTCTTCGCCAATTTGCTTGGTATTTCCGTAAGGAGACATTGCAGGTTGTATAGAAGCATCTTCGGTAATTGGCATTTTTTCGGCTTGACCGTAAACCGTGCAAGACGAACTAAAAATGAAGTTAGATTCAGGTAGTTTTTGCAATTCTTGAAGCAAATAAACCAAACTGTTGAGGTTGTTTTCATAATACAACAAAGGATTTCCAACACTTTCGCCAACTGCTTTCGAAGCCGCAAAATGGATTACTCCTGAAATGTCTTGGTGCTTTTTGAAAAAATCCTGAACTTTTCCTTTCTCACGCAAATCCAACTTTTCGAAAATTGGTTTTTTGTTCGTAATGGCAACAATTCCTTTTAAAACATCTTCGGATGAATTCGAAAGATCATCAACAATTACTACTTCATAACCTTGATTTTGCAACTCAACTACGGTATGCGAACCGATAAAACCTAAACCTCCTGTTACTAGTATTTTCATAAATTATTTATTTAAAAATTCTAAAACGCTATCCGTTATGAATTTAATTTGTTCATCGTCTAATTCGGTGTGCATTGGCAAGGCAATTACTTCTTTCACCAATTGATTCGTTACTGGAAAATCTTCTTCTTTATAACGCACGTCTAAATACGCTTTTTGCGAATGCAATGGAATTGGATAATAAATCGCACATGGAATTCCTTTATCTTGCAAATGTTGCATCAACGCATCTCTATCAGCATTTAAAATTCGCAAAACATATTGATGAAAAACGTGGCAATCACAAATCTCGCAAATACTTGGTGCAATAATATTTTTATGACCTTCAAAAGCTGCCGTGTATTTTCGGGCAGCATTTTGGCGCGCTTTATTATACTCGTCTAATAACGGCAATTTAGCATTCAAAACCGCAGCTTGAATACTATCTAAACGTGAATTCACACCCACTACATCGTGATGGTAACGCTCATACATTCCGTGGTTTACGATACCTCGAATAGTGTGTGCCAATGCATCGTCATTGGTGAAAATCGCTCCTCCATCGCCATAACAACCTAAATTTTTAGAAGGGAAAAACGAAGTAGCTCCGACATTTCCAATCACTCCAGCTTTCTTTTTGGTTCCGTCCGAAAACTTGCAATTGGCTCCAATAGCTTGTGCATTATCTTCAATCACATATAAGTTATATTCTTTGGCAATTGCCATAATCGCTTCCATATTGGCGGCACGACCAAACAAATGCACAGGAACAATCGCTTTAGTTTTTGGTGTAATCGCTTTTTTGATGGCTTCGATTGAAATGTTCATATTAAACATATCAACATCGACCAAAACGGGTGTGAGTTGCAATAAAGCAATCACTTCGACAGTGGCAGCAAATGTAAAATCGGCAGTGATAACCTCATCGCCTGGTTTTAAACCCAATCCCATCATCGCAATTTGCAAGGCATCGGTTCCGTTGGCGCAAGGAATTACGTGTTTTACGTCAAGATATTCTTCTAGATTTTTTTGAAATAGGTGAACTTGTGGTCCGTTAATGTAAGTGTTGGTGTCGAGAACTTCTTGAATAGAAGTGTTTACAGTGTCTTTAATTTTATCGTATTGACTTTTTAGGTCAACCATTTGCAATTTTTTCATTTTAATCTTTTGTTTAAAGTTGATTTAAAACAGAATTTATCATGATTATGTATGCTATCTCTGTTTTAAATTCACAACAAAAATAGGGATTTTAGTAGAATCAATTTATAGATATTTAAAAGAAAACGTAATTTAGCCGCAGAAATTTTTTGATATGCTTTTTATCTACAACCTAATCGTTCAAATTGCGAATTTTTCATTGAAAATCATCGCCAACTTTAGTCCGAAAATCAAACTTTTTATTGATGGACGACAACCTGTTTTTGATATTTTAGCCACTAAAATCAACCCTAACGACAAAACCATTTGGTTTCACGCCGCTTCTCTTGGCGAATACGAGCAAGGCTTGCCCGTGATTGAAAAAATAAAAGAAAAATTCCCCAATCATAAAATCGTGATTTCTTTTTTCTCTCCTTCTGGTTATGAAGTAAGGAAAAACAACACGGTTGCTGATGCAACAGTCTATCTTCCGATGGACACCAAAAGAAATGCTCAAGAATTTTTGAAACTGATTCATCCAGAAATGGCATTTTTCATCAAATATGAATATTGGCCTAATTATTTAAATGAACTTCGAAAACTGGAAACTCCAACGTATTTGATATCTGGAATTTTCAGAGAAAACCAAATGTTCTTCAAATGGTATGGAGGATTTTATAGAAAAGCACTAGAAACATTCACTTATTTTTTTGTGCAAAACGAAAGTTCTAAAAAATTATTATTGCAATTAGGTAAAACCAATGTTGCCGGTTCGGGAGACACGCGTTTTGACCGAGTAGCAACCATTTTGGAAAAAGACAATACGCTGGATTTTATTGAGGCCTTCAAAAACGACACATTGACCATTGTCGTGGGAAGTTCTTGGCCTAAAGACGAAAGTTTATTGGTAGATTACATCAATCAAACTTCTGAGAAAGTCAAATTTATCATTGCGCCGCACAACATCAAAAGCGAACAAATTCAAGAATTAAAAAATTCTATTACCAAAAAAACATTTTTATTTTCTGAAGTAGAGACGCGATTAATCGCGTCTCTACACGATTTTGATGTTTTCATTATCGACACCATCGGAATTCTAACCAAAATTTATAGTTATGCCGATATTGCGTACGTTGGTGGCGGATTCGGAAATCCTGGCGTTCATAATATCTTGGAACCTGCTACTTTTGGTGTTCCGATTGTTATTGGTTCCAATTTCAGCCATTTTGCAGAAGCAACCGCTTTGGTAAATATGGGAGGATGTATTTCTATTGCCAATAAAAATGAACTTTCAGATGCTTTTTCGAATTTAATTAGAAACAACGACATCCGACACGAAAAAGGTCATATTTGCAGCACTTTTGTACAAATGAACAAAGGAGCAACAGCTATCATTTTGAAACACATTTCACAAAAATAAAAACAACAATACTTAAAAATCAATAAATACCTACATATGAAAATTTTAAAATTGCTCTTATTATTCTTTGTCATTCAAATTCAAGCCCAACAAGGAGGTATGTGGATTCCTTCACTTTTGCAAGGAATGAATGAAAAAGAAATGAAAAATTTAGGGATGAAAATGTCTGTAAAAGACATATATGACGTGAATAAATCCAGTTTGAAAGATGCGGTTCCCCATTTTAACGGAGGTTGTACTTCGGAAGTGATTTCTCCAAAAGGATTGATTTTAACCAATCATCATTGTGGTTTTGATCAAATTCAAAATCATTCATCAGTCGATCACGATTATTTGACCGATGGTTTTTGGGCTTATAAAATGGAAGACGAATTACCCAATGAAAATTTAGTGGTGACTTTCATTGTAAGAATCGAAGATGTTACTACAAAAGTTTTGGAAGGCACTCAAAACATGACATCAGAAGCCGAAAAACAAAGGAAAATTCAAGACAACATTACGGTTTTGAGCAATTCATTACCAAAAGAAAATTGGCAAGAAAATAAAATTAGAACTTTCTTTGAAGGCAACCAATACATGCTTTTTGTGACCGAAACTTTTAAAGATGTTCGATTGGTTGGAGCACCGCCTTCCTCCATAGGGAAATTCGGAAACGACACTGACAATTGGGTTTGGCCGAGACATACTGGGGATTTTTCGTTGTTCAGAATCTATGCTGACAAAAACAATCGTCCAGCAAATTATTCAAAAGACAACGTTCCTTACACACCAAAACACTTTTTACCTATTTCGTTAGACGGAATAAAAGAAGACGATTTTACATTGGTTTTTGGCTATCCAGGAAAAACAAATGAGTATTTGCCTGCCGTTGCCATTGCACAAATTGCCAACGAATTGAATCCCGCAAAAATCGAAATTAGAGATCAAGCCTTGAAAGTAGCCGATGGATTTATGCGAAAAGACAACGCCATCAAAATTCAATATGCTTCGAAATATGCCAGTATTGCCAATTATTGGAAAAAATGGATTGGAGAGACACAAGGTTTGAAAAAATCGGATGCTGTGGCCATCAAAAAAAATCAAGAAATTATCTTTCAAGAAAAGGTTGCGAAAGCTGGAAAGCAAGTCGAATATGGTAATTTGCTTTCGGATTTTGAAAAGAATTATACCGAAATCGCACCGTATGCTTTGGCAAAAGATTATTTTTCGGAAGTAGCCCTAAGAAATACGGAACTTTTGAGTGTTGGATTCAAATTGTATCAATTAGAACAAGTTTACAATTCTAAAGGAGAACAAGCTTTTACCGACAGAAAAAATAATTTAGTGGCTAGTTTGGGCGATTTTTACAAAGATTTTAATCCAAATGTGGACCAAAAAGTTTTTGAACAATTGATTCATTTGTATGCTTCAAAAGTGCCGAGGGCTTTTTTACCAACAAATTTATCAAATATCAATGCCGCCGATTTGGCTTCAGAAATTTACGGTCAATCGAAATTGGTCAATTATAATAGCATTAAAGAATTACTTTCTGGCGATTCAAAAACAGTTTTAGCCAATTTAAATTCGGACAAAGGGTTTCAAATACTAAAAAATATGGCTGACAAATTCCTAAAAGACGTTAATCCAAAATACGAAGAAATCAATATGAGGATTATGGCTTTGCAACGAACTTATATGAAAGCCCAATTAGAATTAAACAAAGACGCACGGATTTTTCCGGATGCCAATAGCACTTTGAGAGTCACCTACGGAAAAGTAAAAGGATATGCGCCGAAAGACGCTACTGTGTACACTCCTGTAACCTATTTGGACGGGGTTATGGAAAAATATATTCCGGGTGATTATGAATTTGATGTTCCAGCCAAATTAATTGATTTGTACAAAACCAAAAACTACGGTCCGTATGCTGAAAACGGCAAAATGCCAGTGTGTTTTATAGGCACAAACCACACCACTGGAGGCAATTCAGGAAGCCCAGCAATAGATTCTAAAGGAAATTTAATTGGACTCAATTTCGACAGAGTTTGGGAAGGCACGATGAGCGACATTTACTATGATCCAAATATATGCCGAAATATTATGGTAGATGTACGGTATATTTTGTTTATCATAGATAAATATGCAGGGGCAAAAAACATACTAAATGAATTAAAATTAGTTCATCCCAAAAAATGATTTTTCTTTCCAATACGACTCAAAATAATTACAAAAAAAGGGGTGAATATGTTTGTCAGATAATTATTAAGCATTTATTTTTAAAACTAAGCCAGTCCTAATTCCAGCCGATGTTTGAGAAAGAAAATATTTTTTTAAAAAAATAATGAAAAAATATTTTACCTATTAAAAAATTTATATCTTTGCCCCGAATTAATAATTAACCTTTTATAATTAAGTAAGATGAAAAAAGTACTTTTAAGTTTAGCCGTTGTTGCTGTTTTGACTGTTGTATCATGTAAAAAAGCTGAAGAAGCTCCTGCTGCAGAAGCTGTAGATACTACTGCTGTTGCTGTTGATACTACTGCTGTTGTAGCTGATACTACTGCTGTTGTAGCTGATACTACTGCTGTTGCTCCAGCTGAAACTCCAGCTAAGTAATTCTAAATTACAGAAAAAATAAGCTACGCATTGCGTGGCTTTTTTTTATGCTTGTTTGGAACTAAATTTCAAACAATCCTCAAACCGCCCATAGCGGATTTGTAGGAAAACAAAAAAGCCATACACTCCAAAAGTGTTATGGCTTTTTTGTTGAATACGATTATATCTTTAAATTTTATTAAAAAAGTAGTAATCCGCTTTCGATAATAGGAATAAAAAACAGAGAATATATTAAAATAAAAAACCGCAAAGAATTAAAAATTAATTCTTTACGGCTTTCATAGTACTCAGAGCGGGACTTGAACCCGCACGAACATTGCTGTTCACTGGATTTTAAGTCCAGCGTGTCTACCAATTTCACCATCCGAGCATT
>ERZ724517.2238-NODE-2238-length-10317-cov-3.122296_pt1 | contig 10317 bp, 17 predicted proteins | sample MGYA00376050_ERZ724517 | MGnify/ENA primary metagenome ERZ724517 (study PRJEB28724, sample SAMN07190886) | activated sludge metagenome | isolation source: activated sludge of sewage treatment plant in Hong Hong | place: USA: Christiansburg, Virginia | collected... | reverse complement strand
CCTATCCAGTAGCTCGAAGAGGATGACTCTGAGCTAAAAAATTAAATTGTGGAGAGCAGCCTGACCAAAAGATTTAATCGGGTACGAAATACAGCTAATAGCAGTGGCGGGACAAGCTTGGCCGGACTCTCGTTAAGTCGATCTACCGAGGCTACGATTGTGAAACAGGACGGGAGGTTCAATGGAATCGCATCCCTCTGACCTGCTCCACAGCGGGTACGACCACTCTAATTCAGTCTAGCGTCAAATCATCTTAAAAGATATTCGCACTATGAAGGCACTAGAGCATCGAAACGTGCTGACCGTGGTTGATAGTTGGGTGAATCGCTCCCGCAAGGAGGCAGTGTACATCACGGAGTCGTTTGGAGGCTGGACGCTCCGACGGCATCTCCAGAAGCTGAAGAAGTACCGGCTTCGGATTGTCAAGGGATGGGCCCTCCAAATCCTGACAGCACTGGACTACCTGCACAGCAAGGGTATCGTACATCGGAGTGTGCGCTGCGATAACATCTATATCGACACGATCACCAACGATATTAAGTTAGGAGAGGTTGGATTGGCCTTAGGCAACTACTACAACGTGCATCCACACTTTGGTCATCCTGAATGGGCAGCTCCAGAGAACTTCGAGGATTTGTGGACATCTTCGGGAGATATCTATTCATTTGGCATGACACTCCTTGAGATTGTTACAGGTCGCAACCCCTACAGTGAGTGTGCCAACTACCTTCAACTCTACAGGAAGATCTATCACTGTGGAAGGCCGCAAACAATTTAAGAACTCCAAAACAACTAACTCAAGAATATAATTAGCAGCTGTATCGGCAAAGACAGACCAACTGCTCGGCAACTCTTGTAACTACCATTCTGGCGTACTCAAGAGGAAATTGATAATCATCCTGTGGCAATGGTTACTCGGCGTATTCCCACTTAGAGAAGTTTCGAACTCAGTGATAACGAAAGTACTCGACCGAATAAACGGAGCGTGAAAATCCAAACCGATGACGATGAAGCGAAGGTGCACCCACAAAAAAGTTTACATCACGTTGAGAAGAAGGAAAAGGAAGGAGACACCGTGTTCATAATCAACAGTTAACGAAACAGGAAGCTTGAATTGAAGATACCCCGATCGTCATATGATCGATAGGAGTACGATGAGTTGGTGAGTTTTGTATGGGCAAAACTCGAAGACAGCAGCCCACGTCATTTCCAACGAGACGAACAGACTACCACAGCGTAGCAAACCAAGAGCTACTTCGATACGAAGAGATTGGAGATGCTATGCTAGAGTCGAGCAAAGTAGGACAGTTGCCACCAGCGGTTACACTACGAAGAACTCACGAATGATCTGTTGGGAAAGTTAAGAGAGCGCTTCGCAACGATGTATGAAAGCTATAGACAATCACTCGATTCAACGTATTCTCACAACCTTCCAGAGGATATCCTGTAGGCAAGGCACTCTGCGGAGAGGAAGTAACTAGATCAACAGCATCTTGTCGACAAAGATCGGAGAAGAAGCTTGAAGAGGTGTGGAAGGGTGTTTCCATACCCAACTTCGGAATCGTCAGTAACCAACCTCATCGACATCCTCAATAATGATGGATACGTGACGACTGCAACAGACGAACAGGACAGGTAGGCAACCTTCATAGATATCATACGTAACGACTAGGTTTTAACCTTCAATTTCGACATGGACGCTTGGGACGAACTGAAAATCTCTTTCCACGAACACACAGACAAGTAAGAGCAAACACTCCAACAGCCATTGCAGTTGGAAACATTCAAGTCTGTTCACGAGATCTTCGTTATTCGAGAAAGTGGCGAGGAGAAGTCGGAGTCGAAGTCGAAGGAGTCAGCCGATCTGGACTGAACTATCTGTTTTTCGTTACTAATATAATTTTATAGCTAAGTTTTAAATGGACCGTAGTACTCTCACTCCCAGCAAACGCTTCGAGCAGACAGCTAAGACAGCTGCTTATGAGGCGATTAGTGCCCAGAAGATGCAAGCAGCAGTCGACTTTGGGCTCATCAAGGACGTTGAGGCACTCAAAAGCCACATCCGTACATTGGAGACTCAGAACAGGCATCTTCTCGAGGAAGTGGAACAGGCCAGGCTAGATCGCAGCCTTATGGAGGGCAAACTGGTGAAAGAACTAGGCTACAAGGAGTAGACGCTGATCCGATTCCAAAATGAGAAGAACTTTCAGATGGACCAGTTTCAGTTGCAAGCCGAAGAGGAGATCCACAGAGTGCGTCGAGAGGCTTAGAAGGAGATTGAGACTCTAATCCGCCAGGTTAAGAACCTGGAATTCCAGGTGCGTGAACAAACAGACAAAAACTTATACCTCTCCAACCAAAACAACAAGCTCAACTCGGAGTTAAATGAGCTTGAGAAGGAGCTGATCAAAAATAGGGAGTCCCTGAACTAACTCAATGATCGCTACCAACAGCTATCTCTTGTGGAGAAGACTGGACAGGCCAATCAGAAACAATTGGAGATAGCACGCAACGAGATGGAGCAAGAAATACGGATACTCTTACAGATTGAAGCTGATAAATCCGATGCTATTGACAACCTCAGCAGCAAACTCCTCAAATCTGAGCAAAGCGAGAGAAATCTAATCGATCAGTTGGGGAGTCTCAGCGCAGCATTCTAACAGCTTGAAGGACACATAAAAGTGTTCAGTGATAAGTTGGCGCAGAAGGACAAGGAAACTTCTGAACTAAAGCTATTGGCTGATCAGCTCAACAACGAACTGAAACTACGAGACCGCGACATGCTTAATCTTTCCGACCTCAACTCAAGTCTGCGAAAGCAAGTTGATGAATCGACTCGCCGCGAAAAGATTCGCTAAAACGAAATCCGCGAGCTGATCGCCGAGAACGAACGCATCTACAACGAAGTTAATGTCCAACGTCACCGCATTCACGACCTGGCCATTACTTACAACTTCGCGGTCTGACCACTTTAGATTACTTATCATCTTCGAGCTGGAAAATACTCCCGGGGTTGCGGTGAGCTACCCGACTGTTTCTTGCCACGATCCAACCCAATCGGAGCGAGCAAACGAATCGCTGCTTGTAACGAGTCAAGGTTTTACCTGCCTCGGTTGTGCTGTGGTTCATGTGCACCGCTCACATAGTCGGCGATGTTACTATACGTTAGTGACCGCTAAGGTGGGCGGCAGTTGCTGGTGTCTTGCCGTTTAAGCTCGTCTTCGGAGCACTCGGCAGTGGTTAGGACCTTTTTGGTTGCTTCGAACTGAAGCTCTTTTTCGCGCTTGCTGCCGTCATAGTAATAGCTTTTAAAGATGTCTGCATAACTGGAAAGTTTACCCTGGTACTCAGGCTTCCTCAGCAGAAGGCTGTTCTTTTCAATCAACTGGGCCTGTTATTAATCATCGAGTGTAATCTGTTCGTCCTGGTCGAAGTTGTCCTTCTTCATGGTCGGCACAAAGGGCGAATCAATCTACTTATTGGCCAGCTTATTCCAGTTCAGCTCGCGAATCCAGGGATGATCCTTCAACTAATGAATACCCTTGCTCCCCAACCTGTTCTCAGGTTTGCGCTGGATCAGCTTGTTAATGAAGTCTGCTGCTTCTACGCTCCAGTAGTCAGGAATCTGGTTTTTCTTGATCTCCACCTGCTTTGCTAAAATTTGATCGCGAATTTCTTTCCGAGAACGGCCAGGGTAGGGTCTCTATGTTGGCTGATACTATGTACCTTGCCGAACATGAACTAGTAGGCGATGACTCCGAGTGCGAAGTAGTCAGAAACGAAGCTGTGGTCTTGTCTGCAGATGACCTAAGGGGCTGAATTGCTTATTCAGGTACACATGTAGCCGGGCGTTCCGCTAGTATCGCAGGAATTTTGCTGCCGGTGCAGTCGAGCGATTCCCAAGTCCGTAATGCGGATGTACCCTTTGTGATCGAACACAAGATTTTCAGGCTTAATGTCCCTATGGATGATGTTCTGTTCATGGAGGTACTCCAGCCCGAGAATGATACACGCTATGAAGAATTCTGAGTTGCTTGAATAATCTACTCGCTTGCACTTCTGTGAAACGCACACGTGAGCCAATATGGTAACGCAAGTCTCCACCAGTCATCAAGTCCATCACAAGGTAAAGCACCTCCCTATCCTGGAAGGCATAGTGCATGTTCACGATGAAAGGACTGCTGATGCGACTGAGCAGCGTCTTTTCGTTGATGACACTTTGTATGCTCTTCTTAGTCATGACGCTAAATTAGCTCAGCTGCTTACAGAGATTTTAACATTTCCTTGAGCGCATAGAACTGCCGTGACTTTTTATGGGCCACTTTCCACACCTTCCCAAAACCACCCTTGCCCACGATGTAGTGGTAAACGAAGCTGTTCTTCGTGAGGGTCGTAACTGGCTATTGACGCGATAGGGAATGCTCCGTGTCCTCCATTACAAGATTATCGACGAGAAGCGATGCAGCATTTTTACCCAAACACACCGATCCCTTACTATTTTGACGACTGTTGCTGGAATTACGGCTAATCTCTCGACTCACAGGTGGTTTCTCCCGTGACTTCTCCTTACGGTTGTACTTACCAATTAAGTTTTCGATGTTGAGGTAGATCGACTTGTAGATTACACTGTTCTTCTTAGCAGTGCCTGTGGAGCTGCTACCCAGGCTGTGTTTTTTACTGGACTCTGGCCTGCTTCCACTATTCTTCATCCTTCCTGCAACAGTTAAATAATAATTTGAAGTGCAATCGGTTCTGCAGTGGGTTCGTGAACCCAGCTTACTCCTCATTGAACTAGCAACCACACGTTATTAAATATCACTTGCCGATGGGAGGTAGCACCGACGACTTTGTATTGTAGAAGGTCACGTCAAAAAACTGTCCGCCAGCGGAGGGACCGTTCTGAGGTGTGCCTTATACTCGGCGGGGATCTGGATTTGTCACGATTATTTTTACCGGAGATATCGGCTACTTCTTCGATGGAGAACTATTCGCTGGTCGTTTAATGCCAGGCGAACCTAACTATCGTACAGGAGAGTCTGGCTCTGGGTGGTCTTTTTATCGGCGCATGGATGACAAGAGAGAACTGGGGTCTACTTGCCGCCTCTCAATGACGCTGGCCTTAATGTTCATCGTTTCGAGTTTAATTGCTTCGAAGTCTAACTTTCTTTCCACACGATCTTTGGATATGACTGCCGACTCCTTCATTGCTGATAATCTGCCAGATTGATCGCGCATCTCTTTTGCGAAGGTACCATTGAATACCACCATATCCCCAATATCCCCTTCGGGCTTGTCCTTTGAGTAGGGAAAGAGGTCCAGCGAGTCAGGTTTATTGCTGGCACCCACTGCTGTGAACTTCCTTTGCTATAAGAACGGTTTCTCACGCTTCTCCTCCGACCTGGTTTGGTAATTGCGTTGCATCTTCCTACCCTCATCGGTATCCTTCAGGTGCATGTTCTCTCTCCGAAATTGTGGACCTACTAAAGAAGTCACCCCTCCGAAAAAACTTGTTCCCTTGAATCTATCGTCCGCGGAGCTTTCGATAGCTTGATCAGGATTCTCCAACTGCTCTATTAGCCTATCAACGTGAGTCTTGCGCTATGTTGCTGGATAGGGAATGCGCTGCTCGCGATTCACTGATGCCTTCCTCTCCAAATTAAGCCGGTGCTGACTGTCAGGCAGTTCGCTACTGAAGAAGTCAACGGGTAGCTTCTTCTTATTTATTTTTATTATGCTGCGCTTGAACTCTCGGTTGCTGCGTTGATTGTATGGCTTACTAGAGAACTCCATCCATGGGATTATCGGGTAGGAGGCTGAGCTTCAGCGGGCTCATTTGCCTGGGCTGCTCGCGTACCTCTGAAATGCTCTTACGTTGCCTACGATCACGATTTAGCTCCGCGAGTTGGTCCATTAAATTATAAGGGGGTAATAAATAATCCACGAAGAGTTAGTCTCCGTTGACTTGGGATGAGCTGAGAGTCCACTCAAACCAAATAATCTTTATTATAAGACGGATGAAGCTAGTGGAGAAGTCCACAACAAAATCGCAGAATAACAAGAGGAAGTTTCTGTTACCGATGATGCAATTGCTAGTCGAGCCTCAGCTGGCTAGCAATTGCTTGTACCTGCCTGCCGGCTACTAAACTATCCCCAGTCAGCAGCAGATCGTAGCCATGAACTTTGAAGTGAGCAACTTCAAGGTTACCAATGGACGCACTAGCATTCAATGGCGTGGGTGGATGGACCTCTCATCAGCCATTCCCACCACGTTAGCAGAACTGCTCGACTTCGGCGATAACTATGTGGAAGTGTACCGAGATGTTAGTCGGACCCCGCCAGTAGGCATGGGTTTCAACCGTCAATGCGTGGCTACCTTTAGCAATGGTAAAGGGTACGCAGCGAAGTCTACAAACTATCAGCAAATGCTCAGACGTTTGAAAGCGACTTGTGCCAAGAACGACACCGAACTGTTATCCTTCAACCTTGATTCAGGCAAGTGGAAGGTCCAAATCAAACATTTCACGAAGCTCATGTTCAACTTAGCAGCTTTTGAGAATGATGACGAATCGGATGAACCAGCATTGGAGGAACCGTAACCATCACCCACATACCCGCTAAGAATGTCAACCCCAATCCATGCTAGATCCCACCTACGCGAGACAATGGAAACAGAAGACCAAACAATGAGGATACCTGCACCGAAATACACTCGAAGGTTGATCGTTGATCCCGAAAAACTTAATGAAATCAACCGAGCCAACGATGAGTTCTACAAAAGCAATTACCGACCGACACTATGGAGTCAGATTAGATTCGGTGGCAGCGGATTCAAATTTCAACTGAATCGTTCTTCAGCAGGCTTTCAGCTATTAGGCATCAGAAAGGCCAGTAGGCAAACCCGAATTGAGGACTCCCTCCTGGACCCAACAGTCACACTCAACCTGGAATCCCTCCATTCGATAATCTAGAAGTGCAACACCCCATCGGGAGAGTATGCCTTTACCCTACTCAACATACTGTTCGGAAGCAGCATCAAATATACCATGAAAAACCAACTAATTTTGCACGAACGTGAAGGACTGAATTTCCTGGATGCCATTCGAACCTGGTTCGAGTCAAAGGTCACTTCAGTTCCAATTCAAACTCAGAATCTGATTCTCAGGGAACTGGCCGCCCGAAGGATCGATAGTCTTAGCTTCTAGCTTCTTAAACAAGGCAAAATTTAAGTTGCCGAGATCGTTAGTCGGCTTGAAGATGAGATCTTTCGTCTTCTGTTTCCGAATTGCGCTTACTATCCCACCGAACTGCAGCAGGTACTCGAGGAAGATATGGCCTGCGTCGCCAACGAATCATGGGTAGTGCAGCTCGGGATGACCTTCTGGTACTGCTTCAGGGTGAACGTTGCCAGCAAAATTCTCGAATTGTGTAAAGGCTTCGAGAATAGGCAAGTGGAATCCCAGCAGCTACTGAGGTTATTGAAGCTGTACGCCCAGCGCAGGCATAACCCAGCCCCCGGCTAGACCATAACTATGCTGGATATGTACCCTGAGAAGACTCTCGGCGATGACCTAGTGGGATGGGCGATCTCTAACCTCATTATTTCGGAGGAGGAAACTGTCTTTAACAGAAACTTGATACCCCACCGGCTTCGCAGAGAGGTTCACAACATCCTTTCGAGACTCGACGTTTCCAGCAGTTTGAAGCTGCTTTCGAAGGATAAGGTTGTCACCCAAAAAACAAGACTGTTGAAGCGGGTACTGAAGAAGATTGCTGAGAGGGAAATATCGACCTCAAGCTCAGATCAGATGCGTGAAGAGATCCACTTCGGAAGGAATTTCCAGACCATGCTTCAGGAAACGCGGGTAATGGTCGGCATCCAGTACAGCTACTACAACAACGAAACATATGCGACACTGGTCAGTATCATGGAGCTTCCGAACTTCAGGGAGCCACTTGAAATAATTCTCAGGAAAAGTTTCCCAGTCGATCTCTCGACAGACCAAAAGAAGGTTCTCTTATCAAAGTTAAAGGAGCATCCCGCCCATCCAAGCAGTGCATCTAACCTATTCAAAATTTATCTAGAGCTCCAACAATGCTCGACCGTGCTGAGCGAGGCCCTTTTGGAAGAATTGATCAGTTCGATGACTAGAGTCAAACCAGGCAGGAAGGTTGGCTCGACAGTCATGGGACTCGTGATGTCGCGGATAGAAACACAGCGCAACTACTTTTCGTTCCTGTTCCGCACCAAGCAGGTACGACAGCTTGTTAGTTGTAGGTCACCTATCGCAGCGTCTTAGAACTAGCTAAGAAGTACTGTTAGCAGAAAACTGTGGCTAGACTTGGACTATTTATTCTGTGATGCCTTCTTGCTGGAATTTCAGTTTATTGCTATCGATGCAACAGCTGCCGAATAGTTTGCTAGCCGCCCTCCAGCGAACCTATCAATGCGAGTTTTAATTCACTGGGGCGGTCAGGCATGCATCGCCATTCTCTTAAAGATTTCCGCCGATTTGTATATTCCATTTTCGATGAGCGCCGACAATTATATAACTCAACCAAGCCTCGAAGACCAAAGCGAGTCATCACAGTCCGACGATTCTGCTATCAACCGCCACTTCGCTCGCGAGGTCCTTCGGAAACTCTACCCCGCCAACTAGATAGTCGCAGCTCGCTATGAACCTGACCCTCCCGTGCAGCTGAAGCTCATGTCCGAATCTTCTAATGCAGGTCCCTTGAAAGGAGTGCTGTCAAAAAACCTCGAAGGCCTCACCACCGCTACTTCAATCTGTAGCTGCGACGGAGGTATGGTGAGTGGGATACCCTCAACAATTACTTTCAGGAACGTCTCGACGACCTGCTCTACCTAAAGTTTGATAACCAACGTAGTATGACGTTCGGTGGATGTGGCCGGCAGATCCAATATCTTGCCGGTTACTTCCAGCCAGTTGATGGATTCGTTCGGGATGGCCGCCTGGAAGAGCCCAACTACAACATCTACGATCAGGATTCGGCTTTGAGGTTCATTGGTTTCAAACCCGACGTGAAAAGTTCGTTTGCTGATAACTCGCTGACCAATGACGATGGCATTCGTTTCTCCTCGAACTTCTAATCGGCGAATCTGTTTGCAGTCTTTCGAGTACTTTTGTGACTCAGACGTAGAAACGGCCTCTGGAGTACGAGCTTGTGCTGCAGAACGATATTAACTCGCGAGGCAACACCCAATGGTTCTACTTTGCAGTCTAGTTCAACCAGCGAGCAACCTATCGCTTCAACATCATCAATTTCGTAACTATGAGGGTAATGCAGACCAAGACTGATTCGCTCTATAGCTGCGGAATGAAAGTGGCTACGTTCAGCTATAGGGAGTTTGAGGTGAACAGACACGGCTGGAACCGCAGTGGCGGACGAATTGTGTATAAAGAATCCGAAGTGGCCAGGGAGGGCACCAATCTGGGCTATCATACACTCAGTTTCGAGTATACACCAGTGCATGAGCACGACATCGTGGTATTTGCTCACTGCTTTCCCTACACATACAACGATCTGGAACATTTTCTACAGAAGAAGTCCATGAGAAGACGGGAAGTGCGAATGATCAAGCTGCAAATAGGTCGGAGCATCTCAGGACTTCCACTGTACGTTCTGAGATTGGGCGATACATCCAAATCGTTCGAAAACTGCGGGAGTAGCGGCAGTCTTAGAAGCCATTCAAAACGAAAAAGCTTGGTGTTCATGGCCAGGCAGCATTCTGGATAGACACCAGCATCTTTCGTGATGTAGGGAATCGTTGATTCTTTGGTTGAAACCCGCGACTTTGACCAGCTCAAGAAGCAGTTCGTGATACACATTATTCCGATGGTGAATCCAGATGGAGTCTTCTATGGCAACTATCGCACCAACCTTTCGGGACATGACCTAAACCGTCGTTGGCGTAATCCCAACCGTAGCTTGCACCCGTAAGTCTACTACGTTCGGAAATACCTCAGCGAAATAAACCGTTCAAATCCCATCGCACTGATTATCGACCTCCACGGACATAGCCGCAAGTAACCAACTCATTTTAAGTAGAATCAACTCGTTCTTTTATGGTAATCCCTCATCTGAAACGAACTTTGCAGAAAACACCAAAATCTTTCCATTACTTTGCTCCAAAGTCAACAAACGAATCTCCTACCAGGAGTCCACATTCTTCGTTTCGGAGGACAAGAAGAATACTGCGAGGGTAGTGCTGCATGAACTGTTTCCACAGGCGCATGTGTATACCTTCGAAGCATCCTTTTACGGATTTCGGAGGGAAAAGACATACGAAACTACTGT
>ERZ724517.2237-NODE-2237-length-10317-cov-3.649484_pt1 | contig 10317 bp, 3 predicted proteins | sample MGYA00376050_ERZ724517 | MGnify/ENA primary metagenome ERZ724517 (study PRJEB28724, sample SAMN07190886) | activated sludge metagenome | isolation source: activated sludge of sewage treatment plant in Hong Hong | place: USA: Christiansburg, Virginia | collected... | reverse complement strand
TGATCCGGGGAATAAATATTCTTTTATCGAATATCAAAAATCAGGGGATAAAAATAAGGTTGTTTGGGGTAAAAATCCCATTGAAAACAAAAATGTGGAAACATATTTTGCTGTTTTGATGAATATCGTCAAAAAGTTAAAACCAACTGAAACTTTATAGAAATTTCCTTGGTTTTCTATATAATTTTTAAAATTTCAAACCATTAATGATGAATAGTAAATATTTTATTTTAGCAATTCTGATACTTTTATTGGCTCCCAATTTGAATGTTGCACAATTCAAAAAAATCGACTTTGATCAAAATAAAAAGGTCAGTGCTGAGCAAATTCGCCTATTGCCAAAACCAATAAAGGAATCAACCAAGCAGACTACTCATCCTGAAGTTGCTTTCACAAGTCTAGACGAATCCAGCCTGATAGCTGTAAAGACTGGCTTAAAACCTGGGATCTTAAATGAACGGAATGTACCTTCATACATAGAGGGAAAAATCAATTTTAATGGTAATCGAAGTTCTATTGCGGATCAAGCATTAGATTATGTCGTGGCCGCTGCACCACTTATGAAAATTAAAAATCCAATTGATGAATTTAAAGTAAGCCATGTAGAAACGGATGATCTGAAGATAACACACGTCAGAATGCAGCAATATGTAGGTAATCTTCCGATTTATGGTGCTGAAATCATCGTTCATGGTGACGACGAAGGTTTTGATTTCCTCAATGGAAGTTATTTCCCATCACCAGAGATAACCAATACTACAGCAAATCTCGAAGATGTACAGGCACTAAACACTGTAAAATCTGATCTACAAGTCACAGTAAATTATGAAAATGATATCACAGCAGTTGGCAATATGACACCGACAAGCCAGTTGGTTATTTATCCTTTTGAAGGTACATTTAAGTTGGCTTATCATATCACATCTTATAAGAATATCATCGACAGGTGGGAATATTTTGTAGATGCTGTGGACGGTACCATCATTCGCAAATATTTGAGTGTATGTAAGTTTCACAATCACAAACACGATCATACGGCACAATGTAATGTGCAAAAAGCCGTGGAGTCACCTTTAGAAAGTCAGCTGTTAGGTGATGGTAAAGCTACAGCAAATGCCCAAGATTTGTTCAATACAAGCAGACTTATCAATACCTATGAAGTGTCTTCTAAGTTTTATATGATAGATGGTTCAAGGGATATGTTTGTTTTTGCACCGACACAATTGCCCAATGAGCCAGAAGGCGTCATCTGGACTATAGACGCATTTAATACTTCTCCTGCTAAGGATAATTTTAATTACGACCATGTGACTTCTACCAATAATTTATGGAGTAATAAAACAGCAGTTTCTGCACATTATAACGGTGGAAAGGCGTTTGAATATTTTAGAAACATACATAACAGAAAATCAATCAATGGTGCTGGAGGCAACATCGTTTCATTGATCAATGTAGCGGATGAAGATGGCTCATCTATGGGCAATGCTTTTTGGAATGGACAAGCCATGTTTTATGGAAATGGGGACGGAGCTTTTCAACCATTGGCACGAGGACTTGATGTAGCTGGTCATGAGATGACACACGGTGTTGTACAAAGTACCGCCAATCTCGATTACGAAGGTGAATCTGGCGCACTCAATGAGTCATTTGCAGATGTTTTTGGCAGTATGATAGATAGAGATGATTGGAAAATTGGTGAAGACGTCGTCAAAACTTCCGTATTTCCATCAGGTGCATTGCGTAGCCTAGAAGATCCGCATAATGGGGCATCGACCAATAATTTTAATGCAGGATGGCAGCCAAGACATTATGACGAAAGATATAAAGGCACTGAAGATAATGGTGGAGTACATATAAATAGCGGTATTCCAAACTGGGCATTTTTTAAATTTGCTTCAGCAATAGGAAAAGATAAAGCCGAAAAGGTTTATTATAGAGCACTGACAACTTATCTTACCAAATCATCAAAATTTGTAGATTGTAGAGTTGCTGTGATAAAAGCGGCTACGGATCTATACAGCACTACAGAAATTAATGCCGCCAAAAAAGCATTTGATGAAGTAGGTATCTTGGGTGACACAGGTGGCAATTACGAAACAGACATTAATGCTAATCCTGGACAAGAATTCATATTGACAACAGGAGCTAACAATGTAGGATTGTTTATTTATAATACTGCTGGAACACTTCTAGGTCAGATTTCATCAAAATCAGTTTTGTCAAAACCAAGTATCTCAGATGATGGAAGCGAAATTGTTTTTGTAGGAAAAGACAATATTGTTTATTATATCACAATCGATTGGACAAAAAATCCGGTAACACCACAGGAGCAGACTTTAAGTGATGATCCTGTTTGGCGCAATGCAATAATTTCGAAGGATGGGCTAAAAATTGCAGCTACAACCACCGAATTAAAGAATGAGGTTTATGTTTTTTACTTTGGTGGAACTAGCGTGACAAGTAATATCTTTGAGCTGTACAATCCGACCTATACACAAGGTGTAACTACAGGAGATGTGCTGTATGCCGATGCAATGGAGTTTGATATCACAGGAGAATATATCATGTATGATGCTGAAAATGAAATTACCTCTAACACTTCTGGTTCAATCAACTATTTTGATATTAGTTTCATTAAAGTTTGGAACAACGGAGCAAAGAGCTTTTCTTTGGGAGAGATAGAGAAATTATATTCATCACTTCCCAAAAACGTAAGTATTGGTAATCCTACTTTTTCGAAAAATAGCCCTTACATTATCGCATTTGACTATATTGATGAAAATGACAATGTAAATATTCTTGCTTCAAATATTGAAACTGGAACCACTAATCTAATATATGAAAATAATACATTAGGTTATCCAAATTATAGCAGTAAAGACGATAATTTGATGTTTGACAACGAAGGCTCTGCTTCATTAGACTTGGGTATAGCCAAGCTTAAATCAAATAAGATAGAAATAGCGGCAACGCCTACACGATTAATTAGTGGACGAAGATGGGCCGTTTGGTTTAGTAATGGTAAACGAAATCTTTCTGATGTGGAAATTACAGAAAATCTCAATGCAGGATTTACCATTGTAGAAAATCCGGTATCTGATATATTGCGCTTACAAATAAAAGGCGATATATATAAAAATACGGATATTAAAATATCAGATATCACGGGTAAAACCATGGTTCAAAATGCAATAAACATCACCCAAGATAATCAAACAACCGAATTATCAACGGCAGCACTTATACCTGGTATCTACTTCGTAACCTTACAATCAGGAAACGTAACGAATACCTTAAAGTTTGTAAAAAGGTAAAAGAAAATAATATCAATTTAAAAATTTTGGGCCTTGCAAATTCTAATTTACAAGGCCCAAATTATTTTATCTACTTAAGAACATAGATCGTTTACTGTCTAGGTCGCGGAAGAAAGGATCATAAATATCTTTGATATAATAAATCATTTCTCCAGTAGATTTCATTTCTGGTCCTAGGTTTTTATCTACTCCTGGGAATTTATTGAAAGAAAATACTGGGACTTTGATGGCAAATCCCGTCAATTTTTTATCGATGGTAAAATCACTAATTTTCTTGACTCCCAGCATGACTTGAGTAGCCATATTTAGATAAGGCACTTCATATGCCTTAGCGATAAATGGCGTAGTTCGTGAAGCTCTTGGGTTGGCTTCTATAACATACACATCTTCTTTTTTAATCGCAAACTGTATATTTATCAATCCTTTGATGTTTAAAGCAAAGGCGAGTTTTCGAGCATATTCCACCATCTTACCTACTACTGCAGGACTGAGCGAGTATGTAGGCAATACAGCAGAGCTATCTCCTGAATGTATGCCTGCGGGTTCGATATGTTCCATAATGCCCATGATATGTACATCTTCTCCATCACAGATCGCATCTATCTCGGCTTCTTTAGCACGTTCTAGAAACTGATCTATCAGGACTTTATTGTCTGGCATATGTTTGAATATGCTAAGTACATGCGTCTCGAGTTCTTGATCATTGATGACGATACGCATTCTTTGTCCACCGAGCACATATGATGGTCTGACCAAAACAGGATAAGTCACTCTTTTTGCCACTTCAATCGCCTCATCAACATCATGTGCTACACCATATTGAGGATACGGAATTTCCAATTCTTTGAGCAAATCAGAAAATTGTCCGCGATCTTCGGCAAGGTCCATATTTTTATAGTCTGTTCCGATGATTTTTATTCCTTTATGATATAGTTTTTCTGCAAGTTTGAGTGCGGTCTGACCACCTAATTGTACGATCACACCTTCCGGTTTTTCCAGATCTATTATTTCTTCGAGATGTTCCCAAAATACAGGCTCAAAATATAATTTGTCAGCTACATCAAAATCGGTAGAAACAGTTTCTGGATTACAGTTGACCATAATAGCTTCATAACCAGCTTCTTTTATGGCAAGTAAACCATGTACACAACAATAATCGAATTCTATACCTTGCCCGATTCTATTCGGTCCTGAACCAAGTACGATGATTTTCTTTTTGTCTGATGGGATACTTTCGTTTTCGGAATCAAAAGTAGAATAATAATATGGAGTACGCGCTTCAAATTCTGCAGCACAGGTATCTACCATTTTGTATGTACGGATGATACCCAATTTTTTTCGCTGTTTAGTGACTTCTTCTTCTTTAATACGCAATACCCAAGCTATTTGAGCATCCGAATATCCTACACTCTTTAGTTCCATAAAAAAGGAATAAGGAATATCTTCGGCCACATTATATTTCATGAGCTTCTCTTCATACTTGACGAGTTGCTTGATTTGCTTGATATACCAAGGATCTATTTTGGTCAATTTATGTACCGTTTTTTCTGGTACACCTAGTCTCAATGCGTCTTTTACTCGGTAAATTCGGTCATCACTTACTTTTTCTAGCCTTGCCAGAATGTCATCAGTTTGGATCCATTCCTTCATATCAGCACCCAATCCGGCTCTGTTATTTTCTTGACTTTGACAAGCTTTTTGTAATGCTTCGAGAAAATTTCGACCTATGGCCATAACTTCACCAACAGATTTCATTTGTAAGCCAAGCGTTGTATCTGCACCATAAAATTTCTCAAAATTCCATCTTGGCATTTTTACGATTACATAATCCAAAGCTGGTTCAAAAAATGCCGATGTGGTTTTGGTTATCTGATTTTTTAATTCGTCCAGGGTATAACCGATTGCGAGTTTTGCCGCTATTTTTGCGATCGGATAGCCAGTGGCTTTACTGGCCAAAGCCGAAGATCTAGATACTCTGGGATTTATTTCTACAGCTATTATCTCTTCATTCTCAGGATTCAGGGCAAACTGCACATTACATCCACCTGAAAAATTGCCCAAAGATCGCATCATCTTGATCGCATCATCCCGCATTTGTTGAAATGCCGTATCTGATAGTGTCATTGCTGGTGCTACAGTTATACTATCTCCCGTGTGAATACCCATTGGATCGAGATTTTCGACCGTACAGATTATTACGACATTGTCATTGTCATCACGTAATAGTTCGAGTTCATATTCTTTCCAACCGATAACTGCTTTTTCTACGAGTACCTCATGAGACGGAGAAGCTTCAAGGCCTCTTCTCAGCGCCTCGTCAAATTCACTTTCCTTCATGACAAAGCCGCCACCACTACCACCAAGTGTGTATGATGGTCTGATAACTAATGGAAATCCTATGTGTTGGGCTGCTTCTTTCCCTTCCAAAAATGAATTTGCTATAGCAGAATCGGCAACTTTCATACCAAGTTCAAGGATATGTTGCTTGAAAGCTTCACGATTTTCAGTAAGTTCTATGGCTTGAACATCAACACCAATCATTTTTACTCCATATCGCTCCCAAACACCCATTTTTTCTGCTTCGATCGCAAGATTAAGGGCTGTTTGTCCACCCATAGTAGGCAAAACAGCATCTATTTTTCGTTCATCGAGAATTTTTATAATACTTTCGACAGTCAGTGGCCACAGATATACATGATCTGCAGTTACCTGGTCGGTCATAATGGTTGCTGGATTCGAATTGATGAGAGAAACGGTAATACCTTCTTCTCTAAGAGATTTTGAAGCTTGTGTACCTGAATAGTCAAACTCACATGCTTGTCCGATGATTATTGGGCCACTTCCTATGATCAGGACTGACTTTATAGAATTGTTTTTTGGCATAAAATTGGAAATAATCTGATCGGGTCACAAAGTTAGGTAAATATCTTGCTTTAAAAACAACTTTAATATTAATTTTGGCAATAATCTTCAGTTCATGACAAATAAAACCCAAATTTGCACTAATAATCTATAATAATGGCAATAAAAAAGGTATTAATCACCGATAAAGTACACCCATTACTTTTGTCGGAATTTCAATCTCATGGATGGGAAGTGGATTATGATACTTCAGTTGATAATTTGAGATTGGATCAAATAATAGATCAATATGGCGGATTGGTCATCAATAGCAAGATCATAATGAATAAACCTAGGATAGACAAAGGTACAAACCTTAAATTTATAGGGAGATTAGGATCAGGACTTGAAATTATTGATGTTAAATATGCTATTAGAAAGGGAATAAAAGTGTATAATTCTCCAGAAGGCAATCGAAATGCAGTTGCCGAACATGAATTTGGTATGATTTTGTCATTATTAAATAATATAGTAAAAGCTGATCGACAAGTTAGAAATTTTCAATGGTTTAGAGAGGAAAATCGAGGTACAGAATTAAGTGGCAAAACGATAGGTATCATAGGATTAGGACATACCGGTACATCATTTGCAGAAAAATTGTCGCCTTGGAGACTTAGAGTGATATCTTATGATAAATACAGGAAGCGCTATCCAACTTCTCTACGTTTTGTAGAAAAAACAAGTTTAGATACGGTGATAGAGCAATCTGACATAATTTCATTGCATTTGCCGCTGACAGACGAAACAAAATATATGGTGGATAGAAGTTTCTTCGATAAAGTAAAAAAAGGTGTAATTATCAGCAATACATCGAGAGGACAGATTATTGAAACAGAAGCACTATTGGATGCATTAAAATCTGGCAAAGTAGGTGGTGCATGTCTTGATGTATTCGAAAATGAAAAACCTGATCATTTTTCAAATCCCGAAAAAGTAATGTATGGTCAGTTATATAAAATGGAAAATGTAGTGCTCACACCGCACATTGCAGGATGGACACATGAATCCTTACAGCAGATTGCAGAAGTGCTATTTGCAAAAATTAAAGCGGGAAATCACTTATAAAATGTATCCTGTGATACAAAATAAGAGATATTTGAAGGAAAAATTTTGAAAATCGTTTCATAATTGTTTATCATTGCGGACTTTTTAAGTATTTATTAACATAATCAAAAATTCAGAGCATGAATAGATTATTAATTATTATTGGATTTCTGTTGGCCGGCTGGAGTGGAATAGTGGCACAGACGACGATAGAAGGAAAGGTTACAGATGGCAAGACCGGAGAACCAATTCTTTTTGGAACAATTGCCCTTTATCGGGGCGGAGTTTTGATAACTGGTACAGAAACAGACCTTGATGGTAATTTCTTTTTGTCAGATATCCAGCCGGGTACCTACGATATGGAGGCCAGCTATGTGGGATATGCATCACAACGTCAAACAGGAATTGTCATTAATGCAGGAAAAACAAACAGAGTAAATTTCAAGCTTTCTGACGATGCTGTTTTACTTGATTTGGGTGTAGAGATCAAGGCTTACAAAGTGCCTTTGATTGAAATAGACAATACATCTCAGGGATCCACGGTGACCGCTGAAAAAATCAGGGCATTACCTACAAAACAAGTAAACGCTATTGCAGCAACATCGGCAGGTATTTCTTCTAGAGATGGAGGCGATATTTCAGTCAGAGGTTCGAGATCAAATGAGACAGTTTACTTTTTGGATGGTGTGAGAGTGAGTGGAAATATGATTCCGCAGTCAGAAATAGAGCAGCTTCAGGTTGTCATTGGTGGTATTGAAGCAAGATATGGAGACGTAACTGGTGGAGTTATCTCATTGACTTCAAAGGGACCATCGGATAAAGTAACAGGAAGTGTCGAGATAGAGAAATCTGTAGATGGTTATGGTTATAATCTATTTAGTGGAAATTTATCTGGACCAATTTTAAGGAATAGCAAAAAACAATCCATCCTAGGATATAGGATTTCAGGACAATATAGAAATGTTGCAGATAATAATCCATCTGCCTTAGGAGTTTGGAGAGCATCTAAAGATCTTATTAGTAAACTTGAACAAAATCCTATTTATAATATTGGGGATTCTAGATTTGCATCATTAGAAACATTAAGGACATCTGATCTTGGCTCCCCAATGAAAGCAAGACCTAATGATGAGAATATTGACCTAGACCTTACTGGTAGGTTGGATATAAAACTTGCAAGTAATGTTGATGTACAAATTTCTGGTAACTATAATGATAAAGTAAACAGATTTACTCCAGGTTCTTCAGGTGTAGCAGGATCTGGTAGTTCTTGGGCATTATTAAATTGGGTAAATAATCCTTTTGAATATTCAAATACCTACAGAGGTAACTTCAGATTGACGCATAAGATAGGAAGACAAAGTGGAGGTGAAGGAGATGATAATGCCTCTGGTTCATTAAGAAACTTCTCTTATACTATTACACTTGGATATCAAAACAATCGTACCAGAGTAGAAGACTACAGGCACGAAGATCGTCTTTTTGATTATGGATATTTTGGTAAAACTGAACGTAATTGGGCCACGGTTTTTGGTTTTACAGATGTTTATAGAGAAGGCATGTTTGAAATTGATCCAGGTAGACTTTGGTATGGACATTTGGGTTACAGAGAGCAAAACGGAGATTATGAATTAAATAAATCCATTAATCCGATACTTGGATCCTATAACGCTATCAATGGTGTAAATGTTAATGGTCTGCTCAATCAAAATGTAAATAGTGCTTGGAATGATTTGTATGCCAATGTAGGACAAGTGTATAACCGATTTAGTAAAACTGATAATGACCTATATTCATTAAATTTGGTAACTGGTTTTGACTTACTTGCAGGTAAAAATGAAAAAGGCCGACACAATATTCAGCTTGGATTTATTTATGAGCAAAGTATAAATAGATCATGGAATCTTAGCCCTTTTGATTTGTGGAATGTGGCTGATATTCAAGCAAACGATCACATAAGTGGTTTAGAAAATACAATTCTAAGATACGACAGCATTGATATACCATTTTTTGGTAAACAAGTTGTACCTGTATATCAAACGGGAATAAGTCCTGTAACCGACAATAAATTTTATAGATCAGTTAGGGAGATAAGCGGTGCTTCTGACCATGATTATGTCAATATATGGACTTTGGATCCAAGTCAATTGAGTTTAGACATGTTTTCTGCATTTGAATTGATAAACAGACCGAACTTACTTGAATATTACGGTTATGATTATTTGGGAAATAAATTGGGTACAGATGTAAAATTTGATGATTTCTTTACCAGCAAAGATGAGAATAATAGGAGAACTTTTGTCGTAGCGCCACAGCAGCCAATATATGGAGCAGTTTTTCTTCAGGACAAGTTTTCATTTAAAGACATTATCTTTAGACTTGGGATGAGAGTAGATTACTATGATGCCAATACAAAGGTTTTGAAGGATCCTTATGCTTTATATGAAATAGAAACTGCAAAAGACTACTATAGTCGTTTGAATCTTACAAAACCATCATCCGTTGGAGATGATTATAAAGTGTATGTGAATTCAGAAGAAGATGATGGCATCAAAGCTTTTAGAAAAGGTGACCAATGGTTTTTACCTAATGGAACTGCCACTTCTGGAAACTTAATTTATCAAGGTGGATTGGTGTACCCATCATATGCTGGTAAAGGTACTGACGGCAAACAAACCAGACTGTTACAAATACAGTCATCAGGACCTGAGGAAGGTACAGGAAGAGTGTATAAATCTGAGTATTCGTTTGATGATTACAAGCCACAAATCAATTTTATGCCGCGTTTGGCATTTTCATTCCCAATATCTGATGATGCTGGTTTCTTTGCACATTATGATGTATTGTATCAAAGACCACCTTCAAATTCTTATGCTTCACCGTTAGATTATTTCTATTTTCAGGATATAAACAGAATTAATCCAGATGGAGCAGCATTTAATAATCCTAATCTTAAACCAGTTAGAACAGTGGATTATGAGGCAGGTTTCCAACAACAAGTATCGGAAACTATGGCAATTAAACTCTCAGCATATTATAAGGAGGTTAAAGATCTAAT
>ERZ724517.2231-NODE-2231-length-10346-cov-5.238655_pt1 | contig 10346 bp, 6 predicted proteins | sample MGYA00376050_ERZ724517 | MGnify/ENA primary metagenome ERZ724517 (study PRJEB28724, sample SAMN07190886) | activated sludge metagenome | isolation source: activated sludge of sewage treatment plant in Hong Hong | place: USA: Christiansburg, Virginia | collected... | reverse complement strand
CAAGTGTCCCGCGAGGCCACCCGCGAGGGCTTGCAGCAGGCCCTTCGGCTGGCAATGGAACGCTACGGGAGCCGCATCACCGTCAACGGCACCACCGAGTTCAAGGCGCAGATCATCCGTGCCGCCGTCGATTCACAACTACCCATCACGTTTGCCGATCCGGCGCTGGAAAGCCGGCGGCAGGCTCTTTTGAAGAAGGAGAACACCCATGACAGACCCGAACAAGATCGAGGACGAACTGGACGCGGCACTGGCCGCGCTGGATCAAGACCCGCTGCCGACGACAACGCTACCCGATCCGGCATCAACGCCGGAGGAAGCGGGCGCGATCCAGCAGGAGGGATTCACGCCGCCGGACAGCACCGGAAGCCCGACATTGGACGCATTGGAAGAGTCCCGCCGCCCCAAAGCAAAAACCGTTTGCGAGCACTGTCCAAACTCGGTGTGGTTCGCATCGCCAGCGGAAGTGAAGTGCTATTGCCGCGTGATGTTCCTCGTCACGTGGAGCAGCAAGGAACCCAACCAGATCACGCACTGCGACGGGGAATTTCTCGGCCAGGAACAGGAGTAGGCCAGACGCCGCCGGGCGTCGCCGCCGCCGACAAGTACATCGCCGAACGCGAGGCAAAGCGCCTAAAAGGTTTCGATATACCGAAGCATTCCCGATATACTGCCGGTGATGGTGCGCTCACGTTCCAGGGCACCAGGACTATCGAGGGCCAGGCGCTGGCCCTCTTGAAACGAGGTGATGAGGTCATGGTTATGCCCATCGACCAGGCCACGGCCCGGCGCTTGACGCGCATCGCGGTCGGCGATGCCGTCTCGATCACCGCGAAAGGCTCCATCAAAACGTCGAAAGGAAGGAGTAGATGAAGATCAAGATGAACAACGCGGTAGGGCCGCAAGTCCGAACCGCCAAACCGAAGCCGAGCAAGCTGCTGCCGGTGCTGGGCGCGGCCTCGATGGTCGGCGGCCTCCAGGCCGCGACGCAGTTCTTCGCCCACACGTTCGCCTATCACGCGACCCTCGGCCCCAACGTGGGCCACGTGTACGCGCCCTGGTCGATCCTGCACTGGACGTACAAGTGGTACAGCCAGTACCCGGACGAGATCATGAAGGCCGGCAGCATGGGGATGCTGGTTTCGACCGTGGGCCTGCTGGGCGTGGCCGTGGCGAAGGTCGTCACGTCCAACAGCTCGAAGGCGAACGAGTACCTGCACGGCTCGGCCCGCTGGGCCGAGAAGAAGGACATTCAGGCGGCCGGCCTGCTGCCACGCGAGCGCAACGTCCTGGAGATCGTCACCGGCAAGGCCGCACCCACGGCTACCGGCGTGTACGTGGGCGGCTGGCAGGACAAGGACGGCAATTTCTTCTACCTGCGGCACAGCGGCCCCGAGCACGTGCTGACCTACGCGCCCACGCGCTCGGGCAAGGGCGTCGGCCTGGTGGTGCCCACGCTGCTGTCGTGGGGCGCGAGCAGCGTCATCACCGACTTGAAGGGCGAGTTGTGGGCCTTGACCGCCGGCTGGCGGCAGAAGCACGCCAAGAACAAGGTGCTGCGCTTCGAGCCGGCCAGCACCTCGGGCGGCGTCTGCTGGAATCCGCTGGACGAAATCCGCCTCGGCACCGAATACGAGGTGGGTGACGTGCAGAACCTTGCCACGCTGATCGTTGACCCGGACGGCAAGGGCCTGGACTCGCACTGGCAGAAGACCGCCTTCGCGCTCCTGGTCGGCGTGATCCTGCACGCGCTGTACAAGGCCAAGGACGATGGCGGCACCGCCACGCTGCCGTCCGTCGATGCGATGCTGGCCGACCCGAACCGGGACATTGGCGAGCTTTGGATGGAAATGGCGACCTACGGGCACGTAGACGGCCAGAACCATCACGCCATCGGCTCGGCGGCCCGCGACATGATGGATCGGCCCGAGGAAGAAGCCGGATCGGTGCTGTCCACGGCCAAGTCGTACCTGGCCCTGTACCGCGACCCCGTGGTGGCCCGCAACGTCAGCCGGTCGGACTTCCGCATCAAGCAGTTGATGCACGAGGACGACCCGGTAAGCCTCTACATCGTCACCCAGCCCAACGATAAGGCCCGCCTGCGGCCGCTGGTGCGCGTCATGGTGAACATGATCGTGCGCCTGCTGGCCGACAAGATGGACTTCGAGGGCGGCCGGCCGGTGGCGCACTACAAGCACCGGCTCTTGATGATGCTGGACGAGTTCCCGAGCCTCGGGAAGCTGGAGATCATGCAAGAGTCGCTGGCCTTCGTGGCCGGCTACGGCATCAAGTGCTACCTCATCTGCCAGGACATTAACCAGCTCAAGAGCCGCGAGACGGGCTACGGCCACGACGAAAGCATCACGTCGAACTGCCACGTGCAGAACGCCTACCCGCCCAACCGCGTCGAGACGGCCGAACACCTGTCCCGCCTCACCGGGCAGACCACCGTGGTGAAGGAGCAGATCACGACCAGCGGCCGCCGCACGGCGGCGATGCTGGGCCAGGTGTCGCGCACTTACCAGGAAGTGCAGCGGCCCTTGCTGACGCCCGACGAATGCCTGCGCATGCCGGGGCCAAAGAAGAACGCCCAGGGCGAGATCGAAGAAGCCGGCGACATGGTGATCTACGTCGCGGGCTACCCGGCGATCTACGGCAAGCAACCCCTGTACTTCAAAGACCCAGTGTTCTCGGCACGCGCCGCGATCCCTGCGCCCAAGGTCAGCGACCGCCTGCGCGCCGTCGCACAGGCCGAGACGGAAGGGGAGGGCATCACGATATGAGCCGCATCCTGAAACGCATCGCGGCAGGCGTCGTCATCGCGGGCGTGGCCGCCCTGCTGCTGGCCGCCGGCGGCTATGCCGCCGGTGCCCGCGTGAACACCACCAAGAGCATTCCGGTCGGCCTGTACTGGACGAGCAGCGCGCCGGTGGAGAAGGGGGCCTACGTCCTCTTCTGCCCGCCGCAGCTCGGCGTGTTCGATGACGCCAAGGAGAGGGGCTACATCGGGGCCGGCTTCTGCCAGGGCGGCTACGGCTACATGATGAAGCGCGTTTTAGCCGCTAAAGACGATGCCGTCGCCGTCGCCGATCACGGCGTGCGCGTCAACGGCGAGCTGCTGCCCCTCAGCGCGCCGATCAAGGCCGACAAGGCCGGTCGGCCGCTGCCGCGCTATCAGTCCAACAGCTACACGCTCGGCAATTCCGAGGTGCTGCTTATGTCGGACGTGAGCGCCACATCCTTCGACGGCCGCTACTTCGGCCCGATCAATCGTTCGCAAATCAAGACCGTGATCCGTCCGGTCATCACCTGGTAGGGAGACACACCATGCGCCTTTTCATCGCAGAAAAGCCGTCCGTCGCCAAGGCCATCGCCGGCGAGCTGGGCGCGACCGGCAAGGGCGACGGCTTCATCGAGTGCGGCACCGACAAAGTGACCTGGTGCTTCGGGCACATGCTCGAACAGGCCGACCCCGACGAGTACACGCCCGATGACGTGCCGCGCGGCCAGTCCGGCAAGAAGGTCTGGCGCGTCGATGAGCTGCCCATCATCCCCGAGAGCTGGATTCTCAAGCCCAAGGACGACGCGAAGAAGCAGCTCGCCGTGATCGGCAAGCTGCTCAAGGAGGCCAAGGAGATCGTCAACGCCGGCGACCCCGACCGCGAAGGCCAGTTGCTGGTTGACGAAGTGCTGGAGCACTTCCGCAACAGCAAGCCGGTGCGCCGCTTTTGGGTGAGCGCGCAGGACTCCGTTTCCGTCAAGCGCGGCCTGGCCGCGTTGAAGGAGAACACCACCTATGCAGGCTGGGCCGACGCTGCACGCGGGCGGCAGCGCGCCGACTGGCTGATCGGCATGAACCTCAGCCGCGCGTACACGCTGCGCGCGCAGCGCGGCGGCTCGCGCGCCCTGCTGACCGTGGGCCGCGTGCAGACGCCGACGCTGGCCCTCGTGGTCGCCCGCGACCGCGAGATCGAGGCATTCAAGGCCGTGCCGTACCACACCATCCGGGCGGTGGTGCAGCACGCCGGCGGCAGCTTCGCCGCCGCATGGAAGGCGAAGGAGGATCAAGCCGGCCTGGACAGCGAAGGCCGCCTTGTCGATACCGCCGTCGCCGACGCCCTGGTGGCCGCCGTCAAGGGCCAGCCGGGCACCATCGCCGCGTACAAACAGGAGGCCAAGAAGCAGAACCAGCCGCTGGCCTTCGCCCTGTCCGACATTACGGCACTGGCCTCGGCCAAGTTCGGCTACAGCGCCGAGGACGTGCTGAACACCTGCCAGGCGCTCTACGAGACGCACAAGCTGACCTCGTACCCGCGCACCGACTGCGCCTACCTGCCGGAGTCGCAGCACGCCGACGCGCCGCGCGTGCTGGAGGCGATCAAGCACGTCAACCCCGAACTGGCCGGCCTGGTCGATGGTGCCGATCCGCGTATCAAGTCCAAGACGTGGGACGACTCGAAGATCACCGCGCACCACGGCATCGTGCCGACCATGCAGAAGGGCAGCAAGGCCGCCCTCAGCGAGCGCGAGCGCAACATCTACGACCTGATCGTGCGCGCCTACCTGGCGCAGTTCTACCCGCTGCACGAGTACATGCAGACCACCGTGGGCGTCGAGATCGCGGGCGAGAACTTCGCCGCGAGCGGCAAGGTAGTCACGCGCAACGGCTGGCGTGACGTGTACAGCCAGGCCGACGAGGAAGGCGAGAAGGACGAGGACGACGACAGCGGCACGCAGGCCCTGCCGTCGATGGCCCAGGGCGACGCCGTGACCTGCACGGACGCCACCCGCAAGGACGCCAAGACGAAGCCGCCAGCGCGCTTTACCGAGGGCACGCTGATCCGCGCGATGGAGAACATCCACAAGTTCGTCAGCGATGCCGAGCACAAGAAGATGCTGCGCGAGGGCGACGGCATCGGCACGTCGGCCACCCGCGCGTCGATCATTTCCGAGTTGAAGCGGCGCGAGTTCCTGGCCGTCAAAGGCAAGCAGATCATCAGCACGACCCTCGGCCGCAGCGTCATCGACGCGCTGCCCGAGGTTGTGAAAAGCCCGGTGCTGACCGCGCTCTACGAGCGGATGCTGAAAGGCGTCGAGCAGGGCACGGCCGCCCTGGACGCCTTCATCACGAAGCAAGAGACGTTCATCCGCGACCAGGTGGCGAAGGCCAACAGCGGAGCCGTGACCATCGCCGGCGGCAAGGAAGCCGCGCCGGTGTCATCCCTTCACAAGTGCATGGCCTGCGGCAGCGGCTTGTCGCGCCGGCCGAGCAAGAAGAAGGGGCAATTCTGGTGGGGTTGCAGCAACTTCCCCACATGCAAGCAGACCTACCCCGACCTCAAGGGTCGGCCCGACTACAGCAAGGGCCGCAACGGCCCGGCATCCGAATGACCACAGCGAAGGAGATCGACCATGAACGAGCAAACCACCACCAACACCGCCGCCCACGACGAGCCGCTGGCCGTCCTGCCGCCGGTTGACGACGACGCCGCCGGCCGCGAGGCCGTGCGCGAGAAGATGGCCGACGCGCTGACGCCCGGCTTCCAGGTCGAGTTCGACCCCGACGAAGCCGAGCGCGTGGGCGCGTTCGTGGAGGACGCGCTGTCCGAGCAGGACGCCGCCGCGAGCGGCGACGACCTGGTGGAAGTCGATGGCGCGCTGGAGCCGGCATTCCTGGACGACGAAGGCCCGAGCGCCGACATCCCGCCGTTCATCACCACCACGAACGCCCGCGAGCTGTACGACCTGCGGCCCGGCGAGACGGTTGCCCAGGCCGCCGCGCGCAAGGCGTCGGAGGGCTGACCCATGCCGATCACGAAAGCCGAGGCGCAAGGGGTGACGCGGGCTTTCGTCCGCGACTACCCCGGCGCGCTGGAGCTGGCCTACAAGTTCCGCGAGGACGCGGCCGAGCTGTACGGGCCGCGAGCGGCCGAGGTGCCGGCCGACATGAAGGGCGGCTACGTGCCCAAGGAGACGCTGCACGCCGGCCGCGCCTACCGTGGCCGCGTGGACGTGCCCTTGCAGAACGTCGAGAGCGCCAGCGACCTACTGATGACGCTGCGGCACGAGGTGCTAGGCCACTACGGGGCCAACACCTTCGCGCCGGGCGAGAAGCGCGCCTTGCTGGACGGCCTGGCGGCCGCCCGCAACGAACCCACCCTCAAGCCGCTATGGGATGACGTGAACCGGCGCTATGCCGGCCAGTCCCTGGACGTGCGCGCCGAGGAAGTGTTTGCCCTGCACTGCGAGGGCATCGAGCCGAGCCAGCACCAGGTCGCCGACCAGGTGCAGCAGCGCGGCCAACAGTCATTCACGGAAACCTGCATCGCCCGCGTGCGGCCCATGCAGGCCGACGACCTGCACAACATCGTGTGCATGGTCGCCCAGGGCCTGCGCGACCGTTCCCGGACACAGCAGAACTTCCCTCAGTTCAACGAGCTATTCCGAAGGGACGAGAACATGGAGCCGAAGAAGCCGTTTCACGAAGTCGTGGCCGAAAAGCTGATCGAGCAGCTCAAGGCCGGCACCGCACCGTGGCAAAAGCCGTGGGAGCCGGGCGAACCCAACGCCTACCTGCCGATGAACCCGACCACCGGCAAGCGGTACAAAGGGATCAACGCCATCCACCTGATGGCCCAGGGCCGCAGCGATGCGCGCTGGATGACCTACAAGCAGGCCGCCGCCGTGGGCGCGCAGGTTCGCAAGGGCGAGAAAGGCACGCCGGTTCAATACTGGAAGTTCAGCGAAGAGCAAGACAAGCTGGACGACAGCGGCCGGCCCGTCCTCGATGCGAAGGGCCAGCCGGTCAAGGAAACCGTCATGCTGGAGCGGCCGCGCGTGTTCTTTGCGACCGTGTTCAACGGCGAGCAGATCGACGGCCTGCCGCCGCTCCAGCCGAAGAAGGAACAGACTTGGAACGCCGTCGAGCGCGCCGAGCACATCCTGAAAGCCTCGGGCGCGACGATCACCCACGCCGCCGGTGATCGGGCGTTCTACCGCCCTTCGACCGACAGCATCACCCTGCCGGAGCGCGGCCAGTTCCCCAGCTCCGACCGCTACTACGCGACCGCGCTGCACGAGCTGGGCCACTGGACGGGCCACGCTTCGCGCCTTGACCGCGACCTGGCGCACCCGTTCGGGAGCGAGGGGTACGCCAAGGAAGAGCTGCGCGCCGAGATCGCTTCCATGATCGTCGGCGACGAGCTGGGCATCGGCCACGATCCGGGCCAGCACGCCGCCTATGTGGGTTCGTGGATCAAGGCGCTGCAAGACGAGCCGCTGGAGGTGTTCCGCGCGGCCGCCGATGCCGAGAAGATTCACGACTACGTGCTGGCCTTCGAGCAGAAGCAGGTTCAGGAGCAAGACCAGCAGCAGAGCCAGGCCCAGGACGAAGCCGTGGCCCAGGCCCTGGCCGTGGACATTGCCGAAGTCCTGGACAACCCGGACGTGTCTTTCAGCCACTACCAGGCATTCCAGGGCGACACCCTGGAAGACGCCTTGCGCAGCCGTGGCCTCGAAACCGTGGGCAGCATCACCGGCACCGATCCCGAGCAGTTCTACGCGGTCGCGCATGACCGGCTGTCGCCGGTGTTCGGCATCGACCCGAGCCACACCGACACCGACAACGCCTACCTGGAGCGCAAGGGCTTGGCGCAAGAGTTCGCCAACATGGCCGAACAGCTCCACCTCGCGCAGCAGCTCCAGCAGCACGGCGAACAGATCGTGTCGAGCATCGACGCCGAAGCCAGGTGGAGCGACGGCCAGCGCATCTTTGCGTTCCACGACCAGGACGGTGAACCCCACCAGGTTCGCAGCCTGGACGAGCTGAACAACTACGCGCCCGACCAGTTGATGGCCCTGCCGGCGCTGACCCAGCAGCAAGCGGCCGTCGCAGACCAGGAGGCGAACATGACCCCACCGACCAACGACCAGGCGGCCGCCCTGCTGGCCGCCCATCCTGCCGACGCGGTGCAGGGCATCGAGCAGGCCGCCGCCGCGCGCCGGCAGCTCGCCGCCGGCGAGATCGACGGCCAGGCGTTCGCCGACGCGACCCGTCAACACCTTGGCGTTGAGCTGCCGCCCGACTGGAGCGGAGAGCTGCGCATCGTCGGCGTGGCCGAGCAGGACGGCCAGACCGTCGATGCCGCCCAGGCCGGCATCGAGCCGCAGGCGTTCCAGGTCTACGCGCGCAAGGCCGATGCGCAGTTCGGCGAGGACGCCTTTGCCTTCGTCGCCGGCACCCGCACCGAGGGCCAGGCCGAGGCTCTGGCCGAGCGCCTGCACCTGGTCGATGCGCTGGGCACCGACAACCAGCACGAGCGCGCCGCCAAGCTGGCCCGCGTGCAGGAAGAGCGTGTACGGCGCGACCCCAACGCGACCGAAGAGGACATTTCAGCCGCTAAAGAGGCACGCAAGACCGCCGAGGCGTCGGCCATGCTCAACGACAGCGACGCGCAGCGCCGCGCGGCCGAGCTGGAGCGCCAGGAACGCGAGCGGCAGCAGGCGCAGCCGCAGGCCGAGAAGCCCGAACGGCAGTACATCAACGTGCCGTACAAGGAGAAGGACGAGGCCAAGAGCCTCGGGGCGCGTTGGGATCGGCAGCAACAGTCCTGGTACGTGCCGCCGGGCACCGATGCCGCTCCCTTCGCCAAATGGGCGCAGGGAGCCGCTACAGCGGCCGTAGAGCCGCGTTCGGCCCAGCCGGCACCCGAAGCCCAGGGCGAGGCGCAGAAGCCCGCGCAGCAGGCCCAGCAGGCCCGCCAGTACCTGGCCGTGCCCTACGAGCAGCGCAACGCGGCCAAGGCCGCCGGCGCGCTTTGGGACAAGGCCGCGAAGTCCTGGTATGTCGGCCCGCGCGCCGACGCGGCGAAGCTCGAACGCTGGAAGCCCGAGAACGTGCAGGCCCAGCAAGGGCCAGCGATGACGCCAAGGGAAGAGTTCGCCGAGGCCATGCGCAGCGCCGGCCTGTTCACCGGCAGCAACGCCCAGGGCGATCACCCGATCATGGATGGCAAGCGGCACCGCGTGCCGGTCGAGGGCGGCAAGAAGGGCGCGCTCGATGGCTTCTACGTGGGCCACCTGGACGGGCACCCGGCCGGGCGGATCATCAACAACAAGACCGGCACGGACATTACCTGGAAGAGCAAGGGCTACGCCTTGAGCGACCAGGAGAAGGCCAAGCTCCAGGCCGAGGCGGCCGAGAAGCTGGCACAGCGAGCCGTCGAGCAGGACAAGGCCCAGGAGGCCACCGCGCAGCGCGTCGGTCGGCAGATGGCCGACCTCGTGCCCATCGAGCAGCCGACGCCCTACCTGCAAGCCAAAGGCATCCAGGCGCAGGCCGGCGTGATGACCGACCGCGAAGGCCAGAAGACCTACATCCCGGCCTTCGACGCAGAGGGCAAGCAATGGACGATGCAATACATCCAGGAGGACGGCACTAAGCGGTTCGCCAAGGACTCGAAGAAGGAAGGATGCTTCCACCCGGTCGGCGGCATGGACGCCCTGGCGGCCGCGCCGGCGCTGGTGATCTCGGAGGGCTACGCCACGGCGGCCCAGGTGGCCGAGGCCGTGGGCCACGCCACGGTCGCCGCCTTCGACAGCGGCAACCTTGAGGCCGTGGCGAAGGCGCTGCACGCCAAGTTCCCGGACAAGCCGGTCATCATCGCCGGCGACGACGACCGGCACCTGGTCATGACCCACGGCAACAACCCCGGCCGGGAGAAGGCCGAGGCGGCCGCCCAGGCCGTGGGCGGCAAGGCGATCTTCCCGATCTTCGCGCCGGCCGAGAACACCTACCCGCGCGACTTGCCCGCCATCACGCCCGACAGCTTCAAGACCCACCTGCGCGCCGAGCAGCGCCTTGCCGACGCCGCCGCCGGCAAGGTCGAGCTGGCCGGCGACGAGGCGGCCAAGCTCAAGGCGTCGATGTTGAGCGGCGCGCAGATCGCGGCGCTGTCCACGATGAAGCAGCACACCGACTTCAACGACTTGGCGCACAAGAGCGAGCTGGGCATCGAGGGCGTGAAGCGGCAGATCGGCGCGGCCATCAGCCAGGTGCAGCGCGACGAGCAGCAGCACCAGGAGCAGAAGCACGTCGAGAAAAAGCAACAGCAGATCGAGCAGCGCCCACGGCGGGCCGCTCGCATCGGATAAGTCGAAAAATCCGGCTAAAGTGGCCGAGCTGCACATCAGGCCGCGCGGTTTTCCTCCCTGATCGCCGGCGCGGTTTCTTCCTCCCTGAACCGCATGCAGACTTGCCGCCTCGGACACCCCGAGGCGGTTTTTTTTCGCCTCGCTCGGGGTCTCCTCGTTTTCCGTGCAATAAGTGACTGTACGCACAGCTAGCA
>ERZ724517.2230-NODE-2230-length-10348-cov-3.740600_pt1 | contig 10348 bp, 9 predicted proteins | sample MGYA00376050_ERZ724517 | MGnify/ENA primary metagenome ERZ724517 (study PRJEB28724, sample SAMN07190886) | activated sludge metagenome | isolation source: activated sludge of sewage treatment plant in Hong Hong | place: USA: Christiansburg, Virginia | collected... | reverse complement strand
GGTGGGCATCATCACGACCCTGCAGGCCTACGTGTTCACCTGGATGATCCCGTAAGGTCCCACACTGCTTCAGGACGGGGATGATGCGTCCCCTGGGAGCCTCGACGGCGGCCGGTCACCCGGTCGCCGTTTTTTCTTCCGCCCCCCGCATCGTGATGCAACACACGGAAGGCGCGCTCCCGCGCGCGAAGCACTTGCGGTGCGGCCCCGGAATCGGCCACTCTATGGTCGAGGCGCCACCTTCGAAGCGCCACTTCAGGAATCCCCCGGCAGCATGGAACAGCACCTCGAAAACCGACTCCTCAAGTGTGTCGGCCTGCTCCTCGACGCCGTTTTCCTCGTCGATGAAGCTGGACGCATCGTCTACGTCAATGCCGCCTGCGAAGGCATCCTCGGCTATACCCCGGACGAAATGATCGGCCAGGCCATGGTGGACTTCGTGCTGCCCGAAGACCGTGCCAGCACGGAGCGGGAATCCGCCCGCGTGATGGCCGGACACCCCCGGGTCGGGTTCGAGAACCGCTACCGCCACAAGGACGGCCGGGTGGTCCACATCATGTGGTCGGCCCGCTGGTCTAAGGCCGATGGCCTGCGCATCGGCGTCGCCCGGGACGTGACCCGGCAGAAACGCGCAGAAGCCATCCAGATCGCCACCTACGCGGTTTCCGAAGCGGCCCACCAGGCCACGGACCTGGACAGCCTCTTTGAGTGGATCCACACCATCATCGCCGGGCGGGTAGCGCTGGCGGGTCTGGCCGTGGCCATCCGCGACCCCCACAGCGGAGCGCTCGACTTCCCCTACCAGCGCGGCGAGAGGGGTGCCGCCCCCATTCTCGACGACGCCAGGGCCCGAACCCTATGCGCCAGGGTCATGGCCGACGGCACCGCGCTGCACCTCGCCTCCGACGCCCTGGTGCAGATCGCCATCGGCCATGACCCTGGCGACGCATCCTGGCTGATCCTGCCCCTGATCATCCGCCAGGAGACCATCGGCGCCCTGGTGCTGCAGGCTCCGGTCGGCACCCGCTACGATGACGCCGACCTGGAGCTGCTGCACTTTGTCTCGGCCCAGGTGGCCACCGCCATCGTACACGGCCAGCTCAAGGCCCAACTGCTGCGGGCGGCCCAGTACGACGAACTCACCAACCTGCCCAACCGCCGCCTCTTCCACGACCGCCTGGACACAGCACTGGCCCGCAGCCAGCGCAAGCGCGGCCGCATGGCACTGCTATACATCGATGTGGACGATTTCAAGCATGTCAATGACACCCTGGGTCACGCCGCTGGCGACGTGCTGCTGCAGCACATCGCCCGTCGCCTGGAAGCCTGTGTCCGCAAGGCCGACACCGTCGCCCGCCTGGGAGGCGACGAATTTGTGGTGATCCTTGAGGAGGTCCATGGCGCGACGGACGCCGACGCGGTCGCCGACAAGATCCGCAGCGTGCTGCGGGAGGGCATCACGCTGGGTGGACGCCTGCTGCACACCGAGGCAAGCATAGGCGTGGCCATCTACCCGGACGATGGCGCCCACGCCGAAGCCCTGCTGAAACATGCGGATGGCGGTATGTACCGGGAGAAGATGGGCTAGGCCCCACTGAACTGCCTGAGCATCTCCGTCGCGACCCCAGGCTGAGCCCCGATCCGTTCGGCATCAAAACCGTCCGGGAGTAAGGGCGCATACGCTGGATGAGACTCAAACTCCCCTCTGCTCAGGCGACGGAAACCCATGGCCCAGCGCGGGAAGTCCCGTTTGGCAATGACCTCCTTGGACAGCAGGAAAACGTCCTTGTGACGATCGTCATCGCAAATCCGGCTGTAAGTCTCTTCGATGGCCGCTTCTTCACCCTCGATGACCTGCATGAAGCGGCCATTCGTGTACAGGAGCACACCAGTGATCCCCTGCTGCGTATTGTGACGAATGGAGGATTCGAGGATGTGCTCCAGCTCTTCATCGGACAGTTCCCTGCAGGCAGAGCTCACGTAAATCAGTTGAACCAGAGGCATGTCTGCTCCATGAAACACTCAGGAAATATTACCCGAATGGCTTTCGTGGTTCATGCAATCAGGCATGGTTGGCGCTCACTCGGCGCACCGAACCTCCACACCACCGTTCGTCGCACGGCCCCCCTTCCCGGTTGCCGTCCATCCCCCCAGCAGTACCGCAGGAAGTCCGTGGTTTCTTCACAGGATCTCGTTTCCGGGCAGCGAGGGCGTCCATCACAGTGAAAGCGTGTGGACGCGATGCTGGCGGCGGGGGTCCGGCCATGATCGGCGGTGACGGGTTGTGCCGGGTGACCTCGCCGTGTCCGAAGCAGGCAGGTCACCACGATCAGGAAGGCGATGAACCTTACCGGAAGGCCGGATCGGGTTCGCTCCCTCGGCCCCTGCGGTGGACCGGGCCATGATCTGCAACAGCGCTGCCATGCTCAGGACAGCCGGCCATGCTGGACAAACGCATTGGCGACCCCGCCGACGAAGTGATCGAACACGCCCTCATCGAGAAGTAAGCCCCGCTTCGCACGCAAGAAGCCGGGGCGTGTCGCACACGGGCACGCCCCGGCTTCATTCATTGCAGCGCTCAGAACGCCTTGGTGACACTCACGAAGAACTTCTCCTTGGCGATGTCGTGCTTGGAGGTGCCGTTGTTGAGGCTGTAGTAGCTGCGGTAGGCATCGGGCTCGCTGGTGGCCGAGAAGAAGGCGCCGGCGCTCCAGCCCTCGGGCAGGGCCTTGGTGATGCCGACCTTGTAGTAGTTGATGTCGAGGCCGGTGGCGTGGGCGATGACCTGACGGCCGATCTGGCCGCTGAGGTTCCAACCCTCGGCGATGTCGTAGGCGGCGTTCAGCTCATAGAAGTGGGAGCCACGGGTGTTGCCGGTGACGCCGGCACTGGCATCGCCGAAGAAGCCGCCGTTGACGGGCGAGTTGTTGGTGCTCCAGCCGAAGTACTCGGTGAGGTTGCGGCCCGTCTTGAAGGTGAGCCACTCGTAGCTCAGGGCAATGTAGGCCTCCATGGTGTTGAGGCTGTTGGAGCGGTTGTAGCCGGCAAACACCGAGTCCGTCCAGTTGCCGCCCGGGTAGGTGTAGTAGATCAGACCTGCGTCGTAGCCAAGGGTATCGGCCACCTTGCCGCGATAGCCGCCGTAGAAGTCCATCTCCACCGCGGCGCCGGGCAGCCAGTGGTCGGACACATTGGAGGCGAAGAAGCCGGCATAGGCACCGGAGGTGTGCGCCGCCTCCACGCTGAACTGCAGGGCGGGCTTGCCCCAGGTCTGGGTCTGACCACGGAAGATGTAGTCGCTCACCAGGCTGAGGCTGACCGGAACGGTCCAGGCGGACTCGCCTTCGGCGGCCAGGGCCGGGGTGGCCCCCCAGGCCGTGCAGGCAAGGCACAGGGTGGCGGCAGCACGCAGGGCGGTATGGGACATGGTTTTCTCCTTGGATGGGATGGCAGGTAAATCGGGATGGAAATCTAGGGTGAGGCGAGACCCGGGTACGGGGAGTCGGTCAGGGCTGGCGCAGCATCGCTGTCGTCCTTCAGGTCCACGCCGGTCCGCCCCAGCCTGTGAGCGCCGGCCATCAGGAAGGCGAGCTTGCGGGCGGCGTCGGCATAGGGCAGGCCTTCGGGGCGCACGTTGGAGATGCAGTTGCGCTCGGCGTCGGTGAGCCCGGGCCGGGGTCGGGCCGTAAGGTAGAGGCCCAGGCTGTCGGGCGACGACAAGCCGGGACGCTCGCCGATCATGACCACCACCAGCGCGGCGCCCAGGGCATGCCCGATCTCGTCCCCCAGCGCCACGCGGGCCTGGTTGGCAATGATCACGGGCAGGCCGGGCAGATCCGGAAAGTAGGGCAGCAAGGCCTGCAAAAGGGGCAGGCCGTGGCGGGCCGTGGCGAGGGACGACAGGCCGTCGGCCAGCACCACGGCCAAGGGCGGGTGCGGCGACCACAGACGCCGCCCCTGCTCGCCCAGCAGGGCGAGGCTGCCCGGTGCAAGCCTGCGGCCCATGTCCGGGCGGCGCAGGTACATGCCACGGTCGGCGGCCTGACTATGCACGGTCAGGCTGGTGAAACCGGCGTCCGCCAGGTCGGCCTGCAGGGTGGCCACGTCCAGGGCCTGGTGCACGGCGTCGCGGGCCTGGGCGTGGGCGGTGCCGAAGCGCAGGACTTCGCGGGTGGGCAGGCTCACCCCGGCGCGGCCCAGGGCCACACGGGCGCGGGTCAGGCCCTGCAGGCGCAGCCAGGGGTCGGGGGTGAGGATGGCGGGCTTGCCCATGGGCCGTCTCCCCTTACAGCGTGGCGGCCAGGGCCAGCAGGGCCTGCTGCTCGCCCTGGGGCAGCAGATCGCCGCGAAAGTCGGCAATGCCCATGCGTTCCAGCCAGTCCTCGAACTCGGGGGCGCGGCGGCGGTCGAGCACCTTGCGCAGGTACAGGGCGTCGTGGAAGGAAGTGCTCTGGTAGTTGAGCATGATGTCGTCAGCCCCGGGCACACCGATGATGAAGTTGATGCCGGCCACCCCCAGCAGGGTGAGCAGGGTGTCCATGTCGTCCTGATCGGCCTCGGCGTGGTTGGTGTAGCAGATGTCGCAGCCCATGGGCAGGCCCAGCAACTTGCCGCAGAAGTGGTCTTCCAGCCCGGCACGGATGATCTGCTTGCCGTCGTAGAGGTATTCCGGCCCGATGAAACCGACCACGGTGTTCACCAGCAGGGGCTGGTAGCGCCGCGCCAAGCCGTAGGCGCGGGCCTCCAGGGTTTGCTGGTCCGCGCCATGGTGGGCATTGGCCGACAGGGCGCTGCCCTGCCCCGTCTCGAAGTACATCACGTTGTTGCCGACACTGCCGCGACCCAGGGCCAGGGCGGCGGCCCTGGCTTCATCCAGCAGGGCTGCGCTGACACCGAAGCTGCGATTCACTGCCTCGGTGCCGCCGATGGACTGGAACACCAGATCCACCGGGGCGCCCTTCTCGATGGCGCGGAGGGTGTTGGTCACGTGGGTCAGTACGCAGCTCTGGGTGGGCACGGCGTACTGCTCACGAAAATCGTCAATCAGGCGCAGCAGGGTGGTGATGGCGGGCAGGCTGTCAGTGGCCGGGTTGATGCCGATCACCGCATCGCCGACACCGTACAGCAGGCCGTCGAGCATCGACGCAGCGATGCCCCGCGGGTCGTCGGTGGGGTGATTGGGCTGCAGGCGCACCGCCAGGCGGCCGGGCAACCCGAGGGTGTTGCGGAAGCGCGTGATCACCTGGCACTTGGCGGCCACCAGGATCAGATCCTGGTTGCGCATGAGCTTGCTCACCGCCGCCGCCATCTCCGGGGTAAGGCCCGGCGCGAGGGCCTGCAGGCTGGCGCCGTCGGCCGCATCGGAGAGCAGCCAGTCGCGGAACTCCCCCACCGTCAGGCCGGCAACCGGGGAAAAAGCGGCCGCGTCGTGCCCGTCGAGGATCAGGCGCGTCACCTCGTCATCCTCATAGGGCACGACCGCCTCCTGCAGGAAGCGATCCAGGGGCAGGTCGGCCAGCACCATGCGGGCGGCCATGCGCTCCTCTTCAGAGGCCGCGGCCACGCCGGCCAGCATGTCACCCGAGCGGGCCGGGCTGGCCTTGGCCAGCACTGTTTTCAGGTCACCAAACACATGGCGATGCAGTCCGAGGGTGCAGGCGTAGGTCATGGTCTTCTTTGTTTGTGAGCGTCCCGCATCTGCTGCCGGCGCCGGCCTCTCTTCCGGGCCGGCGCAGCAGTGCAAATGCAGTTTCTATGCCAGCGCTCAGCGCTTGTGAAGAAATCGTTCGGTTCGAGTTCGCGCCGAGACGCGCAGCCGTAGCCGGGGCACGCTGAGCATCGCCGGGGCGAACTCGAAGCACACGGTGGATCCAGCCACCCGCTCTCAGCCTTCGGCCTTGGCAAGCGCGGCGAAGGGAAGCGCCTCCCGCTGCTCGTGGGTAAGCCGGAAGTACCCGTAGCCCAGGGCCAGGATGAGCACGAAGAGGCCCGTGAGCAGGGGGTTGAACCACGCTACGGTAACCAGGCAGATGACTGCTCCGATCAGCGCCACAGCCGGAAAGATCGGGTAGAACGGCACCCTGTAGGGACGGGGCAGGCCGGGCTCGCTGGCGCGCAGCTTGAACAGGGCCGCCATGCTCAGCACGTACATCAGCAGGGCGCCAAGCACCGCCATGGTGACGATGTTGGCGGTGAGGCTCTGGCCACCGAAGGACAGCAGCTCGTCGCTGAAGATGGCGGCGATGCCCACCACCCCACCGGCCACGATGGCCCGGTGGGGCGTCTTGAAGCGCGGGTGGACTTCGGCAAACCAGGCCGGCAGGTAGCCGGAACGGGCCTGGGCGTAGATCTGGCGGGAGTAGCCCAGGATGATGCCGTGGAAGGAGGCCACCAGCCCGAACAGGCCCAGCCACACCAGCATGTGCAGCCAGCCGCTGGACTCGCCCACGATGGTCTTCATGGCCTGGGGCAGGGGGTCATTGATGTTGGCCAGCTTGGTCCAGTCGCCCACGCCGCCTGCAAACACCATGACGCCCATGGCCAGCACCACCAGGGTCAGAATGCCCGCCGTGTAGGCGATGGGGATGGAACGCTTCGGATCCTTGGCCTCCTCGGCCGCCATGGCAACCCCTTCGATGGCAAGGAAGAACCAGATCGCGAAGGGAATGGCCGCGAAGATGCCGGGAATCGCCGCGAGGGAAAACTCGTCGGCCCCGGCCCAGCCGCCCTTGGTGAAGTTGGCCAGGGAGAAGCCCGGCGCCACCACCCCCATGAACACCAGCAGTTCGAAGATGGCGAGCAGGGTCACGAAGAGTTCGAAGGTGGCCGCAATGGTCACCCCGACGATGTTGAGCCCCATGAAAACCACGTAGGCGCCCACCGCGGCGACTTTCGGATCAAGGGCCGGGAACTGCACATTCAGGTAGGCGCCGATGGCGAGGGCAATGGCCGGCGGGGCAAACACGAACTCGATCAGGGTGGCCATGCCCGCCACGTAGCCGCCGGTGGGGCCGAAGGCGTGGTAGCTGTAGGCAAAGGGGCCACCCGCGTGGGGAATGCTGGCGGTCAGCTCGGTGAAGCTGAAGATGAAGGTGCCGTACATGAGGGCCACCATGACGGTGGTGATGAGAAAGCCGAGGGTACCCGCCGAGGCCCAGCCGAAACTCCAGCCGAAGTACTCCCCCGAGATCACCAGACCGACGGCAATACCCCACAACTGCCAGGTGCCCAGGGTGGCCGAGAGGCCGTGGGCGGGTTGCTTGGATGCACTCATGATTCACTCCAGGAAACTAGATGGATGCATCGTGGCCCACAGCACCCGGGTGCATCTATCAAGTTTCAGCACCCCAGTAGCAATTTTCGGCACCGCAGCAAAGCAAGGGCAACAATGCCGGCAAGGCCTGCACCAGTAAAGTGCCCTTGAGCGCTGCAATGCACCAACAGGGGTGATTTCGTCGCGCCCCGTCGCGGCAGTCAGCGTGGGGATGCACGCCCCGCGAGGCCCTTCGCCGGCGGTACGCGGCTTGCTACTCAAGGGGACGATCGCTTGCCGGATGCCCGCCATGCCCCTGCCCGTCTTCCCCGCCGATACCGATGCCCGGCCCCTGCGGCGCGTGACCCGGGCCCGGGATGCGGACGAACAGGCTGACAATCTCTCCCAATGGAACCAGCGCTACGACCAGCTCTCGCCGGGCAGCTTTGAAGGCTCCGTGACCGAGCTGTGGCTGCCGAAGAGCCAGGTCTTCATGGAAACGGCCAACCGCGCCCTGCGCCAGACCTGCGCCGCCTGGCCACGATCGGTGTGGTTCGGCATTCCCGCGGCGCGGGACGGGATGATGTCCCTCGGCGGCAAACCCCTGTCTTCCCGGGCGGTCTGCGTCCGCGACGGCGGGGCCGAGTTCGACCTTCTCACGGCACCGGATTTCAACCTCTTCGGCGTCGTGGTGGACCGCCTGGCCTTTGCCGACTATCTGGACCGGACCGCCCGCCAGGATCTGGATCGCCTGCTCCTGCAGGGTGACGTGCGCAACCTGGCGCCCGGCCGCAAGGAAAGCCTGTGCGCCACCCTGGCCCGCGTCCTCGCCGATGCGCACCACCCCGACTTTCCGGATGCGGAGGCACTGCAGGAACGCATCTTCTCGGCCCTCGCCGACGCGCTGCTGAGCCACGACACGGTGCCGGTGCCCACCCGCCGGACCCGCCTGATCCATCAGGCAACGGTGGACCGGGTTCGCCAGTACGTGCTCGACAACCCGGAGCACCCCCCGACCATTCCGGATCTGTGCGCCCACCTGCACCTGAGCCGCCGTGCCCTGCAGAACTGCTTCGAGGACGTCACCGGGATGCCCCCCCTGGCCTACATGCGCAGCCTGCGCCTCAACGCGGTCCGCCGTGAGCTGCGCCATGGCAGCGGCCTCCGCCCGATCTCCAGCATCGCCTACGACTGGGGCTTCACCCACATGAGCCAGTTCGCCCGGGACTACCGCCGGATGTTCGGTGAGCTGCCGTCGGAATCCCTGCGTCACGCCTGACCTCCCGGGCGAGCCAAATTCCGGTCCACGCCCGGCGGCATGGCTACAATTGGGGAAGCCCCCCGCCCCCCAACGAGAATGCTTCGATGACTGATCTTTCCTGCTCCCCACTGCTGCCGGAGCCCCTTGACCCGGCCACCCAGCCGGCCTCTCGGCCCGTCCCGGTGCTGCGGGTGGACGGCCCCGACGTGCGGCCCTGCCTCGACGAGGTGGTCGAGGAAGTACCGGTGGCGCTGGTATTCAATGGTATTTCCCACGCGGTCCTGCTGGCCACCCCGACCGATCTGGAAGATCTCGCCCTGGGTTTCAGCCTCAGTGAGGGCATTCTCGAAAGCCGCAGCGAACTTTACGACCTGGAATGCGCCGGCACCGCCAACGGGATCGAATTGCGCCTGGAGATCGCCTCCAGCCGTTTCGCCGCGCTCAAGGCACGTCGCCGCACCCTGGCTGGGCGCACCGGCTGCGGTCTGTGCGGAGTGGAAAGCCTGGATGCCCTGGCCCGCCCGCTGGCACCGGTCGCCGCCTTCCCCCCCATCCCCATCACCGCGGTCACCGCCGGCCTGGCGGAACTGCCGGCCTGGCAGCACCTGCGCAAGCTCACCGGGGCCGTGCATGCCGCCGCCTGGATCAGCCGCGACGGCCACATCCTCGCCCTGCGCGAGGATGTGGGGCGCCACAACGCCCTCGACAAGCTTCTCGGCCACCTGGCGGGCTCGGAGCCTTCCGGCGGCTTCGTATTGGTGTCGAGCCGGGCCAGCTACGAGATGGTGCAGAAGGTGGCAATGCTGGGCATCGGCTGCCTGGTGGCGGTCTCCGCCCCCACGGCCCTGGCCGTCAGACTGGCCACCGATGCCGGCGTCACCCTGGCCGGCTTCGCCCGTGGAGAGAGGCTGGTGGTCTACAGCCACCCGGTGGGGCTGGGGCTGGCGGCCAACCTGAAAACCTGACGGCGCTTACCGCCTCGTATTCGAATGAACGCGAGCCCCCAACAGCCGGACAACCCCGGCAATCTCCGCCCTCATACTGCTCGGCCCCGCCCCCGGACGGCACAGTCCAAGACCCACCCCACGCATTGACCGCCTCATTGGCGGCCCCCTTCTCAGAAACCGGGAGTGTCCTCCCGACGGCACCAGCCCCGTCTGAGCGCCCCCCCGATTCCGGATCAGACGTGGCCTCACATATCGGCCACCTCCGGACGACCAAGGAATTGAAGGCGGACGCTACAAAACCAAACCCGCCTTGTGTTTTTACGTGTAACGGGCAGAATCGGCGCTACCGTTGATCGTAAAAAACCTTTACAACGATAACAAACGGGATTCGGGTGACAGATCCGTCCGTAAACCGCAGCCGTACACACCGCGCCAGACGACAGACACAAATGCCCCAACAGCACGACTTCACAAGACCCAATCTGAAGGGGGCAGTGAACAACATTGATACGGAAACGTCACCGCGCACGGATTACCTTGATGGCTGGCGAGGGGTTTCAATACTCTGCGTGCTCCAAGGACACTTCATCGCCCTGCCAATTCCGGTAGATCTTGGCCGTTTTGGCGTATGCATGTTCTTCGCCCTGTCGGGCATGCTCATGAGCAACCTGCTGTTCATCGAGAGGCAACCCCTCTCGAAATTCTACAGACGACGAATCAGCAGAATAGTCCCCACATTCGTTCTTTTCGTCACCACGATGTTCACCCTCAGTGGCCTGTGGAACACGGCTTTCTCGTGGAACGAATTCATCTCGACACTACTATTCAGTCGCACCTATTTTCCCTACCCCGGGATCTGGAAGACAGAGATCCCAATCGGTCATATCT
>ERZ724517.2223-NODE-2223-length-10360-cov-3.556914_pt1 | contig 10360 bp, 10 predicted proteins | sample MGYA00376050_ERZ724517 | MGnify/ENA primary metagenome ERZ724517 (study PRJEB28724, sample SAMN07190886) | activated sludge metagenome | isolation source: activated sludge of sewage treatment plant in Hong Hong | place: USA: Christiansburg, Virginia | collected... | reverse complement strand
TGACGTGCCGCCCAGAGACACGGATCCGGCCAACAAGGACGAAGACAATGACGGCATCGAGGATGCCAAGGAAGGCAGCGCCGTGGTCGCCACGAAAGGCGCTGCGGCGGCAGTCCAGATTGGCTCTGCAACGCTCAATACTTTGATCGGCCCGATTGCGGGCGCCAGCGCTGGCGGACACGGCATCGTTATCAATGGCAGCATTCTGGGTGATGGCGCCTATAAGGACGTGCAGGGCAATGGCCTTGTGATCGGCGGCCTTGGCGGCAATGTCAGCGTCGCTGGCGGAATGACGGTAAATGGGTCGGTTGCGGCCAGTTCGAATGGTGCCAATGCCACAGCAGTCCGACTGGGCAGCGGCGCAACGGTGCCGACAATAAAGAACGTGGGGAGCATCACGGCGACCGGCGGGAGTGCGGCTACCACTTTGGTGCGTGCTGTTGTAATTGATGCAGGAGCCAGCCTCTCTTCGATCACCAATAGCGGGAGGATTGCTGCCACAGCGGCAGTTGACGGATCCGCTGTCGCGATTTTCGACAATTCTGGAACACTTTCGCTTGTGGTCAACAGCGGCGCAATCAGTGCGACGAGCGCCAATACGGGGGTCAACAAGGCGATCGCGGTTGACCTCGCCGCCAATGGGAGCGGGGCGACTGTTCGGCAGACGCTGGTTGCGGCGAACGCAGCTGCGCCGACGATTACCGGTAACATATTGTTCGGAGCCGGGAATGACCTGCTTGATATCGCGGACGGATCCATGAACGGCGCAACGCGTTTTGGCGCTGGCAACAACCGTCTCGCACTGGCTGGAGACGCAACGTACGGAGGCGATGTTACCTTCGGCAGCGGCAATGACATTGTGACACTTGCGGGAACAACCGCGCTAACCGGCAATGTCGATTTTGGCGGCGGTACGGATTCGTTATCACTTACTGGAACAGCAAAATTCAAGGGCGCGATTGCCGGAAGCGCAGGCCTTGCTCTTTCAGTGAACGGCGGCACATTGGCGGTTGTCAACAAGGGGCCAGTCGCGCTGTCATCGATCGATGTTTCCGGACAGGGCGCCATTGGCGTCAATATCGACGCCAAGGCTGGCACCTTCACCCAATATCAGGTGAGCGGCGCGGCCAGCTTCGCTGCAGGTTCCAAAGTCCTCGTTTCGCTCGCCAACGTCAGTCAGTCGGAAGGGCAATACCTGATCGTGAAGGCCGGGGCACTTACGGGCGGATCGAACATCGTGGCGAACAGTCTGACGGTTCCATTCCTCTTCAAGAGCAGCATCGTGGCCAGCGATGCCCTTGGGGAAGTCAAACTCAACATCCAGAGGAAGTCGGCGACTGAGCTGGGGCTCAACGGATCGCAATCTCGGGCTTACGACGCCGTTTTCAAGGCGCTGGATAATGATGTCCAGGTCGCTGGTTCTTTTCTGAACATTGCCGACGGTGCCAGCTTCCGCAAAGCGCTGCAGCAGATGCTGCCCGATCACGCCGGTGGTGCCTTCGAGACGGTTACACAAGCCTCGCGAGCGACCGCCCGCTTCCTGAGCGATCCGCGTGCGCCGTTCAGTGACCAGGGAGGCTGGGGATTCTGGTTGCAGCAGGTGGCCTGGGGGACATCGAAGGGGCTCGGCAACACCGCATCCTATGACATTACAGGCTGGGGTGCATCCGGTGGGGTCGAGGCCAAGACCGGCAGCCTGGGCAATTTTGGCCTCTCGCTTGCGTATCTCGCCGGAAGCGACGGAGACGGGAGCAATTCAAACGAAGTGAACACGAACCAGTACGAACTGGCGGCCTATTGGCGTGCAAACTGGGGGAAGCTCCATGCCCATGCTCGTGCTTCAGCTGCTCTGATCGGACTGAAGGGATCGCGCTTCTTTTCGGCATCGAATGCTGGCCAGACTGTTGAACGGCGAGCGACCTCAAGCTGGGATGGCCGTTTGATCGGCGCGTCCGCTGGATTGGCCTACGAGCTTTCGCTCACCAGGCGGTTCAGCCTCCGGCCTTCCGCATCAGTCGACTATTATCATCTGAAAGAGGATGGCTACACCGAGAAGGGGGGCGGCGCGGCACTGAACCTGATTGTCAGCGACCGCACCAGCGACGAGATGGCCGTCAATGGCTCGATCATTGCAGGCATGGATTTTGGCAGCAAGGATCCAAACTCAACATGGTTTCGTGCCGAAATTGAAGGCGGCCGTCGGCAGCTCATCGGCGGCCAGATCGGTTCCACGACCGCGCATTTCACCAATGGCCAGAACTTTGTCCTTTTGCCCGAGGCTCGGACCGACGGCTGGGTGGGTGGCTTGCGGATGACTGGAGGCACAAGCGGATTCATGCTTGGCGGCGAGTTCAACGCGGAGCAGCAACAAGGGCGGGCAGCTGTAGCATTTCGGGTGACTTTGGCTATCGGGCTCTAGCACTTCGCCAGCCGTTCAACGACCTTCCTGGCAGCAATTGCACACGCGACAAAAGTCTGCAATGCGACGTGTGGGCAAGGTGATTGCCGCGTGGTTGCGCGTGTCAATTCCGGCTTTGGCATCCATTCAGGATGGCCGCTCCTCTGGTTGAAAGGGAATTCATGAACGTAGCAGAAGCCGTGCAGACTAGGCGATCGATCAGGTCGTTTTCGAAGGAGAGCGTCGCACTTGAAACCATAAAGCGCGTGCTAGAAACGGCGCGCTGGACTCCGTCTGGCTGTAATTTTCAGCCTTGGGAGGCGACCGTGCTGACAGGTGAGCCATTAGAGGCGCTTCAGCAAGTTCTGCTCCAAAGCAAATTCGACGAACCGCTGGAATATGATTTCAGTGCTCCAGGCCAGCTCGAGAAATACCAGGGCCGGTTGCGCAGAGTGGGGTCCGCCATGTACGGCGCCATGGGAATCGAGCGGGAAGATGACGAGACTCGAGCCAATTTTGCAAAGTCCAACTGCCTGTCTTTTGGTGCGCCGATTCTGCTCCTGTGCCATTTTCCCAAGTTGATGAAGGAGCCCCAATGGTCTGATGTTGGAATGTGGCTCCAGACAATCATGCTACTGCTCAGGTCCGAAGGGCTCGACAGTTGTCCGCAGGAATATATGGGCCTCTATGGTCGAACCATCAAACACCATCTGGGATTGTCGGATGATATCATGCTGTTCTGCGGCCTCGCCATTGGCAAGCGCGATGCCACTTCTCCGGTTAATGAATTCGAACGCGAGCGGGTTCCATTGGGGGACCAAGTGACTTTTCTCGGCTTTGAGGGCTGAAAACGTCCAAGTTGATTTGGAGCAAAGTAATTCGTTTTCGGCAGGGTTAGAACTCGGCGGACAAGAGAGAGGATGCCGCGCTCATGACCCACCGAATACACGAACTTCATGATGAATTTCCTGATGCTGTCGATACAATCCGGGAATTGAAAGCGCACAATTCTCATTTCGCCAAGCTGGCGGAGCGCTATTCTCACCTGAATCAGGATATTCACCGTATTGAAATCGGGATTGATGCGGCCTCAGACGAACGGACCGAAATTCTGAAGAAACAGCGTCTGGCTTTGCTTGATGAGATTTCCGGCATGATCAGTATGGATGGTTGATTGAATTTGCACGGATTGCCGTCCAAAAATGGCAGTCAGATTTGCCCGAGTGTCAGCCGTTTTGGGCGGGAGAAGGCATCATGAACGCTGGCGCAAGAGACCAGAGCAAGTCGACTGTTGTTGCACGTGACCTTTCGACCCGGGACATTCGTGCCGCATTGGCCAATGGCTGGGACGACTTTGCTGCCAGTCCGCACTTCGGGTTGTTCTTCGCCGCATTCTATGTCGCTGGTGGCCTAGTGCTGCTCTATGGGCTCACGAGTGTTGGCAAGGGTTGGTGGTTGATCCCTGTAATGGCAGGCTTTCCGCTATTTGCTCCCTTTTCTGCCGTCGGCCTCTATGCGGTGAGCCGACAACGTGAAATGGGCGAACGACCTAGTTGGGGAAAGGTCGTGGGGGCACTCATGGGGCATGGGGACGACCAGTTGCTGACAATGGGCGGAATCATTTTCGTCGCCTTCAGTTTCTGGATGATTCTGGCCCACGGTGTCTTTGCAATCTTCATGGGCGAAAGCGGTATCGGGGTTGATGGTTCCGGACTGACATTGTCGTTCCAGGCGGCTGCCATGATCTTGGTGGGTAGTGTGGTCGGCGGCCTTTTTGCACTCGGACTGTTCGCAATTACGGTCGTGAGCCTTCCCATGCTGGTTGATCGGGAAGTGGATTTCATCACCGCAATCATTGCCAGTCTTGGCGTGTTCGGCAGCAATAAGCGGGTGATGATCGGGTGGGCCCTGCTAATAGCCTTCACGCTTGCACTCGCAATGCTGCCCATGTTTATGGGCCTCTTTGTCGTGCTGCCCGTGCTCGGTCATGCGACATGGCACCTTTACCGCCGGGCGGTCAGCATCGACTAAAGCTTTGAGCGAGGACGACGGGCGCTTACCGACCGGCATTTGGATCGCGTTCCCTTTAGAGGCTCTCTTCGAGGGCCTTGACGTTTTCATATGATCTACATATGTTCTCTTTAAGTTCTGGAATGGAGTCAGCAATGGCGAAGCCGCTGCGGCGTTATGTGTGTCAGTCCTGTGGTTCAGTTTCATCGAAATGGGCCGGGCAATGCGTAGATTGCAATGAATGGAACACAATTGCCGAGGACGCCTCGGCCGTTGTTACGCCCTTCCGTGCGCGGCATGATCTGCAAAGCGGCGGTCAACCTGTCGAGCTGGTTGGGCTGGATGCTGATATCCCGTTGCCTGCCCGCATGGCCAGCGGCATCGCCGAGCTTGATCGGGCGCTTGGTGGCGGCTTCGTTGCGGGCTCGGCGACGCTGATCGGTGGAGACCCGGGGATCGGCAAATCGACCCTGCTGTTGCAGGCCGCGGCGCGGCTGGCAAAGTCTGGACGTTCGGTAGCTTATGTCTCGGGCGAAGAGGCGGCGGATCAGGTACGGCTGCGCGCTAGGAGGTTGGGTCTCGGCGACGCGCCTGTGCAGCTTGCTGCAGCGACCTCTGTACGCGACATCCTCACGACATTCGGCAACATTAACCCACCTGCCATGCTGGTGATCGATTCGATTCAGACGATGCACAGCGATTTGATCGAAGGTGCGCCGGGAACGGTCAGCCAGGTCCGCGCTTCTGCACAGGAACTGATTCGATTTGCCAAGGAACGCGGGACAGCGCTCGTGCTCGTCGGCCACGTGACGAAGGACGGCAGTATCGCTGGACCGCGCGTGCTTGAACACATGGTCGATACAGTCCTCTCGTTCGAAGGCGAGCGCAGCCATCAATTTCGGATCCTGCGCGCAATCAAGAACCGTTTCGGCGGCACGGACGAGATTGGAGTCTTCGCAATGGAGGAAGCGGGGTTAAGCGAAGTCGCCAACCCCTCGTCGCTCTTCCTGACGGATCGCGGCGAGGCCGTGGCGGGAACGGTTGTGTTCCCCGCACTCGAAGGAACACGACCTGTTCTGGTAGAGATACAGGCGCTTGTCGTGCGTTTGGCGAGCGGTGCGACGCCACGGCGCGCAGTCGTTGGGTGGGACAGCGGTCGCCTCGCAATGATCCTCGCCGTCCTTGAAGCGCGCTGCGGGCTAAGTTTTTCAACCTGTGAGGTCTATCTCAACATTGCCGGCGGATACCGCTTGTCCGATCCGGCGGCTGATCTGGCTGTCGCGGCGGCCCTCGTCTCCGCGTTGTCCGAACAGCCTGTGCCCGCCACCAGCATTGCTTTCGGCGAAATTTCCCTGTCCGGCGAAGTGCGGCCCGTTTCGCTTGCCGGGTTGCGCCTCAAGGAGGCGGCGAAGCTCGGCTTCGAACAGGCATTGGCCCCGGCGGCGACGCGTGAAGAACAGGGTGGATTGCACATCACTGGCTTTTCGAAGCTTGGCGGGATGGTGGACTTGCTCCTTCGACGGGGTTGAGGCTCGACATGGAAGCTGCCAACCGCTTATGAGGCGATGAATGACTGCACTCGACATCATTGTTCTGCTCCTGGTTGGCGGGATTGGCATTCGTGGTCTGATGCGCGGCTTCGTGGCTGAGGCCATGTCACTCGTCGCCTGGATCGCTGCGATCGCCGCGGTCAAGCTGATCCATGCGCCGGTTTCTGCCGCACTTGCCAAGCCCGTGGGCACGGATGGTGGAGCTGCAGTTCTCGCTTTTGCGCTCGTTTTCGGGGTCACATTTGTGGCAGGCCGGTTGATCGCCAGCCGGATGGGAAGCGCAACGCGCTCTTCTGCGCTCGGAGGCTTTGACCGGCTTCTTGGTTTTGGCTTCGGGGCGCTGAAGGGCCTGATCGGTGCGACCCTGATCTTCCTGCTGGGTTCACTGGTCTACAACACCATTTATGGTGGGCAGTCGGAACGCCCAAAATGGATGACCGAATCCCGCACCTATCCGCTGCTCAATGCGACCTCGCGGGCGCTCGTCGATTTTGTCGAACAGCGCCAGGGAGCGGGGGACGAAACCGCGAAGTCGAAGTGACCACCCAGCTTTATACGTTGGACGTCTTGAGGCTGGCGACGTCAACGGCCGATCTTCATCCGCTTGAGAACCCGCAGGCGTCCGTTGAAAAGCGGTCTCCCACCTGCGGCAGCCGGGTGAGAGTAGACGTGATCGTGGATGCGCAAGGCAACATTGCCGAACTTGGCGCAGAACTCCAGGCGTGTGCCCTCGGCCAGGCATCAACGGCCTTGATGGCAGCACATGCAGTCGGGCGATCAGGCGCTGAGCTGGGCATTGCCCGGGATGCATTGCGCGCATACCTCAAGGGCGCTTCGGAAAGGTCGGGTGACTGGCCAGGCCTTGAAATCTTTGCCGCTGCACGCAAACATCCAGGACGTCATGCCGCAATACTTCTTGCGTTTGAGGCAGCAGCCGAAGCTGCGACGGCAGCGGCAGGCTGAAGCGTGGAAACGGCTTCAATTCTTCGAGAAGGCGTTTTCCTGCTTGGAGCGGGGCTGTTGTTCGTCATCCCCTTTCGGCGACTGGGCCTTGGTGCAGTGCTTGGTTACCTTGTGGCCGGGGTGGCAATTGGTCCTTTCGGCCTGGCGCTCGTCGGCGATGGCGAATCCAAGCTTGGGATAGCAGAAATCGGCATCGCGCTGCTCCTTTTCCTTGTCGGGCTTGAACTTAATCCGGCACGGCTGTGGCGGTTGAAGCGGGACATTTTCGGGCTCGGCCTTGCCCAGGTTGTGGTTGCAGGCCTTGGGCTTTCGGCTCTGAATTTCATCGCGGCCGATTTCACTTTGGGGGCTGCATTGGCGCTTGGCCTGCCGCTTGCCTTGTCATCGACCGCTCAGGTGTTGCCAAGCCTCAAATCATCTGGCCGGATCAACACGCCATTTGGTGAGCGGGCCTTTTCGATCCTGCTGTTCCAGGATCTCGCGATTGTGCCGCTGATCACGATCATTGCGGCCTTGTCTCGCGCGCCAGCAGATCCGGCTACACCGCCGGGATGGTTGCTTGCCCTGGCGACGGTTGGGGCCATACTCGGGTTGGTCCTTGCCGGGCGCTTCATCATCAGCCCGCTACTCCGACTGACCGGGCGGCTCGGTGAGCGCGAACTCTTTGTCGTGGTCGGCTTGTTCACGGTGATTGCAAGCGCCGCAATTATGGAAGCGCTTCATCTGTCAACGGCACTCGGAGCGTTTATCGCAGGTGTAATGCTTGCAGATTCGCCTTACCGGCATGAAATTGAGGCCGATGTGGAGCCATTCCGTTCGATCCTGCTTGGGTTGTTTTTCATGGCCGTCGGGATGGTTCTCGACGTTACGGTCATCCTCGCAAACCCGATTTTCGTCGTTGGGATGGCGGCTGCCTTGGTCGGGATCAAGACTGCCGTAACTTACGGCCTGAGCCGTGCCTTCGGCATGGATAGGCGCCCGGCGTTCGCGCTTGGTCTGTTGTTGAGCCAAGGCGGAGAATTCGGCTTTGTGTTGTTTGCCCAAGCGCAGGCTGCATTGCTGATAGAGCAGCAAGCGGCAAGCCTGTTCGGCGCGATCGTGACGCTGTCGATGGCGACGACGCCATTTCTGCTCATGATTGCGCGTCGCTTCGAATATGTCAGGCCGCATAGTGAAGACGAACTGGAGGGGCCGGATCTCGCCCAGCAGACGAAGGCTATTGTCATCGGTTTCGGTCGGTTCGGGCAGACTGTCACCCAGATATTGATGGCTGCGCGGGTTTCTGTGACGCTGGTTGATATCAAGCCCGAACAGATAGAACTCAGTAACGCGTTTGGCGCAAAGGTTTATTATGGTGACGGTCGCCGGATTGATCTTCTTCGGCGCGCCGGAGCGCATGAAGCACAAGCAATTGTCTTCTGCACTGATGATCGTGCGCTAGGTGAAAAGGAGCTTGAGCCGATACTCTCAGCCTTTCCGCAAGCGGCGATATTCATAAGGGCCTTTGATCGGAGACAATTGCTGGCGGTGCGTAATCTTGACCTTGCTGGCTCCGTCCGAGAGGTTTTTGAATCGGCGATCCGTATGGGGATCGACGTGCTGCAGGCGATGGGCGCCGACGATCAGGATATTCTCGGCGCGGAGCAATTTTATCGGGAGCAGGACCAATTGCGATTGGACGCACAAGGCGAAGCAGGAAATCTTCGGGCGGGACCGCCGCCACTTTACGTTCCACCCATCAAGAAGGCGACGGCGTGATGCTGAAGAGGTTCGAAATGCTGGCTTGTCTGTCTGCGGCAATCGCAATCGCGGCAGGAGCCTTTGGCGCCCATGCTGCTGCTGGACCGGCCGTCGAATGGCTCAAAACTGGTGGCACCTACCAGCTTGTTCATGCGGTTGCCGTCCTCGCGACAGCGCGCCGTTTTCCAGGACCGGCACTGGCGCTGCTCTTTGGGAGCTGCATATTCAGTTTCAGTCTCTATGCCCTCGCGCTTGGCGGCCCCCATTTGCTGGGTGCGGTTGCGCCCATTGGCGGCAGCATGATGATTTTGGGTTGGCTTTGGATGGCCTACAGGGCATCGGCGTCGAGGAATTCTGCGACATCGGCAAGCGAAACAGATTTGTCGACATAGGCTTGGCCGATACCTCGCACAAGGATGAAGGGTAGGGTGCCGCCAGTCATTTTCTTGTCGTGGAGCATGTGCCCGACCAGTGTTGAGCCTTTGGCTTCTACACCCGCTGCAGCAGGCCCCTCGGGCAGACCGACGGCGCGCAGATGGGCTGACACCCTTTCCGCATCCTGTTTGGTGCAATAACCAAGGCGGGCGGAGTAGCGAAAGGCAAGAGCCATTCCCGCTGCAACAGCTTCGCCATGAAGCAAACGATCCGAAAATCCGGTTTCAGCTTCCAGGGCGTGACCGAAGGTGTGGCCAAGATTGAGCAGTGCGCGCCTGTCGAGCGTTTCTCGCTCGTCTGCCTCGACAATAGCTGCCTTCGCTCGGACGCTGGTTTCAATGGCCTTCATTTGGGATGTCCGGTCTCCCGCAATGAGAGACGCGGCGTTTGCTTCACACCATTCGAAAAATGCGAAGTCACCAATCAACCCGTATTTGACGACTTCGGCATAACCGGCGCGCATTTCGCGAGGCGGCAAAGTGTCGAGTGTTTCAGGATCGATCAGCACCAGCACCGGTTGATGGAAGGCGCCGATCAGGTTTTTTCCGGCCCGGCAGTTGATCGCAGTCTTGCCACCGACCGATGAATCGACCTGTGCAAGGAGGCTCGTTGGAATCTGGATGAAGTGGCACCCGCGCTTAATGACGGCCGCCGCAAAGCCGGTCAGGTCACCGATCACGCCACCTCCGAGCGCCACGATGTGGTCGCTCCGTTCGATCCCTGCATTCAACAGCCCATCGCAAAGTCGTTCCAGCTGATGCCAGCTTTTTGTGCCCTCACCGGGATCGAGTACGATCGTTTCGAGTGCAACGTCCTTCAGTCCTTCGGAGAGCATCGGCAGCACATAGTCAGCCACATTCCGTTCGGTCACGATAACAAGGCGGCGTCCGCGGATGTATGATCCCAAATATTCACCGGCGTTGCGAATGGCACCGGGCTCGATCACGATGTCGTAACTCTGCTCGCCCAGTCCGACTCTTACGCAAGACATTCCAGTTTCTCCATAATCGCGTTCACCGTTGCGTCATGCGGTGTGCTCTGGCTGCGTACATGCAAATCGGCAAGCGCGTAGATCGGATTTCGGACCTGGGCCAATTCTGTAAGAACTTCGCGGGCATTTTTGCCCTTCAAAAGGGGGCGGTTGTCCCTTCGGGCGACACGGTCAATTATGACGTCAAGATCAGCATCGATCCAGACTGATACAGCCTTTGCAAGGATCAATGCTCGTGTCTCAGGATTCATGAAGGCTCCGCCTCAGGTCGCA
>ERZ724517.2221-NODE-2221-length-10364-cov-8.279853_pt1 | contig 10364 bp, 7 predicted proteins | sample MGYA00376050_ERZ724517 | MGnify/ENA primary metagenome ERZ724517 (study PRJEB28724, sample SAMN07190886) | activated sludge metagenome | isolation source: activated sludge of sewage treatment plant in Hong Hong | place: USA: Christiansburg, Virginia | collected... | reverse complement strand
GTGGTGAGAATTCCTATTAAAAAACTGTATTTGTATTTGATGAAATATTTATTTAAATATTGTAGTTCTTTCATTTTATTGTGATAATATAGGAATAATGTTTTGCTATTGTGTTAAAATTAAAGCGTTTGGTGTAATTAGATAATATCCTGTATATCTGAAATATTTTAATAAATCAACAATTAAAGCCAAATATATTATGATATTTTGATTTTAATAATAAATTTGCATAGCATTTTTGATAATCCCCCAATAGCTAAACTCAGAATTATGACTACAGAAATCGTTTCCCCAAAAGAGCTGCAAAAATTAGATCCAGTCTTCGGACAAGTGTCTTTTAATGACCACGAACAAATCGTTTTTTGCAACGACAAAGATACTGGTTTAAAAGCAATAATCGGAATTCACAATACAGTTTTAGGACCAGCTTTAGGCGGTACTAGAATGTGGAAATATACCAACGAATGGGAAGCATTAAACGACGTTTTAAGACTTTCAAGAGGAATGACTTACAAATCTGCTATTTCTGGTTTGAACCTAGGTGGCGGAAAAGCAGTAATCATTGCCGATGCGAAAGTGGATAAAACTCCTGAAATGATTATCAAATTCGGAGAATACATTCACTCTTTAAGCGGAAAATACATCACAGCTGAAGACGTTGGTACTACTACTGCCGATATGGATTTGATTCGAGACGTAACACCTTATGTTACCGGAATTTCTGAATCTAAAGGTGGTTCTGGAAATCCATCACCTGTAACGGCTTATGGTGTTTATATGGGAATGAAAGCCGCTGCGAAATACCAATTCGGTTCTGAAAAACTCGACGGTAAAAAAGTCTTGGTACAAGGTATTGGCCACGTCGGAGAAACCTTGGTAGATTATCTTACCAAAGAAGGTGCGTTGGTTCAAATTACAGATATTAATGAAAACCGCCTACTTGAAATGCAAACCAAATACGGAACTTCAATTTTTAGAGGTGCCGATTTATACGCAGCCGATGTTGATATCTACGCGCCTTGTGCTTTAGGAGCCACCATCAACGACGAAACCATTCACAGAATTAAAGCAAGAGTAATTGCTGGTGCTGCAAACAACCAATTGGCGAATGAGGTAATTCACGGTCAAATTCTAAAAGATAAAGGTATCGCTTATGCACCTGATTTCTTAATCAATGCGGGTGGTATCATCAATGTTTACGGAGAAATTGTTGGTTACGGTAAAGAAGAAGCCATGAAAAGAACTGAAAACATTTTCAACACGACTTTAGAAATTTTCAGTTTTGCCGAAGCACAGGGCATAACAACACATCAAGCTGCTTTATCGATTGCAGAAAAACGCATTGCTGATAGAAAAAAAGAAAATAAGAATACCTAATATAGGTTTCAATAATATTGTTATTTTTGCGGAGCGATTGATTTTCTTTCGCTCCTTTAATTTTAAAAAGTTCTTACTAGGTGTTAAACAGACGTCACATCCGTGTTAAAGTAATGCAGTCGATTTATGCGATGCATCAAAATGGTTCAGATAATATAGAGAAACAAGAAAAATTCCTGCTCTACAGTATCGATAACATTCTAGATTTATACTTGCTCATGCTTTCTTCTTTGATTGAAATTGCTAAAAAAGAAGCCCTTTTTTTAGACAAATCAAGCAACAAGCATTTGGCTACTGCCGAAGACAAAAATGCCAATAAGAAATTTATCAATAATGCCATTTTCAGAATCTTGTCTGAAAACAAATCGTTATTGCAAGCGATTGAAGATCGAAAAATTACGAATTGGACACTCAACGACGATTACATCTTGTTGCTTTTGGCTGATATCAAAAAGAGTGATTTGTATGCCACTTACATGAAAAACAGAGTCAATACTTTTGAAGAAGATCAAGAGTTTGTTGTAGCCCTTTTCATGGAAGTTATCGCCGCCAATGATAAATTATACGATTATCTTGAAGATTATAAATTGACTTGGGTAGATGATATTCCGGTAGTCAATACGCAAATCATCAAGCAATTGAAAGCCATGAAACCGCACGATAATTTTGCGGTGCCAAAACTTTATAAAGACAGCGAAGACCAACAATTCGTTACTGATTTATTCAGAAAAACCGTTCTCAACGAAGCCGAGTTGGCCAAAGAATACATCAACAAAACACCGAATTGGGATACCGAGCGAATCGCCGAAATCGACACTATTATTCTTAAAATGGCGATTTGCGAATTTTTGAAATTCCCTTCGATTCCGATGAAAGTAACCATCAATGAGTATCTCGAAATTGCCAAAGAATATTCGACACCCAAAAGCAGTATTTTCATCAATGGAATTTTAGACAATTTGGTTAAAGAATTCCAAACCAACAACCGATTGAATAAAACCGGAAGAGGTTTGATGTAACGCATTTAAATTCAGATTTTTAAATAATAATAACTTAAGTATCAATATACAAATCCGAGCTAAATCGGAGATCATTAACAAACAAATATCATGGAACAAATTCAACAATTCTTACCGTTTATTTTAATGTTCGTAGTCATTTATTTTTTTATGATTCGACCACAACAAAAAAGAGCCAAACAAGAAAAACAATTCGAATCAGAGTTGAAAGTAGGTGATAAAATCGTTACCAAAAGCGGTATACACGGAAAAATCGCTGAATTGGCAGAAACAACAATCGTCATAGAAACGATGTCAGGAAAACTTAAAATGGAGCGTTCAGCCATTTCTATGGAAATGAGTGCCGCTTTGGCTAAAAAATAAAAACGTATTTCAAACCTTTGCGGCTCTGCGACTATGCGTGATGTTTATTAATCTCGCAAAGTCGCAGAGCCGCAAAGTGTTTTAAAGCTGATGTAATCGGTAGTAATTAATTCGTGCAAATTCGTGCTATCCGTGTTGGTTTATTTGTATTTATCATGAAGTCCAATGCCAGAAATAATCATAGGTTTGATTTTTTCCATTCTTGCGATTTTGGTTTCTTCGCGTTTCGCCGTGTCAATGTATTCAAGATATTCCCGTTGTCTTCCGGGCGTTAGTTTTTCAAAACCTTTTTTCAATTCGAGATCAGCATGCAATTCCTTTTGAAAAAAATCAGACAAGATCGTTTCCTTTTTTACAGGCGCTAATTTTTTACCCAACTTTTCATTTTCAATGGCTTCATGAATGTAGGTTAAAATGAGCTTTTCATCAATGTCATCTTTCGAGTAAAACCGCCATTGTCGCAATGCCTTAGTGACGCCTTCCTGAGCATTGACCAATACTTTTTTAGGATCTTGCAAAAACACACCATTAAAAAACCAAATCGTAAAGTAGTTTTTAAAACCACCAATACCCACGACATTTTTTCCGTTGAAGGTATAGACTTCGCCGCCCCATTTCGTTGCCACTTCCAATTGGGTTTTGACAAGAATGGCACGTAAAAGTTCTAATTCTTCAATCCAAATGTCGTTTTTGTTCCAACTATTTTTGGGTTCTTTTTCCACTTGCTTTAGATTAATGATAAAGTTATGGCTAGTGCATTTCTGAGTAAAAAACTTTACTTTTTCTTCTTCTTATCTTTCTTTTCCTTTTTAGTAAAATCAGTGGTAGCTGTTAATTCTGCAATTTTAATAATCACATCTACCGCTTTTTGCATGCTTTCTACCGGAACGTATTCGTATTTGCCGTGAAAGTTATGTCCGCCAGCAAAAATATTCGGACAAGGCAATCCCATATACGACAATCTACAACCATCTGTTCCGCCACGAATCGGTTTAATTAGCGGTTCGATGCCCAAATCTTTCATCGCTTTTTCAGCCAAATCGACGATAAACATAACCGGTTCCACCTTTTCTTTCATGTTATAATATTGGTCTTTGACTTCAGCAATGACAATATCTTCTCCGAATTGTTTGGCGAATTTCTTATTGATTTTTTTGGTAATCGCATGAATTAGTTCTTTTCGTTTTTTGAATTTCTTAGCATCATGATCGCGGATAATCAACTCTAAAACAGTTTCTTCAATCGATCCATTCAAATGGTGCACATGGAAAAAACCTTCATAATTTTTCGTTTCCTGCGGCGTTTCGTGCTTCGGCAATTCATTGATAAAATCATTGGCAATTAGCATCGAGTTGATCATTTTTCCTTTGGCATAACCTGGATGCACGCTCTTTCCTTTGAACGTGATTTTGGCTCCAGCAGCATTGAAGTTTTCATATTCCAATTCACCAATCTGACTGCCATCCATAGTGTAAGCCCAATCGGCAGCGAATTTTTCTACATCGAACAAATCTGCACCGCGACCAATTTCTTCATCTGGCGTAAAACCAACCCTGATTTTTCCGTGTTTGATGTCTGGGTTTTGAATCAGATATTCCATAGCCGACACGATTTCGGTCAATCCGGCTTTGTCATCGGCACCGAGTAAGGTGAGTCCGTTGGTGGTGATTAAGGTTTGTCCTTTATACAGCAACAAATCTTTGAAATAATTTGGCGATAAAACGATATTCTGCTCTGCATTTAAAACGATATCTTTTCCATCATAATTCGAAATGATTTGTGGTTTTACATTCAAACCCGTAAAATCTGGCGTGGTATCATAATGCGAAACAAATCCGATGGTTGGTACTTCATGCGCCACATTGCTTGGTAAAGTGCCCATGACATAACCATTTTTATCGATGGTCACTTCGGTCATGCCGATTTTTTTAAGTTCTTTGACTAATAATTTCGCCAATACTAATTGTTTCTTTGTACTTGGTGTTGAGGTTGAATTTGGATCCGATTCGGTATCAATCGTAACATAACTGATAAAACGGTCAATAAGATGTTGCATGGTTTTGGGTTTAAATTTTATGTAAGTAAATATACAAATCGAATAGATTGAATTGTATTATGTTTTTTAGCACAAAGGTTATTTTTTAATCGCATTGCCTTTCATCGTATAATACCAAGCCAATCCCATTTGTTTGTTGTAATCAGAAAGTAATGGTGTTGCTTTGATTTGCGATTCTTTCATGTTGTCGAGTTGTATTTTTTCGACTTGGGCTTCTTTGGGTAAATAATACAAATCGCTGTTGGTGATGATTTTGTTGAATGCAATACTCATCGTTTTTTGAGGCGCATACATCGAAGTGCCAAAGCTGTAATATTCAAAACCTTTGGGCGCAATCATTTCTATTAAAGTCGGCATGATGTCGATATGTGAACCTGCTGTTTGATGTGTAGCTTTCGGAATGTTCTTGCCATACATAATAAACCCAACCGAACTTCTTTCGTATAAATTGGGCTTACTGTTGATAAACCGTCTTCCAAAATGATCGCCTGTGAATGTATAAATCGCCGTTGGATATTTCTTAGTCGATTTTTCCATAAACTTTCCTATGGCATAATCGCCGTACCACAAATGGCCCATTTCCTCCATCGTCATGCCACCATCAAAATAAGGTTTCATGGCTTCTGGAAAATCTTTTTCGCTGCGATACGGAAATCCTTTTTTATAAACATCGACGGTATAAGGCGCGTGATAGCTTGAAGTTAGTATAATATTGAGTGAATATTTTGTTGTATCTGTTTTGGAAACTACCAAATCGAAGAGCTTTTCATCTTCTACACCCCAAGTGCCCGACTCGCTATTGCCGCCTGCATCGGTTGCCGAGAAAAAACGATCGACACCTTGATAGCGAGCAAACTCCGCAATGTTTTGCCAACTTGAAAAACCACCATAAAACAGATTGGTTTGGTACCCCAGTTTTTTAAATTGAGAAAATATCGACGTGACAAAAGGATCGTTGAGTTCACCAATTTTACTAATATTCACACCAGTGTAAGGCACATCGGTTACAATTGCACCAAACGAATCGAAAGTGGCATCTGCAGCAGGTAGGAAATAATTAAAATGGGTACCGTTATTTTTGAGCGCACTAAGTTGTGTGGAAAATTTAAAAGGAACGTACTTATCCATCAAAGGCCACGAATCGTAACTTTCCATAATCACCAAAAAGATTTGCTTTGGTTTTTCAATCATCGCGCCTTGTGCTTGCTTTTTCAAATAATCGCTTACAAGAGGTTTGGAAAAGGTGTTTGAAAATGCCACTTCATTCAAATACGGATTTTTACCATCAAGAATATTGATTTCATTGAAATCTTCTAAAGCGTAAATGAGTGAGCGATACGGATTGATAATCGTTTTGTTTAAAAAAGGATCGCTCGAAACGCCAGCCCATTTGCGCAACGCCGGAACATCAGTTACCGAACCTCGAATACTGAAAATGAATAGGAGTAAGGCAGCCGCAATTACAGTGGTTTTATTTCCTTTGAATTGAAGCTTCAACAATTGTCGGTAGATAAAGTCCTTCGATTCAAAGTAGCGAAAAATCAGCACTCCTATTATAATGGATATCAAGATGGCAAACAAGTTCGTCCAAGGATGAAAATCTTCAATAATGGTATTCAAAACTGCTTTCTGATCGTCATACAATCCTAAAAACAAGAAGTTGTTGAACTGGTTGTGGTATTCTCCAAAATAATTAATCGTAACAATGCAAATGATTGTAGACAGTATTACAAACAAATATTGACAAACGATTCGTATGGTTTTGATGATTTTAAATTTATCATAATAAGAAAGCGATAACAACACTAGGAAAGGCAACAGCAGAAAATATGATACCGCCGTACAATCGAATCTAAATCCCATTAAGAATACTTTGCCGATTTCATTTACCGATAGTGCTTGCGTCAGTTGTTTGTAGTAGATGCTGATGAATGTCACTCGGAATACCAAAAAGAACAAGATGCCAAAAAACCAAAAGAAGCACAGGTTGGCTAATTCTTTCAGTAATTTTTCCCATTTGGTCTGCATAATTAATGTCGATTGGTTTGTTTCGTTTTATCTAAAAAAAGAAAAGCGAAGTTAGCAAAAAGTATGATACTACCATGAGTCTATTTTTTTGATTATTGCCGAACGTCATTCCATCGAATTTCATCGACTAACGTCAAGGCCAATGCGATTTAAAGAGTATTTTATCATTTCAACGATTTTAAATTTTTAAAGGAACTTAGTTTATAAGTTTGGTCAAGATTTAAATGCGTCAACCTATGAATATGAAAGATACTTACAGTCCAATTTATCGATTGGATTATTTCGAAGGCTATTCGAAAGGATTAAATCCGAAGATACAAGTCAACAGAAAACGAGATAACGAAGCTTTTACCACTGGATTCAATTTGGGGAGATTGGAATTTGAAAGTATGAATGGTTCGCTGCGCAATGGCATACCCAAACGCATCGTCAATACAAAAATTCTAGAAGATTTTCTTTTGGCTGGCATGTTGGGTTTGAGCATTGACACCGAAGGTTATACTTCTTTTCAACTGCATATTATTTTACAATGGTACCAAAGTGGTATCGAGCAATACGATCCGAATCAGAGCAGTTACTTAATCGAACTTCTCGAAGAAAACGGAATTGAAATGGGTTAAACAACTTGGGGAAAAAGGGGTTTATACACTGCAATTCAAAATCAAAAGCCCCGAATGCACAACTGATTATTTGTGCATTCGGGGCTTTATTTTATAACAGTATTAATTGATTTTCGTGATAAATTGGCGCTCTAACCATAGCGACCCTTGCGTTTAAAATCCTTAGTTTTTCGTTATCGTAAATTCATCAGCAACAACACCATTTGAAGTCAGATATTTGCCCGATAAATAATCTCCATTAACATCAATGACCAAAGAACAATTGTTGACGTTGTTGTTAAAATACATCACTGGCATCGGATAACCAGGCTGGTTCACCACTTCCGGATTTTGCCCCGAAGTACCACAAACCGCGTACACCGTTCCGTTATATGGTGGCGATTTTACGAAATGATTGGTTTGTGTACTAACTTTCATTGCTTCAGTAAACGTGTTGGCTACATCATAATGTCCTTTAATCATATAGCTTCTTTCATTCACATGCGAATGTCCGGCGAGCAACAAATCAACATGATAACTTTCGAGTAGCGGCACAAGAATGGTTCGCATATCTATCAGTGTGGTTTCCGTATCGCTGTTGTGTGTGCCATAAGTATAAGGCGGATAGTGCATAAAAACTACAGTCCACCGTTGGGTATTGGCTGCTAAATCATTGGTCAACCAAGTGTGCATCGGACTACCAGGCGCATTCAACGTACCATAACTGTCGATAGAAATAAAGTGGATGTTCGCATAATCAAACGAGTAGTACTTTGGGGAACCCGACGGAACGCCACCACATTCACCGTTTTCAGGTAATGAAAAAATAGAGAAATACGGATAGTCTGTAGTCAATGTTGTGGGTTGTTGGTAGCCACTTTCGTGATAATCGTGATTTCCCGGCGTTGAAAAAACAGGCATGCTTTTGAACTGATCCGGATATTGATTAAAAACAAAAGTTTGAAATTCAGCATCCGTGCCCGATGTATATGCATTGTCGCCCAGCCACAACCACAGATTGGTTGGTGTTGCTCCAGTATAATTCATATAAGCATTGCGAACCGCCAATTGGTTGTTGGTGCCATTGCCAAAATCGCCGATACTCCAAATACGAACTGGTGTTGTACTGCCTACAATTGGTGCCGTAATAAAATTATTTTTAAGATCACCTTGCAAAGTCTGTGTGGTGGTTCCAATCGCATAGAAATATTTCGTAGCAGGTGTTAATCCTGTTAAAGTAACTTCATGTTCTGTGGTTAAAGCAGCATTCGATACTTGGTTTCCGTATGCGACACTAGTTCCGTATTGCACTTTGCTAGAGCACGCAATATCTGTTCGCCATCGAATGGTAATGCTATTGGAATTTAGCTTTTGCAAATAAGCACCTCGAGTAACAACAGGTGTTATTTCAGTACTTGGTGCAACAATTCTCGCATTAAAGCTGAGGTCAGAACTGTCGTAAGAAATTTGATGTACTTCTGCCGTTAATATGTTAGTGCCGGTGGTGAATAGTGATGGATTTAAATCAATATTTGTCCACGCCGATTCAGCACTGCCGCTCACAGAAACAATGGCTGGTGTATTGTAATTGATGTTTCCAGCAGGCATGTTGTTTCGATAAACTTCGGTTCCGTTTAGATATACAACAACACCATCATCATATACAACGCCTAATGTAAGAGCATTATATGCAGCCGGATTGATCACCGTGAAGGATTTTCTGAAATAAGTGCTAAGGTGTTTTTGTTCTGGATTAGAACCATAGCTTACAACGGTAGTTTCATCGCCATCGCCATAACCAAATTCTGCAGTTCCTGTCGCCCATGCACTATCATCATAACTGTAGTTACGCCAAGCTGTGCCTTGGTTGCTGCCATTGTCTAAGTACTTCCAAGAAGCATTGGCTGCTATAAAAGTATCTGTGCCTGCCGCAAAAGTGGTAAAAGCTATTGCCGAGGTATAGTCGCTATTGAAAGAACAAACGGCACGAACCCGAAACTCGTAAGCAGTCGACGGAATCAATCCTGCGATTGTTTTCGAGGTAGTGGTTGAGGTACTTGTAATCCATGAATTGGTGCCAGCCAATTGGTATTGAACTTCATACTGCGAAGCATCGGTAACACCTTGCCAAGAAACTAAAACGGTTGAAGCATAATTAGAAATTACCGTCAAACCTGTTGGAATGGCGCAGGTTGGTGCGGTGGTCATAAAATTGAAAGTCGTACTGAAACCACTGTTAAAAGAACAAACCGCTTGCACTTTAAATTCATAAGTGGTTAGTGGTAATAATCCGCTGATGTTTTTCGAATTGCTATCAGAGGTAGCAGTGTTCCAATCTTCAGTGTTTATTGCGCGGTATTGGATTTCATAAGTAGCAGCATTCGGAACGACATCCCACAATAGTTTTGCTGTTGTTGCTGTAATGGAATTCACATTTAAAGCACTTGGAATGCTACAGCTTAATGAAATAGTAGTAAAATTGGCGATATCGCTATAGGCACCTTCGATATTGCAGAAAGCTTGAACTCTAAATTCATAATTGCTTTCGGGCGTTAAACCAGCAATTGATTTGGAAGCAACGGTAGTTGTAGTCGTTGTCCAAGTTTCCGTTCCAGTCAAACGATATTGCACGTTGTAATTTGTGGCACCCGCAACCGCTTGCCAATTTAAAGTGGCTGTTGTCGATGCGATGGAAGTTGCTTCTAAAGCATCAGGTGTGCCGCAAACAGATTGGATGGTAGCCGACAACCTGCCGTTAAACCCAAGATCTGAACTGGCTAGGGATTGCTGGTGAATTTCAACTGCAATCACATTAACACCTGTCAAAAGCAGGTTGGTGTCGATAGCAACAGTTTGCCAATCCGTTTCACCATCACCACCAATAGAATTTATTGCAAAGGTATTGTAGGCAATAGCTCCAGT
>ERZ724517.2219-NODE-2219-length-10367-cov-3.369666_pt1 | contig 10367 bp, 7 predicted proteins | sample MGYA00376050_ERZ724517 | MGnify/ENA primary metagenome ERZ724517 (study PRJEB28724, sample SAMN07190886) | activated sludge metagenome | isolation source: activated sludge of sewage treatment plant in Hong Hong | place: USA: Christiansburg, Virginia | collected... | reverse complement strand
CACGGAGCCGCTGTGGACCAACAGCGCTTTCAGTGGAATGCCAGCCTACCAGATCAGCGTGATCTGGAGCGGCAACTTGCTCAAGTATGCTGACAAGCTGTTCCACGGTTTTCTTCCATTGCCGGCCGGCTACCTCTTTCTCTACCTGATCGGCTTCTACATCCTGTTGATGTGCCTTAGGGTGGATCCCTGGCTGGCCATCGTGGGAGCGTTGGCATCCGCTTTCTCGTCCTATTTCTTCGTGATCCTGGAGGCAGGCCACAACAGCAAGGCCAACGCCATCGGCTACATGCCTGCGGTGCTCGGCGGGCTCTATCTGCTCTATCGAGGTCGAGCTCTGGTCGGATTTGCTGTGTTCAGCCTGTTCCTGGCGTTGGAGGTCAGCATGAACCACGTGCAGGTCACCTATTACCTCGGTATGCTCATGGTGTTGTTCGTGCTGGCCGAAGCCTGGCGCAGTGTCCGAGAGCAGCAGGTCGGTCGTTTCGTTCAGGGCAGTGGACTGGCGCTGGTAGGGGGGCTGCTGGCCTTGATCTGCAATGCCGGTCTGCTCTGGAGCACTTACGAGTACGGGCAGTACACAACACGCGGCAAAGGGGAGCTCACCATCAACGCGGACGGCAGTTCCGCAGTGGCGAACAACACGGGTGGCTTGGATCGCGATTATGTGGTGCAATGGAGCTATGGCAAGCAAGAGAGCCTGACACTGTTGGTGCCCAATATGAAGGGCGGCGAAAGCGGATCCCTGATCCAGTCGCGCGAGGACCTGGAGAAACTCGACGACCCGCGCTTCCGCCAAGAGGTGATGAAGAAGTACCAGGACGGCGGCTATGTGAACAGCTACTGGGGTGATCAGATGTTCACCAGTGGTCCGGTGTACGTCGGCGCTGTGGTGGTGCTCCTATTGCTGCTGTCCCTGGCTATGGCAGAGGGTAGAGCGCGGTGGTGGGTGCTCGGAGCCTTGGTAGTGATCCCCGTCATGCTGGCCGTTCAGAGTCCCATGGTCGCCTTCCTCTTGCTTGCTTCCTACTTGGTGGCCGGCATCTTCCTCTGGAAGGACACGCTTGCCTATGCGCTGTTCAGCGCCATGCTTCTTACGCTGGCCCTTTCCTGGGGAAGCAACTACATGCCGCTCACCGACTTCTTCCTCGATCACATTCCCGGGTACAACAAGTTCCGAGCGGTCACCATCATTCTCGTGATCGTGGAGCTGTGCGCGCCCTTGCTCGGTGTCCTGTACATCGATCGTCTGCTGAAGGAAGGCGGCTGGCAGAAGGCCGAAGAGAAACGCTTCTTGATCCCTGCCGCTGGCCTGGTGCTCGTGCTATTGGTAATGGCGATGATGCCGGACAGTCTGTTCAGTTTCGTGAGCGAGCAGGAGCGGAACACCTTCACCCAGCAAATGGAGGCCTCCCCACAAGCCCAAGCGCAGGTCATGGCCTATGTGGACGGCTTGAAGTCGGTCCGTATTGACGTGTTCCGAAGCGATGTGTTCCGCAGCCTCGTGTTCGTGCTGGCCGCCGCCGCGCTGTTGTTCCTTGCCGGTCGTCGGATCATCGGGAAGCCGTTGTTCCTCGCGGGATTGGGTGTGCTTATCCTGTTCGATCTCTGGTCCGTGGACAAGCGCTACGTGAACAACGAGCAGCAGAAAGGCCGCTATGTGCAGTGGGAACAGAAGGAAGAGAGCGTGCTGCCCCGCCTCCCTGAAGCTGCTGACATGGCCATCCTGAAAGCGGAGACCACACCTGCTGTGGAAGCCGAGTTCACGGCCATGCTCGCCAAGGCGAAGGAGCTTCGCAGTGGGAAGGGCGGTCGCGGTTCGCTGGTGCCGGAACAGGAGCAGTTGGTGCTGCGCTTCGGTGCGCTTCGCCGACACACCAATTACCGTGTGGCCACCTTGCGCGATGCGTTCCAGGACCCGAATGTCAGCTACCTCCACAAGAGCATTGGCGGCTACCACGGCGCGAAACTGAAACGCTATGCCGAACTGATCGAGTTCCAATTGGTGCCGGACCTGATGCGCCTACGGGCCCAGCTGCAGGGCGCCACGAGCATGGCGGCCATCGACTCGGTCCTTGGTACCCTGAACGGCATCAACATGCTCAACACGCGCTACATCATCTACGACCCGTCCAAGCCGCCGATCCGCAACCCGCACGCCCTGGGTTCCGCCTGGTTCGCGCAGGACCTGCGTTGGGTGAAGAGCGCCGACGAGGAGATCACCGCACTGCGCACCATCGATCCTGCCCGCACCGTGCTGGTGGACGAGCGCTTCCGCACGGCGATAGGAGATGCTCCGGTGGGCACGGATAGCACGGCCAAGGTTGCGCTCACGGACTACCGCACGGACAAGCTCACCTACACCGTCAGTTCGAAGGCAGGCGGTGTGGTGGTGTTCAGCGAGATCTGGTACGGCCCCGACTGGCGCGCCACCATCGACGGACAGGCGGCAGAGTATGCCCGTGCCGACTATGTGTTGCGCGCTTTGCGCGTTCCTGCGGGACAGCACACGGTCGAATTCCACATTGAAAGCGCGCCCTACACCACCGGAAGCAAGATCACCATGGCCGGTTCTGCGACGGTGTTGTTACTGGCCATCGGGGTGTTCGTGCTTGAACTGCGCCGCAAGCGGAAGGAAGGGGACGAAGCGGCGGCATGAAGCGGCTGCTGATCATCACGTATTACTGGCCGCCCAATGGCGGTGCGGGTGTGCAGCGCTGGCTGAAGTTCACCAAGTACTTACCGGAGCATGGCTGGCAACCGGTCATCTACACGCCCTCCAATCCTGAGGTCATTCTGCCCGATGCGGCCTTGGAGCAGGAGGTGCCCAAGGAAGCCGAGCTGGTGAAGCGACCGATCACCGAACCGTATGGGTTCTACAAGCAGGTCACGGGCCGGGGCAAGGATGAGAAGGTCCACACGGCCTTCCTCAGCGAAGAGAAACGTCAGGGCTGGCGGGAGGACGCTGCGCTCTGGGTGCGCAGCAACCTCTTCATTCCCGATGCACGCGTGTGGTGGGTGAAGCCCAGCATCCGCCACCTCAAAGCGTACTTGAAGGACCACCCCGTGGATGCCGTGGTCACCACCGGACCGCCGCATAGCCTGCACTTGATCGGCCGCGCGCTGAAACACGATCTGGGTCTGCACTGGATCGCCGACTGGCGCGACCCCTGGACCAACATCGATTTCTACCAACAGCTCAAGCTGACCGGCTGGGCCGATCGCAAGCACAGGCGCTTGGAGCGTGCCGTACTGAAGGAAGCCGACCACACCATCGCCGTGGGTTGGACCATGGCCGCTGAACTGGAGGCGCTCGGTGCGAACCATGTGGACGTGATCACGAACGGATACGACCCGGCGGATGTCTCTTCACCCCCAGCGACCGTGGATGATGCGTTCAGCCTGGTCCATGTAGGGTCGCTCTCAGCCACCCGCAACGCCCCCGAACTGTGGAAGGCACTGGCCCAACTCTGCCGACAGGACCCGGCCTTCGCTACCAAGCTGAAGCTCCGGTTCGTGGGCGCGGTAGATCACACCGTGCTCGCCAGCATCGCCGGGGCGGGTCTAGCGGACAAGGTGGAACGGACCGGACCCGTTAGCCACGCCGAGGCCATGCGCCATATGCAACAAGCCCGCGTGCTGTTGTTACTGCTGAACGACACGGCCAACGCCAAGGGTATCCTCACCAGCAAGTTGTTCGAGTACCTCAGCGTCGGCCGCCCCTTGCTGTCCATCGGTCCAAAGGATGGCGATGTGGCGCGTGTGCTGGGCCCGGAACGTATTGTGGAGCGCGGCTCCGAAGAGCGATCACTGGCTTCCATCCGCGCCCTGTTCGATCAGAACGGACAAGCGGCCGGTGAGACCTATGTGGCTTATTCTCGCCCAGCGCTCACCGGACAGCTAGTGCGGATGCTGGAGCGGAAGTGATCAGCGAAGGATCACGAGCTTGGTGCCTTTCACTGCCCGACCGCTGCCCTGTGTGGTCAAGGTGTAGGTGCCATTCGGAAGGCGTGACACATCCATGGTTGTGGAACCGTTCGCTCCGATCGCGACCGAGTTGTCGACAACACGGCCAAGCGCATCCATAAGTATCAGATGAAGTGGTTCGCCGTGGTTCGAGCGGATCATGACAAGAGAGTTTGAGCCGTCCACTAGCGTTGGCTGCACGGTCAGGCCTAAGGTCTCCATATCCTTGGTCGCCGTGCTCAACGGATCGAATGCAACGTCACAGTAGACGGGATCGCCGTTCTTGGTATGCGGAAGAATGCAGATGTCGTCGATGTAGTACTCATTGTGGACATAAGGACAAGAGCTGCAGACCGTGACAGCAGTGGTGTTCGCATCGGTATAGAAGTTCCCGACTCCCACGTAGGCATAGGCGCTGTCGGCAATGATGGAGCCTGAGAGCGTGACCCAGTTCACTTCGTCGCTCATCACCGATGTCGCATGCAGGTGACTGAAGTTGTCGACCGGGAAGTCAGTGGTGGTGGAAAGCCGGATGCCCAGGTTGTCCGTGGCACCGGCGGTCAGGTCCGTGTGCGAGATCTTCATACTGAGCGTGTAGAATTCCCCTGGCGTTAAAGGGGCGATCAGTTGGGCGTAGATGTTCTCGCGATAGTTCGGGGCCAATGGTGACTTCGTTGAGATCGCGGCCAGGGCTTGGCCGGTAGCTGGTGCCTGGAATCCCCAGAATCCGTTCGGTGCCATAAAGTCATTCGACCCGCAGGTATGCATGTAGTCCACATGGTGGGGGGCCACATTGTTCACCAACGACTTGTTCCAGGAAGTGCTCAACGTGATCTGGTTGAACAAGCTGGGGCAGGAGGAATGGTCCTCGAAACTGTAGTTCGGTACGAAATTCTGCCCGGACGAAGACACGATGACCAAGCTAAAAAGGGGAAGTAGGGTAGAACGGATGGCCATGAAGCGAAAATAGCGAGTCTCTTCTAACGCGATCGCTCCGCTGGACCTGAGGCACTCTGTTAGATCCAAGTGTGGGTAGTGGGACCTCCTGGTCCAGGCACCACCAGGAACTTGGTCACTAAGCAGTATGTTCAATACCTCTGCCCTTGGGGGCGTCCAGCTATCTTTGGCAACATCATGTCAAAGCGCGCATTGGTCAGTGGTGCAGGAGGCTTCATCGGAAGCCATGTGGTCGAAGCCCTGGTGAGAAGTGGGCGAACTGTACGTGCCATCGTCCGATACAATTCACGCAACAGCTGGGGTTGGCTGGACCATCTTGCCGCTGATGTTCTGAAGGAGGTTGAGGTGGTCGCCTCGGACGTACGCGATCCCAATGGTATGCGGACGGTGATGAAGGACATCAACGAGGTCTATCACCTCGCAGCCTTGATCGGTATTCCCTACAGCTATCATGCGCCGGACAGTTATGTGGACACGAACATCACCGGTACGCTGAACATTCTGCAGGCGGCACGTGATCACGGTGTGGAGCGCTTGTTGGTCACCAGTACGAGCGAGGTCTATGGCACGGCCATCACAGCGCCCATCACCGAAGCACACCCGCTGCAGGGGCAGTCGCCGTACTCGGCAAGCAAGATCGGCGCGGATCACATGGCACTGTCCTTCCATATGAGCTTTGGCACCCCGGTGACCATTGTTCGCCCGTTCAATACGTACGGCCCGCGACAATCCGCAAGAGCGGTGATCCCCACCATCATCACCCAACTTCTGGCCGGTGCAGCGGAGATCAAGCTTGGAGCACTTTCACCTACGCGTGACCTGGTCTTCGTGGAGGATACAGCGAGAGCATTCGTGGCCATTGGAGATACGCCGTCGCTGATCGGTCAGGTGGTGAACATCGCGACGGAGCAGGAGATCGCAGTTGGCGAACTCGCCGAGCTTATCATGCGGGTCGCTGGATGTAAAGCTGCGATCCACTCCACGATTGAGCGCATTCGACCTGACCGTAGCGAAGTGGAACGCCTGCTCGGTTCTTCACAAAGGCTTAAAGCCGCTACGGACTGGTCGCCATCGTTGAGTCTGGAGGAGGGCCTGCGCCGTACCGTAGCCTGGTTCAGTGAGCCGACCAACAGGGAGGGTTACAAGTGGCAGATCTATAATGTCTGAACCTGTGGTGGTGCCATCCAATACGAGTTCACCAGCGACCCCGTTCCTGCAACAGGCGGAACGCACCGTCGCCTTCATCCGGGAGCTTTATGGCACCACGGGTTTTGTGCCGCTGCACGCGCCGGTGTTCGTGGGTAACGAGAAGGCTTACCTCGCCGAGTGCATCGACAGCACCTTCGTGTCCTATGTGGGCAAGTTCGTGGAACGCTTTGAGCAGGCCGTGATCGACTACACCGGAGCTAAACATGCCGTTGCCTGTTCGAGCGGCACGGCGGCGCTGCACATGGCGCTGCATGTAGGCGGGGTTAAGCCCGGCGACCTTGTGCTGATGCCTGCGTTGACCTTTGTGGCCACCGCGAACGCCGTGCGCTATTGCCGGGCCGATCCGCTCTTCATCGACACGGACCGCACCACGCTCGGCTTCGACATGGCCCAGCTGGCGGACTACCTGCGCACCGGTACCGAACGCCGCAACGATGGAGTGTATGACAAGGCAACGCAACGCCGGCTCGGGGCATGCCTGCCGGTGCACCTCTTCGGCCATGTATCCCGCCTGGATGAACTGGTAGCCCTGTGCGCTGAGCACGATGTCACGCTCATCGAGGATTCCGCGGAGGCCATGGGCTCCTTCTTCCAGGGAAGGCATGCGGGCACCTTCGGGCACGTCGGTGTGCTAAGCTTCAACGGCAACAAGACCATCACCACAGGTGGTGGTGGCATGGTGATCACGGATGATGAAGCTGTTGCCAAACGCATCCGCCACATCACCACCACGGCCAAGGTCGCGCACCGTTGGGAGTTCTTCCACGATGAGCTGGGCTACAACTACCGCCTCACCAACTTGAACGCGGCCATCGGGGTGGCGCAGATGGAGCAGCTGGACCGCTACATCACGAGCAAGCGTGCGATCGCCGCACGTTACGCGGAATTCTTCGGCAACGGGTCGACGCAACATTTCGCAGAGCCTGCGGATTGCCACAGCAACTATTGGTTGAACGTGATCCTGCTCCCCGACCGCACCGAACGAGATGCCTTTCTTGCTTACACGAACGATAACGGTGTGATGACCCGTCCGGCATGGACGCTGATGAGCAAGCTGCCCATGTACAGCCAGTGTCCGGCACTTTCACTTGAAGGTGCGCATTGGTTGGAGGACCGGCTCGTGAACATTCCAAGCACCCCGATCGTGTGATGGTGTCCGGAACGCTCATCCTTGTCGGTGCCGGTGGGCATTGCCGTTCGTGCATCGACGTGATAGAGCTCGAAGGGCGCTGGACCATCGTTGGCATTGTTGGACGCAATGAGGAGCGGGGAAGCCTTGTGCTTGGCCATAGCGTCACGCATGTGGATGAGGATCTGCCTGCATTGGTGAAGGAGGGCCATTCGTTCCTGCTCACCATCGGCCAGATCGGTGCTCCAGGGCGGAGGATGGAGATCTACGAGCGCCTTGAGCGCCTTGGCGCATCGTTCGCCACGGTGATCTCGCCACGGTCCTATGTCTCTGTCCATGCGACCATTGGGGCCGGATCGATCGTGATGCACCATGCGATGGTGAACGCGGCGGCGAGGATCGGTGCCAACTGCATGATCAATTCGAAGTCGCTGGTGGAGCATGATGCGGTGATCGGTGATCACTGCCACGTGGCGACCACGGCCGTGGTGAACGGTGGTGTGGTGCTGGGCGAAGGATCGTTCATCGGCAGTGGTGCGGTACTGAAGGAGTACATCACGCTACCATCCGGTAGCTTCGTCAAGGCCAACGCCATCCACAAGGGCTGAACCATGTCGCTCTCTGAGAAGGCCCAACGTATTTCCGTCGCTCACGACCTCACCCTGGTGCAGGCCATGCGCCGAATGGATGAGATCGACCGAAAGCTGCTGCTCGTGTTCCATGGCGAGCGTTTCCTTGGTCTTCTCAGCATCGGCGACATCCAACGGGCGATCATCCGGAACCAACCCTTGGATACGAAGGTGTCCGAGGTGATGCGGGCGAACATGCGAATGGCCAAGGACACGGACGACGACGATGCGGTGCAGCAGCTGATGCTCGACTTTCGCACGGAGTGCATGCCGGTGCTGAACGCGGACGGAGACCTGGTCGAGGTGCTCTTCTGGGAGGATGAGTTCCCGGTGACGTTGACGCGGGACGAACGAAAGCTGGACCTGCCCGTGGTGATCATGGCGGGTGGGCTGGGCAGTCGGCTGAAGCCGCTCACCAACATCATTCCCAAGCCGCTGGTGCCCATCGGGGAGAAGCCGATCATTCAGCTGATCGTGGAAGGCTTCCACAAGCTTGGCGTGAAGGAGTTCCACCTCACGGTGAACTATAAACACGAGATGATCCGCTACTTCTTCGATCACCTACCTGACCATGGCTACGCCGTGAACTATGTGCTGGAGGAAAAGCCGATGGGTACTGCGGGAAGTCTTCAATTGCTCAAGGACGTACTTAAAGGTCGCTTCTTCGTGTCCAACTGCGACATCCTTATCGATCAGGATTATCGCACCATCCACGACTACCACGTGGAGAACAAGAACGACATCACCTTGGTCGGTTCGCTGAAGCACTACCATATTCCCTATGGGACTCTGGAGACCGGGGCCGGTGGTGAACTTCTCGGGATGCGGGAGAAGCCGGACCTGACGTTCATCATCAACTCCGGCCTGTACTTGTTGGAACGCGCCGTGCTCGATCAGATCCCGGAAGGCCAGCACATGGACATCACTACGCTGATCGAGAAGGTGCGTGGAAATGGGGGGCGTGTCGGTGTATTCCCCGTGAGCGAGCGTTCCTGGTTCGACATCGGAGAATGGAGCGAGTACCAGACCACCTTGAAGGAGGCCGGTCGTCGCTTCGATCTGAGCTGACCCATGCGCCTGCTCTTCGTCGGTAACGCGGACAATCCGCTCCTGGTGGACCTGGCGCTTGAGCTGAAGCGGCTGCGGCCTGGGGCGACCATCGACATCCTTTCAGAGCGAGCGAGCCGCCATCCCAGGGCATCGCAGGCCTTTGATTCGATCCGGTACCCTGAAGGTGGAGGCTGGTTCCGCGCCACGCGCGGTGTGAAGTTCTTCTGGTTCCTTCTGCGTTACCGTGGCCTTCTACGCGCTGTTCCGAACGACTATGATGCCGTCCATGTCTTCTACCTCTCAGCCATCTGGGGTGCGCTGGCGGGTGCTCTTGCAAAGAAGGGCGGTCGGACTATCGTCTCGCTCTTCGGCAGCGATGTGTACCGGACCACTGTGCCGCTGAAGTCGTTACAGGCGCGTCTCTTAAAGCGTGCGGACCGGATCACGGCGGCGAACCAGGACACATTGGATACTACCCGTCGAACGCATTCCGTCGCCGCGGATCGGTGTGCCATCATCCGCTTCGGGCTGAGGCCGCTTGAGCATATCGAACGCCTCCGGAGCCTTGGTGACCGATCGTACCATAAGCGGGCGATGATGATACCGGAGGAAAGTATCGCGCTCGTTGCGGGCTACAATGCGTCAGCGCATCAGCATCACACGGAGATCATCGATGCCTTGCGTGCGGTTTCATCCGATGTGCGTAAGCGACTATTCATCATTGCTCCGATGACGATGGGGGGGGGGGCTGAATACAAAGCAGGTGTTCGGGCCATGCTCGAGGCAAGTGGGCTGGAGCACCGCATCATCACAGACCTGATGACGGATGAGGACGTTGCGCGTTTGCGACTTGCGACGGACATCATGATCCAGGTGCAGCCCACGGATCAACTTGCCGGTGCGATGCAGGAACACTTGTTCGCTGGTTCAGTAGTGATCACGGGGGACTGGCTGCCCTACAGTGTGCTGCGTGACGCCGGAGTGCGTTTCTGGACGGTCGACGATCGGTCCAAGTTGACCGCGGTGGTGGAGGCTTCCGTTTCGGAGCTTCACGCCAGGCAGGCAGCATGCCTTGGAAATGCTGAACCGATCGGCGCCTTGAGCAGTTGGTCCCACACCGCACCTCAATGGTCAGCGCTCTACGACTGACCGATCAGGGCTTCGCTTCAGGCAGCCAGGTCTGTGTGCGGAAGAAGAAGGCGACGTAGCCGCGCACTTTCAATTTCCCGTCCTCCAGCCAGAGCTTGCAGTCGTACACGCTGCCGTTCTTCGGGTCGAGGATCGTGCCATCGACCCACTCCTCATCATCTTTCACCATGTTGCGGATGATCTCCATGCCGACCACCTTCTTTCCGAAGCGGTCATCGTCGGTTGCGCACTTCGTGCATGTCGGATCCTGTTCCTCCCCGGGATCGCGGAACAGTTGG
>ERZ724517.2218-NODE-2218-length-10372-cov-3.800911_pt1 | contig 10372 bp, 1 predicted proteins | sample MGYA00376050_ERZ724517 | MGnify/ENA primary metagenome ERZ724517 (study PRJEB28724, sample SAMN07190886) | activated sludge metagenome | isolation source: activated sludge of sewage treatment plant in Hong Hong | place: USA: Christiansburg, Virginia | collected... | reverse complement strand
ATTTTCGGTAGGTTAGGAATCATATTCTTCATATTCATCCAGGTATTGTACACTCTTTCAGAATGCGTTACATCGCGAGTATGCATTTTGGAGAAAAGAAAAACATTTCTCGGCAATATGTTTATTCTATACAAAAAAAACAATAATCGTGAATACAGAGTGGGATGATGCATCAAATATTTAAAAAGGGGCTTTCCTACTATTGATGATGTGGCTAGTTGATTCCAAAAATTGATTTGAATTCCATCTGGTGCTATTAATATGAGTTTATTTATTAATTTGGGTATTAATTCGGCAAGTATCAGATTGTAACGACTACCCATGCTGTATGAAATACCACTAAGTTTTTTTATTTCATTTTCATTTATGATATGAATGAGTGTAGTTAAAAAGTCAGTTTTGGTATCAGCCTTTTCAAAAGTTTGATAGGGAAGATCGATGATTACAAAACCATAGCGCTCATTAATACGGTCTATAAGCGGGCTGTAAACCTCTGCTTCCTGACCAAATCCATAAAAGGCAAAGATCCAATGGTCGGTTGCCTGTTTTGGGGGGTAAATATGGTAGGTCATTATTACAATATTGAGGTGAAATACAAGCCTGTTGGTAAAAGTAGGAAAGTATCACAACTCAACAAACATCTTTTCAAGTCGCACTAGTTCTTAATAGATGCATTAATGACAAAGCTGTGACAGAGTTTTGGCACTAATATTGCGACAAAATACTATATTTATGACGTTAAATGGCTGCTTGGCGCTATTCAACATTTTGATTCAGTAATATTTTTTTAACTATGGGTATTCAATTTAATTCAATCTGCCGATTTTTCATCGTCTCGTTTTTATTCTTAATCAACTTTTTTTGTCCAAAATATCTCTTTGCTCAAAATGAAATAAGTAGTAAAGAAATATCAACACATGATTTTGAAATGATGGACAACACCGCAAAGAGAGCTTACTTTATTCAGTGGAATCAATTCAGTTCGCAAAATGAAATCCCCGTGGAACTAGAGCAGAAGGCTTTGGCATTTTACAAAGAAAAAAACCTCGATGAGAGGATATATCATAAGTATAAAGCACTTTTCAGGATTCTTACAAATACTCGTTTACCCCTATCAAACCGTATTAATGCAGGCCACTTCATCATGGCCACCTATGATGAAAACATTTTTCCAACTGGTATCGTTAAAGACTTATTATTAGAGCTTGCTCAACAACTAAAATAGTATCTGCGTGAATAAAATTTTACATTTTCTCTTTCTGTTTCTAATGGCAAACAGCGCTTATGCGCAGTTTATTAATGTTTCGGGCATCACCGCCACAGGTCGTTTTAACAGTTGTGCAGGTGCGCAAGCTCCCACCATTACAGCTGAACTGGTAAACCTAAATGGTGGGGCAGTGGTGAATGGCGGTGTATTTACCTGTAATAATGGTTGCGACTCTTCCACTATACGGGTTACTATGTCAAATATCCGATGGAATCAAGTACCCAATGCTGAGTGGTTGCATGGATTGTTTTTGCCTGCAAATGCTGGTTTTGTGGTAAGTGCCATAGCTATTCCTGCAGGTTTTATTACTTACAATCCAGGATGCATTGGAATGTGCCCATCAGGATCAGGTTTCAATGGAGGGCCCGGCTTTTATTTTGATAATACTGCCGGTAATACATGCTGCAACATTATTTTGGCAAATGACGGATTGCCATGTAATAATTATGGCGATTTGTCGCTAAGCTGTAATAGCGCTTTTAATTTAGTGTTCGATATCAAATTTTGCAATAGCATAATTTTAAATAATAGCTATACGTTTGTTTTGAATGGGTCGTCTGATGGTGAAACTGGTTGTTGGAATTTCAACGATTTGCTTTCACATACTATTCAATTTACCATTGCTACTAATCCTTGCACTCCGCCTCCAATAAATCCAACAGCTACTGCACCCGTTCGCTCTTGTGTGGGCAATAACTTGAATTATACAGCGACGCTAACAGGTCTTTGCAATAATAATGTCATCAGTTGGTGGGATGATCCCATTGCCGGAAATTTAGTTGGTACAGGATCGCCCTTTGTATATGATCCAGCTGGTGCTGCTTGCCCTGGAGGTACTACGCTTTACGCCACTTGTTGTACTGGCAATATCGCTGGTTGTTTGAGTAGGGTACCCGTTACCATTCCGGGTACCTGCACCGTATTGACTATTACAAATGTCAATATCACCAATGCCACCTGTTTACAATTAGGGAGTATCAATGCCACTACCGTTGCAAATGCAGTGGGTGCTATCAATTATAATTTAAATCCGGGTGGACTTAATAATGCAACAGGAATTTTTACGGGTCTCAATCAAACCGTCTACACCTTGACAGTGACTGATGCCACAGGCTGTACAGCAAGCACTGTTGTGAATATTTCACAACCTCCTCCCATCGTCATTGCGCCACCCATTGTCACAGGCACTACCTGCGCATTGCCTAATTCAGGACAGATAATCGTATCAGCTGTTGGAGGAAACGGGGGCTTAGTATATTCTATCACTCCTTTTGCGAATCAAGCTCCTCCGGGAACCTTCACCGGATTGAGTGCCCAATCTTATACCATTACGGTTACAGATGCTCAAAACTGTACAGCCACCACTGTGGTAGTTGTACCTAATTCACCTGCAGTAAATTGGGTTTCTGTGGTTTCCACAAATGTTTTGTGCAATGGTGGGGCTACCGGCACTATTACTGCTAGCGCAGGAGGAGGGCTTGCGCCTTATACTTATTCTTTGTTGCCAGGAGGCCTCAATAATATTACCGGTATTTTCACTGGTCTTGGCCCGAACGCATATACCATAACTGCCGTGGACGGCAATGGGTGTAGCACTTCAAGCATCGTAGTGATATCAAATCCTGCATTATTAAGCTGGTCAAGTGTTACTGATGTGGATGTACTTTGTGCCAATGGAAATACGGGTAGTATCACGGCAATTGCAACTGGGGGTACACCAACCTACCAATATAATTTAATGCCTGGAAATATTACCAACCCCACTGGAATTTTTAATGCATTGCTTATCGGAACTTATACTGTGACTTGCACCGATATTAATGGTTGTAGCATCACAACCATCGTGAATATTTCACAGCCACCGGTTATAAATTTCATAACCTCCACTGCTACTGCAGTCTTATGCAATGGAGCCAATACCGGTAGTATCACTGTTGCTGCAGTGGGTGGAAATGGAAATTTTGTTTATACACTTAATCCCGGTAATATTTCCAACTTGAGTGGTATTTTCCAAAATCTTCTCGCGGGAACTTATACCGTAACTGCTATGGATGCAAACAATTGTTCCCTAACAACTATCATTACCGTCACCCAACCGCTTCCTATTACCTTTCCGACGGTGGTGGTTACAAGTCCATCTTGTACGGGACTTGTCAATGGAAGCATTTCAGTTGTTGCGTCAGGGGGCACAGGTACCCTTACCTATACCCTGAATCCAATTGGTACAGTTAATATAACTGGCAATTTTTCAGGATTAGCTGCAGGGACCTACACAATCATCGCTACTGATATTAATTTGTGCTCAGCATCTACTGTTGTGGTTATTGCTCCTCCAACTCCTATCACCTTCCCTCTTGTTCAATCAACACAGCTTTTATGTAATGGCGCACTTACCGGTGCCATCACTGTTGGTGCCGTTGGTGGTGCAGGTGGTTTTTCATACCTATTGATGCCGGGAGGGTTACTAAATAATACAGGCGTATTTACAGGACTTGGAGCCGGTACGTATACGATTACGGCTTTAGATGCCAATAATTGCAGCAACGCAACCACAGTAACTCTAACGCAGCCAACACCTTTTATTTGGAACACAGTGAACATCGTAAATCCGACTTGCAATGGCGCAAGCAACGGAAGCATAAATGTCAATGTTACAGGTGGAGTGGGCCTCATCAATTACACCTTAAATCCGCCAGGTATCACTAATAATACAGGGATTTTTCCAAATCTAAGTGGTGGAAATTACACCATTACCGCAACCGATGCAAATGGATGTACTACAACAACACTTGTCAATTTAATTAATCCGGTGCAGTTGACAATTATTAACGTAAACATACTCCCTCCGAACTGCGTTCCTGGTAATAATGGAGAAGTTACTGTAAATATCAGCGGTGGTCAGCCACCCATCAACTATAATATTGGAGTCGGCAATCAGTTGGGAAATATTTTTTATAATGTGGGTCAAGGTACCTACACCATCGTAGTAACTGATGCTAACAATTGCTCTGCAACTAGTGTTGTAAACGTGATTACACCAAACGCTCCAGCGTTTACAAATGTGGTTGTACAAAATGTTAACTGTTTTGGAGGGGCCAACGGCAGTATTGTTGCGATTGCAACGGGTGGTAATGGGCAAATAAATTATGTACTGCAACCTGGCAATGTAAACAATATAACTGGGGTATTCCCTAATTTACCTGCTGGTACATATACCATTACGGCAACCGACATCAACAACTGTAGTACGCAAACAATAGTTACGATTACAGCGCCGGTATTAATAATTATTGATAGTGTGGTGCATCAAGACATCTTGTGCAACAATGGCAATACAGGTTCTATTCATGTGTATGCAAGTGGAGGTGTAGCACCCTTAAGTTATACATTGCAACCTGGCAATATTACCAACAATACTGGCATTTTTAATAATTTAGCTATTGGTAATTATATCGTTACGATTACCGATGCAAATGGCTGCTTTGTGACTGTAAATGTTAATATTATACAGATTCCAGTGATGTTTTGGACCAATCTCAGCTTTGTTTCGGTTAGTTGTGCCGGCGGAAATACCGGTAGCATTCAAGCCACGGTAACAGGTGGAACACCGCCCATTACATATAATTTGCAACCCACCAATCAAAACAACTTGACGGGTACCTTTACCGGACTGGCTACAGGTATTTATGTGGTTACTGCCACCGATTTAAATGGTTGCACTACCACCATCACTTTTAATCTTACACAGCCTTCACCAGTATTAATTACAAATATTACCAGCATTCCACCAACTTGTGTTCCGGGCACTGATGCCAGCATGACCATTACCGTGACCGGTGGCACTGCTCCATACAATTATCAGGTTGGTGCTGTTAATCAAGCAAATAATGTAGTTACCGGATTGAATTTTGGATTGTATATTGTAGTGGTTACGGATGCAAATGGATGTACCGCTACCAGCTCGTATACCATTGCAGCACCTGTGGCTCCCACTTTTACTAGTATTGTTACCAACCCCGTTTTGTGTAATGGGGGCAATACCGGCAGTATCACGGCGGTGGCTATGGGTGGACTTGGCCTACTGACTTATACACTTTTACCAAATAATATTACAAATGGCACTGGTATTTTTAACAATCTTCCAGGTGGTACCTACACCGTAATCGTAACTGATGTGTCAGGATGTAGCAGTAGTTCCATTGCTGTTGTGGTAGACCCTCCGATTTTAATATTTGCAAATGTAGTGATAACAAATCCTACTTGCTATGGAGGTACCAATGGTACGGTAAATGCCACGGCAAGTGGCGGCACCGGCATTTATACATATGTACTGAATCCGGGAGGTATCACAAACAATACGGGAATCTTTAATAACTTAGTACCAGGTACTTATACTATAACGGTTTCGGATGTGAATGGCTGTTCTACCTCAACAAATGTTGTAATAGGTCAACCGTCGCAAGTAACTTGGGTATCCATTAATTTTGTAAGTCCTACCTGCTTTGGAAACTTTAACGGCAGTATTAATGCAATGGCTACCGGCGGCACTGGTTCTAAGGATTATAATATTCAGCCAGGAAATGTTACGAATAATACCGGCATCTTTATCAATTTAGCGGCAGGCATTTACACGATTATTGCAGCTGATCAAAACGGATGCAGCATTACTACAACAGTGAATGTAGTTGCTCCTCCTGCTTTAGCCCTTGTCAATGTAATAACCGCACCACCAAGTTGTATTCCCGGAAACGATGGTACAATTACCGTTAACGTAACAGGCGGTACGCCCATTTATAATTATAATATTGGTGGCGCCAATCAGGTTTCAAATATTTTTACTGGTTTGGCCGGAGGTATTTACACCATTACGATTACGGATGCTAATAATTGTACCTTAACCAATGTGGTGTCGTTAAGCACTCCAGGTGCTCCAACTGTTTCAAATATAACACCAGTAAATGCCACATGCAATGGCAGTAATGACGGCAGTATTACCATAGTAATTGCTGGAGGAGCGGCACCCATTACCTATACTTTAGTGCCAGGAGGAATAGTGAACAATAATGGTGTTTTTACAGGTTTGGGGCCAAACAATTATACTATTAATGTAAGTGATGCAAATGGTTGCACCACTGTGGCCACTGCCGTAGTAACTGCACCCGCCTCTATTATTTTTACCTCCTTGGCCAATACATCCGTTAGTTGCTTTGGAGGAAATGATGCTACTATAACTGCAGTGGTTACAGGAGGGCTTGGTTTGATTACCTTTAACCTGCTACCTGGAAACATTAACAATAACACCGGTTTATTTTCCAATTTAGTAGCAGGTGTGTACACAGTTACCGCCACAGACATCAACGGTTGCAATACGGTAAGTACCACTACCATCATCGAGCCTCCGTTGTTGGTTTGGAGCAATATATTGAGTACAAATGTTACCTGTAATAATGGAAATGACGGTAGCATTACGGCAGTCACTGGTGGAGGTTTTGGAACCGTAAATTATACCTTGCTTCCAAATAATGTTACCAATGTGACGGGCATATTTTCCAACTTAATTGCTGGAGTTTACACTATTCAAGCAGTGGATGCCAATGGTTGCTCTATCAGTACCACAGTGACCCTGACGCAAGCTAGTGCTATTTTGATTACCAATATTGTATCAACCATACCCACTTGTGTGCCCGGAAATGACGCCACGGTCACCATAACGGCCAATGGTGGTGCATTGCCATATAATTATAATATTGGATTGGGCAACCAGCCAAGCAATCTGTTTACCAATGTCGGTGCAGGAAATTATACCATAACCATCACTGACGCCACAGGCTGTACGGCCACCTCTGCTTTTGTTGTCAGCAATCCTTCATCTCCATCAATCACAAATGTGAGTACGACCAATGTTCTTTGTTTTGGCGATAATAATGGAGGTGTCACAGTTACTGCCACAGGTGGTATTGCACCCTTAACGTACACGATTTTGCCCAATAATATTACTAATCTGACAGGAATATTTACCAGCTTAGTTGCAGGTGTATATACCGTAAATGTAAGCGATGCAAGCAATTGTTCCGTAAGTACTTTAGTTACTATTGCGCAGCCAAATGCATTGTCAATTGCTAGTATGGTGGTAACGGACATTCTTTGTTTCGGCGGTTCAGATGGTGAACTTACCATCTCCGTTGTAGGGGGCACAGGCATTATAAATTATACCTTAATGCCTGTTAATATTACGAATCAAACCGGATTTTTCAATAACCTCAATGCCGGAAATTATACTATAATAAGTACCGATGCAAATGGCTGTACCATATCTTCTGCTTTTACAGTGGTAAGTCCTGCAGCCTTAACAATGGGTGTGCCTATTGTTAATAATGTGCTTTGCTTTAATGGAAATGATGGGAACGTGACAGCAACAGCTAGCGGTGGAACGGGTATTATTTCTTACACTCTACAGCCTTTAGGAATTACCAATAATACCGGATTGTTTATTTCGCTTGCGATTGGCAACTATACTATCATTGCAACGGATGCCAATGGATGTACAGCATCTACAGCAGTTATCGTCACACAACCCACCCCCATGCAACTTGTTAACTATACAACAGTAACTCCATCCTGTGTACCAGGAAATGACGGTAGTATCACTATTAATGTAGCAGGTGGCATTCCGCCATATCAATACTCAATAAATGGTGGTGCCCCACAACTTGGAAATACCTTTAATAATTTGGCTGCAGGTACATATACCATTCTGGTTGCAGACTTAAACGATTGTAAGGTAATATTGGTTGTGACACTGGCCAACTCGCAAGCACCAATATTCACTAATGTCATTTCGAATCCAGTGAATTGCTTTGGCGCAAATGATGGTAGTATCAATGTGACTGCCACAGGTGGATTGGGACTTATCAATTACACCATTCTGCCTGCCAATATTACCAATGCAACAGGTATATTCACGAATCTCGCTCCGGCTACCTATACCATAAATGCAGTTGACGCCAATGGATGCTCAGTGAGCACACTAGTGGTGGTTACTTCACCCACACAACTTGTTTGGACTTCTGTAACACAAACCAATGTTAGCTGCAATGGAGGAAATGACGGAGGTATCACGGCTGTGGCAAGTGGTGGAACCGGTATTATCAACTATAACTTGCAGTTAGGTAATATAAATAATCAAACAGGGATTTTTCCTGGTTTAATTGCTGGAGTGTATACATTAACTGCAACAGATGCCAACGGTTGCAGCATTAGTACCTTAGTTACTATTACGCAACCAACACCTATAGCATATGTGAATGTCGCCAACACCAATGTAAGTTGTAATGGTGGCAATGATGGAACGCTCACAGTGCTGGCTACTGGCGGAACAGGTATTTTTAGTTACAATTTACAACCAGGTAATATTACGAATCAGAGTGGGCAATTTGTGAGCCTAATAGCAGGAATATATACCGTAATAGCCACAGATGCCAATGGCTGCAGTACCTCTACTATAATAAGCATAAACCAGCCTACTCCACTTGTTATCACAAACGTGAGTAGCACCATACCGACTTGTGTACCGGGAAATGATGCCACAATTACCATTACAGCAAATGGTGGCACACCTCCGTACAATTATAATATTGGCGGGGCAAATCAGGTGACAAATGTCTTTCCAAATGTAGGTGCTGGCACTTATACAATCACGGTATTGGATGCAAATAATTGTTCGGTTACCAGTGTGTTTGCTGTAGTTGCACCCAATGCGCCTATTTTCACAAATGCTATTGCCACACCGGTTTCATGCAATGGTGGAAATGATGGTACTATTAGTGTTACCGCGACCGGTGGTGCAGGAGGAATTAATTATACCTTGCTACCAAACAATATTACCAATGCAATTGGAAATTTTACAAATTTGACTGCAGGTATATATACCATAAATGCAATAGATGCAAGCAGCTGTTCTGTAAGTACTACCATTCAAATTACAGAACCTACCCAACTTGTTTGGACTTCTGTGACGCCAACAAATGTCAGTTGTAATGGAGGTAATGATGGAAGTATCAGCGCTCAGGCAAGCGGAGGCACCGGTATTATCAACTATAATTTGCAGCTGGGAAATATAAATAATCAAACAGGCCTATTCCCTACTTTGATAGCTGGTGTGTATACCTTAACCGCTACAGATGCCAATGGTTGCAGCATTAGCACATTGGTAACTATTACACAGCCAACACCGGTAAACTTTGTGAGTGCAACTAGTACGGATGTAAGTTGTAATGGAGGCAATGATGGCACACTCACGGTGCTGGCATCCGGCGGAACAGGTATTATTAGCTACAATTTGCAACCTGGCAATATTACCAACCAAAGTGGGCTCTTTGCGAACCTAATTGCTGGTACCTACACTATTGTGGCAACAGATGCCAATGGATGTAGCACCTCTACTACATTAATAATAAACCAACCCTCACAGGTTGTAATTACCAATGTGAGCAGTACTATACCAACCTGTGTGCCGGGAAATGATGCTACAATTACCATCGTTGCCATTGGCGGAACACCTGCCTATAGCTATAATATTGGTGGGGCGAATCAGTTATCAAATGTCTTTTCGAATATAGGAGTTGGCACTTATACCATCACAGTAATTGATGCCAACAACTGCACTGCTACAAGTGTCCATACAGTGGTAGCGCCAAATATTCCTACTATCACAAATATTGCTACTACCACTGCTACATGTATTCCCGGTTGCGATGCCACTGCAAGCATAACTGTAACTGGCGGTTTGCCGGGATATACCTATAGTATAGACGGAATCAATTTCGTGGCCACCAATTTGTTTACTAATTTATGTGCTGGTACGTATACGGCAACTGCAAAAGACGCAGGTGGATGCACCAGCACAAGTATCTTCAATATCATTACCTCTGCAGGTCCGGTTATTACAAATACGGCAGTGGTCAATATTTTATGTAACGGCGGCAACAATGGAAGTATTAGTATTACTACTTCAGGTGGTACCGGTACCATTACCTATACTTTGCAACCTAACAATATTAATAATATTACTGGTGTATTTTCGAATTTAGTGGCAGGAGTTTACAC
>ERZ724517.2217-NODE-2217-length-10373-cov-3.428959_pt1 | contig 10373 bp, 7 predicted proteins | sample MGYA00376050_ERZ724517 | MGnify/ENA primary metagenome ERZ724517 (study PRJEB28724, sample SAMN07190886) | activated sludge metagenome | isolation source: activated sludge of sewage treatment plant in Hong Hong | place: USA: Christiansburg, Virginia | collected... | reverse complement strand
TTTTTCTCTGCTGATAATGTTTGTCGGGTTATTATTGCATGCGCAAGATCAGTTACATACTGTAGCTAAACAATATTTGCAAAATGGACAGTTTGAAAAAGCCGCAGCCACTTATAAACAATTGCTGGAGTATAACCCTAACAGTGAAAGCATCCTGTTTGGATATTTGGAAAGTTTGAATGGAATTCGCGATTATAAAACAGCAGAGAAAATACTGAAAGAACAAATTAAGATGCATGAAGGCGCTTTGAAATATTCTTTCGAATTGGGTAAAATTTATAAACTGCAGGGAGAAGATAAGAAAGCCAAAAAAACCTTTGATGCTATTATCGATGACGTGAAACCCGGAGAAGAAGGCATTAAAAGTACCGCATCATTGTTTCAGAAAGAGGGGCTCTACGATTACGCCATTGCAGTATTTGAAAAAGGAAAGAGTTTCAATAAAGAAAACCCCTTTTTATTTGCTGAAGAGCTGGCCTTGCTATTTGACAAAAAAGGTGATACGGAAAAAGCAACTGAAAGTTTATTAGATTTATTTATTTCACGAAGTGAAAAGGCAGAAGAAATAAAAGCCACTTTTCAGCGCTTGTTTGATAATGGTCCAAAACTTGAGGAGTTTCGAAAAAAGGTGCAGAAGCGGGCCACTGCCAACCCTGATATAGTTGCTTATCCCGATTTATTGGCATGGTTGTATATGCAACAAAAAGATTATGAAAGTGCATTTACCCAAATCAAAGCAATTGATATCCGTTTTAATGAGCAAGGTAGAAGGGCATTAGGGTTTGCACGTTTAGCACTTCGCGAAAAGGAATTCAAGGCAGCTATCATAGCCTATGATTTTGTAATTTCAAAAGGTAATGACCAACCCTATTATATCATTGCAGGTAGTGAAAAACTAACATGCATGAAAGAACAATTGAAATTCAATCCACACTACACCAAAACCGATGTTGACCTATTGGGAAAAGCATATGAAGTTTTTTTGATTGAAAACCCTTCCTATAAGCAAAGAGAAACATTAAGAGAATATGCTGAATTGGAAGCCCGATATGCACATAATATAGATAAGGCCATTTCTTTATTAAGTGAAATCACACAAGCAAAAAATGTGGATGCAGTTTTCAGAGGAAGATGCAAATTAGAAATGGGCGACTATGAGTTGGTGCGAAATAATGTATGGGAAAGCACGTTGCTGTATTCGCAGGTTGACAAAGAATTTAAAAGAGATATGTTGGGTGAAGAAGCGCGTTATAAGAACGCGAAATTATCTTACTACACTGGCGATTTTATATGGGCTCAAGGTCAACTTGATGTATTAAAGGCTTCTACCTCCGAGTTGATAGCAAATGATGCCCTCAATCTTTCTGTACTGATTACAGAAAACAATCCGATAGCAGATAGTAATACGGCACCCTTGCAGATGTTTGCCAATGCTGATTTATTGGAATTCCAAAATAAAGACGAAGAGGCATTGCTCACATTAGACAGCATTGAATTATTATATCCTAAACATCCCTTACAAGATAATATCTTAATGATGCGAGCCGAAATAGCCTATAAAAAACAAGACTACAGCGAAGCCGCTTTGCAATTGCAGAAAATTACTACGCAATATGCAGAAGATGTATTGGCAGATGACGCGCTATTTAATCTTGCCTATATCAATGAGAACTTTTTTAGTAATAAAGATGAGGCAAAGCGGCTTTATGAGCAACTCATCCTTAAATATCCGGGAAGTACATTTGTGAATGAAGCTCGCAAAAGATTTAGAGCACTTCGCGGCGATAAGGCAGATGTAGAAACGCCGAAGAATTTTTAAAGGGATTATGATAGCTATTTTTGGGGTCCTCCTTTGCTTTATTAATATCTTCCAATATTGATAAGGATGCATTTAAACTTTTTCAGTTTTGTTCCTCATGAAAGCATGGGCTGTGACAAAAAAATGAAGCAAAAGGTTAAGCCTGTCAAAAAACATATGTAATTTAGATTGAACTAAATTGCGACAACCATTTTTTATAGTAAAGCCTGATTGATCATTATTTGCTGCTACTTTTTGCCAACAACTAAATAAAAGAAGTTCATGACAAACTTAGCATATACCCCTGCAATAATATCGTTGCACTAATTTCATCTACTAAGGCTTTATTCTGACGCGCTTTTTTGCCCAGTCCGGCATCAATCATCGTTTGAAAAGCCATTTTGGATGTAAATCTTTCATCAAGAGGAATGATGGGCATGGTAGGAAAAGTGGTGATAAACGACTTTATGAATTTCTCAACTAAAGGAGTTGCGTCCGTATCCTGATTTTTGAGCGATTTGGGCAAGCCAACGACAACCGTATCAACTTGCTCAGTTTCAAAATAATTCTTCAGAAAAGAAAAAAGTTCTTTAGTATCTACTGTGGTCAGTCCATTGGCAATAATTTTGAGCGGATCGCTTACCGCAATTCCCGTTCTTTTTTTACCATAGTCAATTGCAAGTATGCGTGGCATATAAATTGTTGTTTGTGATTCGTTTAAAGTATGCAATCAAGTTAATGAAACAGTATGGATAAAATGACAAATAATGAAAATAGAAAGCTTGCAATACCATTGGTGGTACCGAATGCTACATTCACCTTGCTAATATCATTGGGTGTTAGCAAAGTATGCTGATAAAACAGCAATCCCACAAATAATAGCGCACCAACGCCATAGTATACAGTAGGCAAATGATATAGCCCAATAAATACCACAATTGACGCTGTTATGAAGTGTAAAAATCGTGAAAAATACATGGCCCGATGCCGGCCAAGAAGTACAGGTATCGACTTCAAATGATTGGCCTTATCAAACGCTTCATCCTGTAAAGCATATAAGATATCAAAACCACTAACCCATGTAAAAACAATGGCAGAAAACAAGAGGGGTATCGTATCAAAATGACCCACTACTGCTAAGTAGGCACCAACCGGCGCTAGTGATAAACCCAAACCAAGCACTAGGTGACATAAAGGTGTAAATCGTTTGGTATAACTGTAGAATAAAATGACAAATAATGCCACTGGCGACAAGTAAAAGCAAAGTGCATTGATAAAATAGGTGGTGACCACAAACAATAAGCAATTAATAATGACAAACCACAATGCGTGACTTTTTTGAACAATACCTGCAGGTATTTCACGTACAGCCGTTCGCGGATTTAACTTATCGAATTTTTCATCAATATATCTGTTAAATGCCATGGCAGCACTTCGGGCAAAAACCATGCAAAAAATAACTGCAATTAAAATTTCCCATTTAGGGTTTGCATCACTCTGTTGTTTTCCCAAAAAATAACCCACCAATGCAAATGGCAAGGCAAAAATGGTATGACTAAATTTAATAAGGGATAAATAATTTTTTAAAGTAGTAAGCAAGGCCGGCATAGTTTACCTGCAAAGATACTCTCAAAATAAAAATTTGCCTACCTTTATTGTCATCATGATTTTACCTTTAAGACCGGCCTCAATTGATATTTGGTGTTCTAATGCACAATTTTGGTTCAAGCCCCTACTGTCACACTATCTTTCTTAATAAAAATGAAAAAAAGTTCAGCATTCATTCTTGGACCTACTGAATTATAGCATGAATCAAACGTATGAAAATTGAAATGCCTTTGAAATAATTTTTCGTACGCTTCCTTTTTTCCTCCAAATGGAGGACCACCTTCAAATTCTTTATCAAACAAAAGACCCACTAGCTTTCCATTAGTATGTAATAGATCGTACATTTTGGCTACATATTGCGGTCGTAAAAAAGGAGAGAGCGCGCAGAAAAAAGTTTGTTCCAGTATCAAATCGTACTTCCCACTTAAGGTAAAAAAATCGCCTAAAATGATTTGAATATGAGGATTATTTTGAAATTGCTTTTGCAATCGATCTACAACCGTTGGGGCAATATCAACAATGGTGACGTCATTGAACCCTTGCTCTAATAAATAACTTGCCTCATGGGCATTGCCGGCGCCTGGTATTAAAATCCTTAGGTCCTTATTGGTACATTGTTCTATATACTGCTTAAGTGGTGGCGAAACTTGATTTAAATCCCACCCAATTTCATTATTTTGGTATCGCTGATCCCAATAGGTTTGGTCAAAACTGTTTTCATCCTTTTCCTGCTCATTTGCTGATAAACGGCTGTTTCGATTCATACGGATTTAATTGAAATATAATTGAACCAAAAATAATCCCATTTTAGCAATCTGCCCGTTTAATTCCATCGTATATATTTAAAATCAACAAAATGGCATTTATAATAGTGTGTGTTTATGTCATGCCAAGGTAGATTGGTCGAAAGGCCAAATTGTATCCGCCGATTCGGAGTAATTGCCGATAAAATGGCAGTTTCTTGATGCATTCGGGGGATACGAATATCTCTTTGGTACAAAAGCGGGTCCAATTTATTTTGGCCTGCTTTTTTTTATGAAGTGCTACTGATGTAAAATAGATATGAGTCCAATGCGCATTCAATTTGATTATTCTAATGGCATGCTCCTATGACGCATTAGTTAACTCTGTGCTGGGTATACGATTCATAAAATATTGGAATATTTTATGAATCACACTAGTATGAGAAATTGCTTGCCGTATCTTTGAAAAAAAATCACTTGAACGCCATTATTTATAAATCAACTGGAAGCTGGTATTTGTGCAAAACAGTTGATGGCAGGTTTTGGAATGGACGGATGAAGGGGAAATTTAAAATAGATAAAGAAATCACCTCAACGAATCCGATTGCAGTAGGTGATTATGTGCAGGTGGAACTGGAAAGTGAGAATGAAAATTCAGTGATGATTACCGGTATCGAGAAAAGAAAAAATTATCTAGTCCGTGTATCGCCCCATAATAAAAATCAAAAACATATTGTAGCCTCAAATCTTGATCAAAGTATTTTGATTGCTACCATTAAAGACCCGCGCACCTCTACCGGTTTTATCGATCGGTTTCTGGTCAGTTGTGAAGTATATCATTTAGAGGCCATTTTGGTATTTAATAAAGCAGATATTTTGGATGAAGAGGATTTGAAATATTTTCAATATCTTAAAAATTTGTACACCGCTATTGGCTACAAGGTGCACTTGGTATCAGCAGAAAAAGAGGAAGGTATTGATACCTTAAAAAACCTGATGCAAAATAAGGTAACCTTATTGACCGGGCATAGTGGTGTTGGAAAATCCACTGTAATCAATAAAATTTTGCCTGAAAAAGATTTGTTTACACAAGAAGTGTCGGCATGGAGTGGCAAGGGAATGCATACTACTACATTTGCCCAAATGTACGATTTGCCTTTTGGCGGACAATTGATTGATACACCAGGAATCCGCGAACTGGGGATTGTGAATGTAAGTCGTGCTGAATTAAGTGGATACTTTCCTGAAATAAAAAAAGTATTGGTAAATTGTAAATACAATAATTGCAGTCATTTTAACGAACCGGGTTGTGCAGTGAAAGATGCAGTTGCAAACGGAATTATTTCTGAGGAGCGTTATGTAAACTATGCAAAAATATTTGAAACCATAGAAGAAAAATGGTCGTAGTCGTAGGCTAATGTATTGATGTCCCTACAATTTCATGTCGAACCGCCTTTGGAACCCTTATCTCACCAGATTGATATCGCCTTTCAGTGTTTTTTTACCTTTAAAGCTATCATATTCGATATAATAAAAGTAGGTGCCAATTTCGGCTTTTTCACCTCTGAATGTACCATCCCATCCTTCTTTTAAATCCTTGGTTGAGAATACTTCTTCGCCCCATCGGTCATAAATCACAAAGGTTTTAAGGGTAATATTACTTCCGACAATTCTAAACACATCATTTTTGGTATCATCATTTGGAGAGAAGACACTCGGCACAAAAATATTATCGGGTTCTAATTTATTAACGCAATGAATTGCTGTGTCAGAGCATCCAAAATTATTATAAGCAATGAGGGTAAAACAATATTCACCACTATCGGTGCCATTATACGTGGCATAGGTAGAAGTGGCAAAAACCAAGTTATTATAATACCACTCGTAACTAGCTGCAAATTGTGAGGTATTCGTGAGGGTAATTAGGGGTTCTGTCTTTAAAGAAACCAATGGTGCTGCGGTAAACTCTGCTATGGGAAAGGGTTCAACCACTATGGTAAAACTGATGGTATCGCGTCCAACACATAATCCACTTTCCGCTCCGTATACGGTGTAAGTAGTGGTGGTGGTCGGACTAAATATGATTCTCGATGAATCGGTATTATACTGCCAATCGGTATTTGGATCAATGGTGATGGCCGTATTTACCGGGACGGGTATGGAAGTGGTATCGCCTGGGCAAAACGTGCTATCGCCGGGCAATTCTAAGGCCAACGTTGAAAAGAAACTCGCATCAAAGCAACTAGAGTCTGGCTGAAATCTCCACAAATCATTCTTAAAACCAAGAGCCAAGGTCTGGCCGACAGGTGGTGGTAAGGTACTATCGTGGGCTAATCCACCAAAAATCCAAAGATTATTTTGTGCGTCTGTCCAAATTGCGACACCGCCTTTGCTTCCAATATAACGACCTGGTTGTGCCACGCCAATAGGTCCTGGGTTTGGATTGATATTGGTTGCTTGACTACCGCTAACCCAAGTCCACTTATTAGTAGTAAGATTATACAACCACAAATCATTATACGACAGCGGGTTTCCCACTGTTTTAAAACCTCCAAAAGACCAAAATATTTCGGTACACGTGGAGGTAGCTACTGTTTGATTTTCCATTCTGGCACTCGGGTAATGCAGTTCTTCAGGCTGGCATTGAGCGGTATAGTTGCCCGCATTATTTTGTTGAGAGGCCCCAGATATCCAAGTCCAGTTATTGGTATTGATATTGTATCGCCAAACATCATTTCGAGAGGTCGCACTGTTGCCACCGGCAAATACATAAAAATTTTTATCCTTCCCCTTCCATCGTGTGTAAGTAAATCGAGCTGGAGGATTGTTGGTGGGTGCCTCAATGCCCTTGGTACCATAGGAACCATTGCTATTCATGGTACTGGCACCTTTCATCCAGGTCCATTCAGCGGTAGAAATATTATACTTCCACATATCATTTCGTACATTAGATGAAACGTTCGCAGTTGCTCCATCTTGACCACCAAACATCCACAAATTATTATTATCATCTACCCAGGCAGATTTACATTCTTCTCTTGCACCCGGATTATTAGTTGGGGACGCTACACCTATGGTACCATGAACGGGAGCAATATTCGCCTGATTAGAACCACCCATCCAAGTCCATTCATTAGTAGCAATATTGTATCTCCAAAGGTCCTGAAGGCCACCTTGTGTGCCATTCACATCAAATCCATGTCCTCCATACATCCATAAATCGCCGTTATTGTCTGTCCAGCAGTTGGGGCCGAAGGTGCGAGCACTCGGGTAGTTTAATGGTGAGGAAACCCCTTTAACACCAAACTCCCCGTTTTGATCGGCTATGGTTTGCGGTCCTTTCATCCAGGTCCATTGCACTGTAATGGGATCTAATTTCCATAAGTCATTATAATAACCCCATGGACCAAAGCCTCCAAACATCCAAAAATTACCTTGTTTATCGGTCCAAAAAGCTCCTTGATACCGACCAGAGGGTGTATTATTGGGATTCGCCACACCCAGCGTACCGTACTGTCCCATGGCACCGGAACCAATGCTGCCATGCATGTGAGCCCATAAACCTCCCTGAGCTATCAAGTCCATTTGCAAGGAGGATAAAATAAGAATAAAACAAAAAAGTAATCGTCTAAGCATAGTACCTAATTTTGTTACGTAACTTTTATTGTACTAAGGTAGAAAGTTTTCTGCTGCTGCCCAAAAAATTAACAATTTAAAATTGACAAACTACTTAAACCAAGAACTATACATAATATAATTATTGGCAATTCTGTCTATTTCGTTGTGTATGAGTTCTTGTGAAATATCCTTCACTTTCTTGGCCGGTACACCTGCATAAATACTCCCACTTTCGCAAATGGTGTTTTCAAGAATGACAGCGCCAGCCGCTATGATGGTATTGGTGCCAATATAGGCATTATCCATTATGATGGCACCCATACCAATCAGCACATTGTCTTCAACCGTGCAACCGTGTACTAAAGCATGATGCCCAATCGAAACATTATTGCCAATGGTGGTTTTGGTTTTTTCGTAGGTGCAATGAATGCAGGCACCGTCTTGTATATTCACTTTTTTTCCAATCCGAATACTATTGACATCGCCCCTTACTACGGCATTAAACCACACACTACAGTCCTCCCCCATTACTACATCGCCCACTATGGTAGCATTAGGTGCTACGAAACAAGAATCGGGTACTATGGGAGAAACTCCTTTTACTGGTAAAATGACTGGCATGACGGGATATTAATATGATTGAAAAAAACTTGTTTAAGGGTTGTAAAGGTACTAATAACTTGCCTGATTCTAATTTTAATTGCCTACTCAAAACATTTGTACAAACTTTTTTTCGTTCTTTGCCGGTCAAAATGATCATCAAGAAAATATTCGGAATTATTGCGGATGCCATCAAAGGTGTTGAGCACGACTATACCAAAGGAAATATCAATAAAGCCATCATCCTTTTAGCCATTCCCATGATATTGGAATTATGTCTTGAAAGTGTGTTTGCATTGGTTGACATGTTCTTTGTTGGTAAGCTGGGAAAGAATGCGATTGCCACAGTAGGTTTAACAGAAAGCGTGGTCACTATTGTTTACTCAGCGGCGATTGGCTTAAGCACTGCCGCATCAGCCATTATTGCTCGTCGTATTGGCGAAAAAAATCCTGAGGCCGCCTCACATGCAGCCATGCAAAGTTTGATTTTGGCAGTCATTTGCACGGTAATTTTAAGTGCAATAGGCATCGTATTTGCTGCTGATATTTTAAGAATTATGGGAGCCTCTGAAATGGTCATTCAAGAGGGTGCCATTTTTACAAGAATCATGTTGGGCGGAAGTGTAGTTATCATTCTACTATTCTTAATCAGTGGTATTTTTAGGGGAGCAGGCAATGCAGCCATTGCCATGAAAAGCTTATGGATTGCAAGTGGCATCAATATTATTTTGTGTCCAGTATTTATTTACACATTTGGTTTTGGATTAAAAGGTGCTGCTATTGCCACCACCATCGGTCGGGGCATAGGCGTGTTGTATCAATTATATCATCTCATGAATAAAACGGGACAAATTCAAATACAAAGAAAGCACCTCGCTATTCATTGGGAAACCATCAAATCCCTACTGAAAATAGCATGGCCGGCCACCTTTCAATTTATCATCGCATCGGCTAGTTGGATTGTGATGTCAAAATTGGTGGCCGATACAGGAGGTACGGAAGCCTCGGCAGGATATCAAATTGCGATTCGAAATGTGATATTTTTTATTTTACCTGCATGGGGATTAAGCAATGCTGCAGCTACACTTGTTGGACAAAATTTAGGCGCCAACGAAATGGAACGAGCCCGAAAAAGTGTGATGCTTACCGCAAAATACAATGTTTTTTTTATGGCTTTTGTCACGGTACTCTTTGTTGTATTTCCATATCCGATTATTTCTTTTTTTAGTAAAGAACAAGAAGTAATTGATTATGGGGTTTCTGCGCTACGCATTATTGGTTGCGGTTATATTTTTTATGGCATTGGTATGGTGATGGTGCAAGCTTTAAATGGTGCCGGTGATACACGTACGCCCACCCTCATTAATTTTATTTGCTTTTGGGTCATCCAAATTCCATTGGCCTATTTTCTATCTACCACCTTAGAACTTGGACCCATTGCCGTATTTGTATCCATACCATGTGCAGAAACTTTGATTGCTCTATTGGCCTACTACTACTTTAGAAAAGGGGAATGGGCAAAAATGAAAGTGTAGTATTTTAAAATGCATTCAAGAATTGTAATTCTGTTACGCTTGCATGCGCCGCCGTTACTAGAACACAAGTCATTGATTTGTGATAAAACGGGTGCTGATTCAGTGGTAGTATACCCCAAATCAATAGTATCTACTTTTCAAAAATGCATATCGACTATTGCCCACTTATATGTTGTTGCCATAACTTCTTTGCAAAGGTGCGAAACAATGCACTGCCTTCCGTAAATGCTTTGTCAAATTTGTATTCTCCCCCAGTAAAATCTTTCGGAGAATATTTAATTCGATTCTGCCCACGCATTGCATACTTCTGGCCCCCCTCATACATGATTATCTTCATATCTAGAGGACTTACATCACCGTGACAAACTGTAACATACATCAGCCACACTTCCTTTATTCCATCCTTGTTCAAATCGGTAATTTGCAAGGTATTCTCAATAAAACGAGCCTCAATATCTACTGGACAGTCCT
>ERZ724517.2212-NODE-2212-length-10387-cov-3.074042_pt1 | contig 10387 bp, 6 predicted proteins | sample MGYA00376050_ERZ724517 | MGnify/ENA primary metagenome ERZ724517 (study PRJEB28724, sample SAMN07190886) | activated sludge metagenome | isolation source: activated sludge of sewage treatment plant in Hong Hong | place: USA: Christiansburg, Virginia | collected... | reverse complement strand
CCGACTGAGTGCAGGACGGCTGCCGGAGCGTTCAGGGCCGAAAGCGAAAGGTCCAGGGGCCGCGATTCGCGCGAAGTCCTTGGTAGAGGGACGTGCTCGGTTGGCCTTCCTCTCGATCGATAAACAGACGCGGTTCCCCGGCGGCCAAGGGGGCGGGCAGTTCGTCGAATGCTACTGCTTGAAAGAAGGATCGCGGGTCAATCTCCAGATCGAGGCCGTTTCCGGGACCGGCGTTGGTCAGGGGGAAATCGACGAGAATCGGGGCGATAATGCGCTGTTGGCAAAGCGGGTTTGAGCCAGGTTGCGCCTCGGATTGGGGCGCTTTTTTTCGATTTGAACTGATCGTAAAGTCCCCTTTGAAGGGGATCGAAACGCCGTTCTTTCGCGCCGTTCCTGCCACTGAGAGCACAACCGTCTTGTCGGTGTCTGCGTCGACCGCGGCCGTCGATCCCAGCCAGACCTCGCCGCTCAATGCGCGATCGGCGATGCCATCCCCGAGGGCAGGGAACGGCTGGGGCGTTGGATCGAGAAGGTCGACGACCCGCGCGCTCCGCACTTCGCCGACATAAAGCGCGGGCGCGTAACAGGCGCTCTCACGGACGTTCTGAAGGGGGCGCGCGGCCGAGAGATACACGGCTCCGATGGCGACGGTGGCACGCGAGAGGGCGACTGTCCATCCACTTTGTGTATTAAATTCAAGGGGATCGCTCGTGTGGTTGCCATCCGGATGGCTCTCCGCCCCGGCTCGCGTGATGCCGTGGGCCGCGGCCGGGAAGGAGACGAGCGCGCCACCGGTGGAACCAATGCATCCTGCACCGATCAGACCGAGCGAAAGGAGTGCGGCGTAAGAAGTTGCAGTGTGCATGTTCAGGAGTCCCCGCCGAAGCGGATCTGGAAGCTGGCGAAGAGGCTTCGCGGGGGGCCGGCGGAAAAATGGCGGACCGGTGTCAACGTCGGGCGCGCCGCCCCGCCGCTCGTGGGGCTCCAGTCGGAGGCGAAGTTGTACTCGCCGAGCCGATACTGGGTGTTGAAGAGATTCGTCGCAGAAAGCTGCAATTCCAACGATTTCCAGCCGATCGATGCCGTCGCGTCGGTCGTGAAAATCGTGTCGCTGCGCTGCCCGTACGGGAGCGCCCGTCGGCCGACGAAGGTCATTCCGGCGCCAATGGAACCCTCGAGGGCGTCCCCCAGGAGGCGCACGGGGAGGTCGGCGTGGTAGACGGTGTCGTTGCGGACGACGATGTCGGGCACGTAGGGGACGAGGAGCCCCGTGTCGTCGAAGCGGGCGCGCACGAAGGTGACGTTGGACGAACTGTCCAAATGTTTCGAGGTGATACGAGCGCTCCCGAGCCAGCCGGTTCGGGAGGTGCCGTTCGCGAGCGTGTTGCGCCCCTCGGTCTGGCTGAAGACCAGGTCTTTGTCGACGTGGGTGTAGAAGAAACTCGATCGCGCAGCGACGGCGAACGCGCCGAGCGTCCGTGTGAAGATCACGCCGCCGTCGTAGGAGGCGATCCTGGCGAACGGGGTCGCACGATCGTCGGTGACGTAGCTCGGATCGATGCTCCGGACGCCGCTCCCCGCCGCCACGCTAAACGAAAATCCGCGGAAAGGGCCGACAAGGAGCGTGCTCCGCGGCATGACAGCGGTGCTCGCCGTGTTCGCCCGCTGGCTCGGATCGCGGTAGACGCCAAAATCCTTTTGATCGAGGCAGCTTGCGTCCCCCGGCGGGTTCCCGTCCGAGGGGCGTCGTACGCTCTTCTGCGCACAGTTGTTCTGGGTCGCGAAGGCGAAAAGGTCGCTCCGAACGCCGGTCTTCCACTGGACTTTGCCGTGCAGCTTCCACGAAACATCCCCCCACAGGCCGACGTCGGCGAGCTTGGAGGCGAGGTCGATGTCACGTTGGTAGGGGACGTTGGTTCCGAAGTTGTCTCGGAATTGAAGCGCATCGACGGCGTCGAAGCGCCCGTAGGCGCCAAATTCGGCCTCGTGTTCCTGCTTCGCGAAATCGAATTTCGTCCGTGAATAGCCTTTGAATCCGAGCGTCATCGCCGACGTTGCGCGATCGATCAGATCTCCGCGCTGGGAATGCGGCGCCTGGGTTGGCTGCTGAACGTCGAGCAGAAATCCGGTAAAATTGTCACGAATCGTTACGTTTCGCGCGATCGCAAATGCGGCAAGACCGGAGGTGGTCTTCCCGGTCGTCGACTCGAGGTCAAACCCAAGCGAAAATCGGCTTGATTGGCCGCCTTGCTGGGAGTCATAGCTGTCGTAAAAGCCTTTGCGGCCGCTCCGAAAGTCGTCGTCGCGAAGAAGTCCTGCGCTCTGAAAGTCGTTTGCGTAGGCCTGGGCAAATACGCGATAGTTTCCTTTGTCGCCGAGCTGCCCCTCGTATTGGGCCATCGCAGATGCGCGCTTTGCAGCGCGGTTCTGACCGAAGCCATCGGTTTGGTAGAGTTCAGCCCCGCCAAATGTGTGTACCGATTGATCCTTTGGGCCCCAGAGCAAGAGCTGCCGCTTCGTTCCGAAGGAGCCGAGCGTCGTCTTGCTCGTAAATCCCCGTTTTGCAAGGCCCAGTTGGAAGTCGGCGGAGCCTGCGACCGCGTAGTTTCCCTGCCGCACATCGTAGGGGCCTTCGACGACGCGAAGGCCTTCAATGAGCTCAGGGATGACAAAATGGGTATCAGCATACCCATTTGCCTCAAGATTTCCCGATTCATTGATCGGAATCCCGTTCACACTGAACTCGATGTCCTGCCCCTGGCGCGCATCGAAGCCCCGCAGAAAGACCTGCTCCGCATGGCCGTCGCCCCCCTCATTGGAGAGCAGGATGCCCGGTGCCAGCGTCAGGACGGAAGAAGCATTTGCCCGCGGGATGCGCCCGAGCTCATCGACGGCGATTCGAAAATCGGCAGCGCCACGACTTGTCGGGTTCTTTCGTGCATACACACTTACATTCTCGACGGCCGGTGTCTGCTCCGCCGGCGTTTCCTTCTTGGCTTCAACGGCAGCATGGGTCGTCTCCTGGGGGTCTTCCTTCTTGGGGACCTTCGGAAGTACATCGACGACCGGCGTGACCTCGGGCGCAAAATGAAAGGGCACACGGATCCGTGAAGGGACCGGCTTCCCACCGCGCGTCGCTGGCGTGAAAAGCCAGTTGCGGATCGCAAGCTGGGCCGCCTCATCAAAAGCGGGACCTCCGCTACGAAATACCTCGCTCTTCGCAACATGCCCCTCGGCATCGACAACAACGGTCAACACCACTTCCGACTCGCGACCGCCGCGCTCTTCGCTCTCGGGGTAGCGGGCCTCGACATGCTTCGTGACGATCGGCGGGTGGGGCGCTTCGTCGCCCGCATGGGTGTGATCGTCGCCGGTCGGCGCCTGCGCGCGCGCCACCGACGGCGTGAGGACGCCGAGGGCGAGGGCGAGCGGCGTAAGCGTTGCGAGGCGAGGGGGGAAATTCACAACTGCTCCAGACCTGCTCGTCCGTGGCGCGCCGCGGGGGCTGCTTCGGACCGATTTTCAGCTGCAACCGAGTTCGGGATGAAAACGAGAAAGCGCTCACGAGGGAAAATCCCCGGAGCGCCTGCCTCTACCGTGGCCCCGGCCCCGTGAAAAGAGGCACGAACGGTGAGTTGTTTCTTTTGTAACTGAGTTGCGTTTGCCTGCTCAGCCGAGCCCCAGGCGCGCGAGCATCGCCGCCGGGTTCGGGTCGCGCCCGCGGAAGGACCGGAAGAGGTCGGCGGGGTCTTCCGAGTCCCCCTTCGCGAGGATCGTCGTTCGGAACGCTTCGCCGGTCGCGCGATCGAAGATACCGCGCTCCTTGAAGAGCGAAAACGCATCGGCGTCGAGCGCTTCCGCCCACCCGTAGCTGTAGTAGGCGGCCGCGTAGCCGACGGCGTCGGCGAAGAGATGATTGAAGGATGCAATCATCGCGTAGTCGTCGGGGAGCGGCGTCGTTGCGAACGGCGCCATCGCTTTCCGGGCCCACGCGACGATGTCGCCGTCGGCCGGCGTGTAGCTCGTGTGGAGCAGGAGGTCGGTCGTGGAGAACCCGAGCTGGCGCGTGACCATGCTTGCCGCACGGAAATTGCGAGCTTTCACCATCTTTTCAAAGAGTTCGGCCGGGATCTCTTCGCCGGTGTCGACGTGCCGCGCGAAGAGGGCCAGCGCTTCCCGTTCCCAGATCCAGTTCTCAAAAATCTGCGACGGGAGTTCGACGAAGTCCCAGGCGACGCGGGCACCGGCGAGGCTTCGCACGGGAACTTCTGAGCAGACGTGATGGAGAAGGTGGCCGAATTCATGAAAGATCGTCTGCACCTCGCGGAACGAGAGGCACGCCGGCTTCCCTGCGCTGGGCGGCGTCATGTTGCCCGCGACGAGGCCGACGGCGCGCGTCGCGTAGCTCCCCGGGAGGCGCTCCGTAATCCCCTGCATCCAGGCGCCATCCCGCTTCGATGCGCGAGGAAACCAATCGGTGTAGACCGTGGCAAAAGGCTCATTGTTGCCCGAGAAGAGCTCGTATTGAACGACGCTCTCATGCCAGGTGTTTTGCGCATCTGCCCGGCGAACGGTGATGCCGTAGAGGCGCTCCACAATGGCGAAGAGTCCCGCCTCGACGGCTGGGAGCGGCAGGTAGGGCCGAAGGACCTCCTCGTCGAAGTCGTAGAGCGCTTTCCGCTGCTTTTCTGCCCAATATCCGACGTCCCACGGGTCGAGCTTCGTCGCCGTCGGTTCGACCGATTTGCGATACGCAAGGAGCTCTTCCTGCTCGCGGACAAACGCAGGTCGCACCCGTTCGGCGAGGTCCGTTACAAACGCAAGTGCGCGCGTCCCTGTTTTCGCCATTCGATCGGAAAGGATGTAGTCTGCGAAGGTCGCAAACCCGAGCAAACGTGCTTTCTCTGCGCGAAGTTCGACGATACGTGCCATCAGCGGCTGGTTGTCGCGCTCGGCGGACGTCGCCCGCGTGTTGTAAGCCCGCCAAATCGTTTCGCGAATCGACGCGTCGTCTAGGTAGCTCAACACTGGGCCGGCGCTCGGCGCCTGCAAGGTGAAAAGCCACCCCTCCTGGCCACGTGCCTTTGCCGCTTCTCGTGCCGCCTCTTTCGCGCGGTCGGGGAGGCCGGCCAACTTCGTCTCGTCGCTAATCGACAACGAAAACGCGTTTGTTGAATCGACGACGTTCTGTGAAAACTGGAGCGTTGTCTTTGCGAGTTCGAGGTCGATCGCGGCGACCCGTTCCTTTTCCGCCGGCGGAAGCTCGGCGCCGTCCCGCCGGAAGGCGAGCAGCGTTTTCTCCAAGTGGCGCTTTTGAGCGCCGACGAGAGCCTGCCCCGCCGGTGTCCCCGCGAAGGCCTTCACGCGCGCGTAGACCTTCGCATTCATCGCGAGCGCCGAGGAAAAACTAGCCACCGGTTCCTGGACGGCGGCGTAGGCGGCGCGAACGGCGTCCGACGTCATCGTTGACTCCAGATGACCGGCGATTGCCATCGCGAATTCGAGGCCTTCCCCCGCTTTCTCTAGCGCGCCCAGGGTGTTCTCCCAGGTCGGTTCGGAGGCGGGGTCGGCGCTCTCGATTGCCGCTACTGCTGCCTGAGCGACGGCCAAGTGCTCGCGAACAGCCGGTTCGATCTGGGACGCATCAATCTGGGAAAAAGGGATCGAAACAGTAGGCGTAATGAGCGGATTCATGGGTCGTCCTTTTCGGCGCAGTGTTTCGAGAATCAGGGCCGGAGCGTCGCAAGACCGCGGCTCGCGAGGCAGAAGCCGGTCAATTTATAGAGAAGGCGGGCGCCGACGTTCGCGTCCCATTCGTCGTTTTCGTCGCTCAGATTCGGCGCGACTTCGTTCAAATCGAAGCCGATGATCGTCTTCCCCGCAAGGACGACGGTGCGCAAGATGTGCACCGCTTCCGAGAAGTCGAGGCCGCCTGGGACCGGCGTTCCGGTGTGCGGGCAGTAGCGCGGGTCGAGGCCGTCGATGTCGAAGGTGACCCAGAGGCGCTCGGGGAGCTCGGCGACGATGCGGTCGGCGAGGCTCGCGAACGATTCCCCGTGCGCTTTGCTGCGCTGAATTGTGCGGTCGTCGAACATGACGACGCGGTCCCCCTGCTCGGTCGCGAAGTCGATCTCCTGTTCACAGACGTCGCGAATGCCGACTTGCACGAGTTTCGTGACCGCGGGGACCTCGTCGAGGACGTTTCGCAGGATGCTTGCATGCGAATACTGAAAGCCCTCGTAGGCGTCCCGTAGATCGGCGTGGGCGTCGAAGTGGAGGACGCCAAAGCTCGACGCGCGCGAACCAACCGCGCGAAGGGCGCCGAGGGGCACCGCGTGATCTCCGCCAACAATTGCGGGGATTTTGCCTGCATCGAGGAGGCGGCCGGTCTCTGCTTCCACGTAGTGGTTCAGCTTGCGTGAGAAGACAGTGACCTCCTGGGCGAGCGCTTCGAGCTCGTCCGTCGGCCGTTCCCCCCACCCCTCGATGACCTCTTGGGCGAGCTCTTTCGCCGCGCAGTTCCAGGCGCGTACCTCCTCCGATTCCTGCAACATACACAGACCGGCTGCGTACGGCTTCTCGACGTCGAGGTCGTAGAGGTCGACCTGCTTGCTCGCTTCCAGGATTGCGCGAGGGCCCTCCGAGGTTCCCCCGCCGTAGGACGTCGTCGCTTCCCAGGGGACGGGAAGGTATACAAGGGCCGAATCTTCCTCAGTAAACGGGAGTCCGAAGACGCCGGAGTCTTTTCCGGCCGGCGCGTTCGGGTCGAAGGTGGCGCGTTCGCTCATACTCTCGGCTCTTTACGCGCGTCGGCGGCCCCTGTCCGCCCGAAAGCCGACCTGTTGGCCAGCGGTGTACGCACGAAAATCGACGGGAGCGCCGGCGCGCGCTACAACCTCCGCCGTGGCGAACGACAGCGCAAAAAGCAAATTCGGACGGTTTGCGAAGGCACTTGCGCCCTTTGCTGCCGTCTCCCTCCTCGTTGCCGCTGCCGAATACGCCCTCGAGGCGCGGGTTGTGGCGAAGACCGGCGCCCTCATGGCGGCGGCTCGCGCAGTTGTGGAAGCTCCGCCCGAGCGGGTCGACCCCTCCCTCGACGGCAAGCTCGTCCACGTCGCGGGGGAACTTTCCGTGCCGACCCCGCTGGCCGACGAACCCTTCGGCGTAAAGGTCCCGGCAGCACGCCTGTTTCGGGACGTTGAAGTGTTCTCGTGGGTCGAATTGGAAGAGGAAAATCGAGGGCTTGTCTATGTGAAGCGCTGGGTTCGGGAGCCGGTTTCGTCGCTCCGTTTTGAGCACCCGGTCGGCCACGAAAACGCGCGCGTCTTCCCGTACTCGGCTCGGTCGGTGACCGCCGAAGACGCACGCCTTGGACCGGCCGCCGCTGTTGCCCCTGCGATTCCCGCAGCATCGTCAGCCAGCGCGCCGGTCGCAACGCCGCCGGCACCGCAAGCAGCCCCCATCGCTGTATCCTACACTCTTGATCCGCGCCTCACGGCGAACCTCGAAGGGTTTGAACCGCTTTCCTACGACGAGACGATGCTCGCAGCCGCTCCTGCGGACGTGAAGGCGAAGGGGAAGGCGGTGCACGGCGCGCTCTTCCTCGGGGTGGACGCGGAAAAGCCGGCTATCGGCGACGTTCGCGTGACGTTTTTGCGCGTAAAACCGGGACCTACCACGGTGCTGGCCGCCCAGTTGCTCCACGGCGGGACCGCCGACCCGCGGCAGCTGAGCCCCTGGGTGGACGGTGGCGCGACGCCGTTTTTTGCCATCGCCCCCGGGGCCATCCCGGCGACGGAACTCTTTGCCCACGAAGTCGCCGATGACGCTCCACTCCGGAGTTGGGGCGGACGTTTCGGCCTCCTGCTCGTTTTGCTTGCCACCGCCGCCTTGGCGGCCCGTCGGATGGGGCAGTTCTTCGCCGACGAAGGGTCTTCTCCGACGACCTTCGCCTTCCGCCGCCGGATGCTGGTCGCGTCGCTCGCGCTCGTCGCCGTGCCGCTGATCGCTGCCGGAAAGAACTGGTCGGAGGCGCGTGGCTGGGTCGGCGCGATCCTCTATGGCGCTGCGATTGTTGCCGGTCTCGCGGCTTCGGGCCTTGCGCTGCCGTCCAAGCGCCTGCGCCCGTCTGAGGCTTAGAAGGCCCACCCCGGTGGGGAATCGGACCCCCACCCGGCGCGGGACGTCGGCGGGGACTGACGGAAATGTAGGACAATCCCCGACGCTGTAGCCGGCGCCGCCGAATTCCGCGGAGACAGACGCGGCACGACCCATGCTAAAAGGGGAGTATGCCGTACTTCCCCCGCCGCTTCCTCGCCGTCGCGCCGCTCCTTGTCGCTCTCGCCGCCTGTTCCGCCGAAGAGACGGACGTCACAACCTCGGAAGACGACCTCACGAGCCTGACCGCACGCTCCCGGGAACTCCGGTTTGAGTCGGTGGTTTACGTCGCGAAAGGCTCGAGTGATGCCGCGATCGTGACCGCCGCCCAGGCGCAGACGAAGACGGCGTTTGGCGCCCTCCAGCACTCGGAAATCGCCGTTAACGACCGCGAGCTTCGCACGATCGATCCGAAGTCGTTCAAGAAGCGCGACGTGAAGGTCGTCGACAGCACCATCACTGGCGACGTCGGTCGCGACATGACCGAGGTCCGCTACACCTACGTCGACAATGCGGTTGTCCCGGTCGCTATGGCGCGCCGGTCGACGGTCGCTTCGGCGGTCCTCAATCAGGGGACCTACTATCAAGGTCCGAAGGTTGTCGCGGAATGCACGGCCAACACCGATCACTCGCGCGACTACCCGAACTGGTACGAGTTCGACCCGACCACGACGACTTGCCGCAACGCCATCAAGGCGGAACAAACGGCGATCGATGCTGCCTACACGAAGCTTGGTGTCAAGCCGGCCGACGCAATCGTCCCGAAGGCGGCCGTTGACCGCGTCTACTTCCCGATCACGGTGAAGCTCGGTACCGACAAGACGAACAAAGGGCTCTCTTACCCCGAGTACGATCGGCTCTTCACCGGTGGCGTCCAGAAAGACAAGCTCGTTCTCGGGCTCATGTACGGCCTCATTGACGACAATCCGGCCGCCCCGAACGAAGACTACAACTTCCGCGAGTGGCTCACCCACCTCGACTACATCTTCAAGGCGCGCCCTGGCTTCACGCTGGTGAAGACGGAGCCGGCGGTCGATTTTTCCAAGATTACGCTCACTTCCGGCAAGGTTGTCGACGGGATCACCGTCCCGAAGCTCGTCGATTGGGGGCTCCGCGGCCAGAACTTCCCCGCGGGGCTCACCTACGCCGACCAGCAGGACCTCCTGAAGAAGGTTGCATTGAAGCTCTACAAGACCTTCATCACCTTGGAAGCGCCGGTGAAGGTAAAGATCGGCACCACCGCCGAGCGTACTTTCGGCATTCAGGTGCTGACGTACTTCGGCGTCGAGAGCGACTCCGCGACGCACAAGAAGGCGATCAAGAACTCGGACGTCTACTTCTACAACGGACACAGCTATATCGGCGCCGGCCCCCTCGATCCGAAGAACTTCACCGCTGCTGACTTCCCGAAGACCTACCAGCTTCTCTTCATTGATGGCTGTGTCTCCTACAACTACTACGAGAAGGATTACTTCCCGTTGAAGGAGGGGGGCACCAAGAACCTCGAGCTCGTGACGAACGGCCTCGAAGCGCCCTCGTACCAGTCGGGGACGGCCCTCGGAAAGTTCACGGCAGGCCTCATTGACGGAACGTTCCCCAGCTACTCGAAGCTCCTCGGGCTCGCCGCTGCGACCGACCCGCTCCGCGTCGTGGATGGCGAAGTCGACAACACCTTCAATCCGAAGGTGACGACGATCACGCTGAAGTAAGCGCACGCTCACACACCTGCGTACCGGCCCTCGCCCCCTCGTCCCGTCGACGAAGGGGCGAGTTCCTTTGTGCGACAGGTGGCGTTCTAGGCTACAACCGCGCCCGATGGATCGCCGCCCGCTTACGGTCGCCTTGATGCCGCTCCTGCCGCTCGCGCTTGCGATCGCCGCCTGCGAGGACCGTCCCGCCGCCGCGCCAAAGCAGGAGCAGGTGCCGATGGGACTCGTTCATGAAGTCCCCATTGAAGAGGACAAGGCGCCGAAGTCGGTGGATGACCCGGACAACGCGCCCCCGCCGGCGAATGGCCCCACTCCGGTCGCGGTTCCTACTGCAAATTCAGCGACTTCGGTGATCGAGCCGCCCGCCAAAACGGGGCCGAAAGTTTCCAAGAGCCAGTGCCAGGCCCTCTTCAAGAAGTATGTGAAGCTGCTCGTCGCCGGAAATCCCGCGCTTCAGGGGGTCCCCGACGGGGTCGTTGATCAGGCGCTCGGCCAGACCGACGCAAAAATGGGGGGAAACC
>ERZ724517.2209-NODE-2209-length-10390-cov-3.611901_pt1 | contig 10390 bp, 3 predicted proteins | sample MGYA00376050_ERZ724517 | MGnify/ENA primary metagenome ERZ724517 (study PRJEB28724, sample SAMN07190886) | activated sludge metagenome | isolation source: activated sludge of sewage treatment plant in Hong Hong | place: USA: Christiansburg, Virginia | collected... | reverse complement strand
GACCGGACACGGATGAGCGACTACTCGCGGGATCATGTCTTTCGCGGCGGCCAGCCGTTCGACAACGAGTATCGCCTGATCCGCCGCAACGACGGCCAGGAGCGCTGGATACACACCGTTGGTCAGCTCGTCTACGGCAATGATGGCCGTGTCAGCCGCCTGTTCGGCACCAGTCAGGACATTACCGAGCGCAAACAGTTCGAACAGCGCCTTAGCCAGAGTGAGGCCGATCTGAAAGAGGCACAGGCCGTCGCCCACCTTGGCAGCTGGACCCTCGACATCATCCATGACAGGCTCAACTGGAGCGCCGAGGTATATCGGATATTTGGTCTGCCGTTGGCACACAAGCTACGTCTGGCCGACTTCGTCGAACGCATCCATCCGGACGACCGCGAGCATGTCCTGACCGATTGGCAAGCTGCCCTGACGGGCGCCCGCTACGACAGCGAGCATCGCATTCTCGTCGACCAGCAGGTACGTTGGGTCAGAGAGCGGGCAAAGATCCGTTTTGACGATGCCGGCAAGGCCGTTTCCGCCGTTGGGACCGTTCAGGATGTCACCGAGCGGCACGAAACAGATGAAAAATTGCGCAAGCTGTCGCTGGCCATCGAACAGAGCCCGCACAGCATTCTCATCACCAACATGCACGGTGAGATTGAGTACATCAATGAGGCTTTCGCGTGCAAAACGGGCTATTCCCGCGAAGAAGTGATAGGCCAGAAGCCCAGTCTCCTTCATTCGGAACATACCCCGGCGGAAACCTATTCCGACCTGTGGAAAACACTGGCGCTGGGCAATGTCTGGCGGGGCGAGTTTACCAATCGGCGCAAGGACGGAACGCTGTATTCGGATTTCGCGATTATTTCCCCAGTCCGTCAGCCCGATGGCAGGATCACGCACTATCTGGGTATCCAGGAAGACATCAGCGAGAAAAAGCAAATCCAGTCCGAGCTGGAAAACTACCGCCACCACCTCGAAACGCTGGTCGCGGAACGTACCGAGCAGCTGATCCAGGCCAAGGACGAAGCTGAATCGGCCAATCGTGCCAAGAGCGCCTTCCTCGCCAATATCAGCCATGAGATCCGGACGCCGATGAATGCCATCATCGGCCTCACCCATATTGCCCAACGCGGTGCCGGCAACAGCGAACAGCAGGAGCGGCTGGGCAAGGTCAGCGAGGCGGCACACCACTTGATGGGCATCATCAACGATGTGCTCGACATTTCAAAAATCGAGGCCGGCAAACTGCAATTGGAGCACACCGCCTTTCCCCTCGCCCAAGTCTGCAGCACCGCCGGTGAGATGGTCCGAGAAAGAGCGCAGGCCAAACATCTGCCGCTGAACTTCGAAATGGATCCCACCCTGCCGGCGATCGTGCTCGGCGACCCGCTACGGGTCCAGCAAATATTGCTCAACTTCCTGTCCAATGCCATCAAGTTCACCCAGCTTGGCACGATCGATATCAGCGTTCGCCTGATCGAGCGGGCAGACAGCGAAGCGCTGATCCGTTTCTCAGTCACCGACACCGGCATTGGCATCACCCCTGAAGGTCTGCAAAAGCTCTTCCTGCCATTCGAGCAAGGTGATACATCCACGACACGCCGCTATGGCGGCACCGGCCTGGGCCTGGCTATCAGCCGACGACTGGCGGTAGCGATGCGCGGCGAGATTGGCGTCGACAGCGAGCCGGGCAAGGGCAGCACATTCTGGTTCACCGCCCGCCTCGGCGTAGCAGATGCCCGGCAACTCCCGGACGCAGACGTCGCCGTTTTGCCTTCCGGCTATCAGCGTGATGCGTATGTCCTGATGGCCGAAGACAATGAAGTCAACGCCGAGATTGCCCTCGACATCCTGCACACGGCCGGACTCAAAGTCGACACGGCCGTAGATGGCAGCCAGGCCCTTGAAATGGCGGGCAAACGGCATTACGACCTCGTCCTCATGGACATGCAGATGCCCGTGATGGATGGCATCGAAGCCACCCGCCGGATTCGCGCCCTGCCGGGCTGGTCACAAATCCCCATTCTGGCGATGACCGCCAATGCCTTCGACGAAGACCGCGAAGCCTGCCTGCTGGCCGGCATGAACGATCACATTGCCAAGCCGGTTACACCCAATGTCCTGCTTGAAACCCTGGTCCGCTGGCTGCCTGCCCGGCCCAGTTTCAAGACTGCAGCGCCCGCGGAGGCCAATGACGAGTTATCGCGAATTGTCGGGCTGGACAGCCGGTTTGGCCTGCAAGCGGTGCGCGGTCGCGTAGACAGCTATCTTCGGCTGCTCGCGAAGTTTTCGGAAACCCACGGTGATGACTTTGACCAGATCCGCAGCGGTCTTGCCGCCGGCAGGCAAGACGAAGCCCGCCGCCTCGCCCACTCGTTAAAGGGCGTCTCGGCCACCCTTGGCGCCGTGCTCATCAACAAGACCTCAATGGCCCTTGAAGCGGCAATCCGGGACGGGCAGGACGAGGCGCTTGTCGAGCCACTCATTACAGCAGCGGAACAAGCCTACACGTCCTTGGGCAAACAATTGGCCCTCCTCTCCACGCCGGAACAAACTGGCAACGGGGAAGACAACGCGGCAGCGACCAACACCTTGCTCGCGCAACTCCGACACGAACTGCAACAGGGCGAACTCAGCGCCCAGTACCTGGTCCGACAGAACGAAAAATCCCTGCGCCAGGCGCTCGGCGGTGATTACCGTGCATTCGAAGCACTGATCAGCGACTTCGATTTCGAAGGCGCGCTGGCAATCCTCAACAACGCTAGCGCACTGGACTAGGAAAACCTAAGGCCGAGCCTCAAGCCAGTGCCGGACGCCCAGGCCGGCAGCCCGACCGCTGGCAAAACAGGCCGTCAGCAGGTAGCCACCGGTCGGCGCCTCCCAATCCAGCATCTCGCCAGCACAGAAGACACCCGGCTGGTCGCGCACCATCAGGTTCCCGTCCAGGCTCTCAAAGGACACGCCGCCGGCCGTGCTGATCGCCTCGTCCAGCGGTCTTGTGGCCGTCACGCGCAGCGGCAAGGACTTGATCACCGCGGCCAGATGGCTGGCCACGTTCAATTTATCGGCCGGACAAAACTCGCGGAGCAAACCGGCCTTGACGCCATCAATACCGGCATGCCGGCGCAGGTGATTGGCCAGTGAATCGCGGCCACGCGGCCGTGCGAGGTCCGCGGCCAGGCGATCAAGACTGCGGCCGGGGGCCAGATCAAGGTGCAGCACAGCATCCCCGTCGCGGGCCAACGCGTCGCGCAAGGGTGCGGACACGGCGTAGATCAGCCCGCCTTCGACCCCCGTTGCCGTGATGTTGAATTCGCCCTTTTTTTCCGGTTGACCGCAGCATTTTGCGGCGACGGCCTTGACTGGAGCGCCGGCGAAACGCGCACTGAAATAGGGGCTCCACGCCACGTCGAAGCCGCAGTTGGCGGGCTTGAGCGGCGCCACGGCGATACCGCGTTCGCGCAACGTCGGCACCCAGGCTCCATCCGAGCCGAGTTTGGCCCAGCTACCACCACCGAGCGCCAGAATGACCGCATCGGCGTGGACCGCAATCTCACCACTTGGCGTCGCGAAGCGCAGGCTGCCATCGGGCGCCCAGCCCAGCCAACGGTGACGCACATGAAACTGGACGCCTTGCCCGCGCAGGCGATGCAGCCAGGCGCGGAGCAGCGGCGCTGCCTTCATGTCGGTCGGAAAAACCCGGCCCGATGTGCCGACAAAGGTATCGATGCCCAGTCCATGTATCCATTCGCGCAGCTGGCTCGGGCCGAACGCGCCGAGCAGCGGCCTGATCTCCGCCGCCCGTTCACCGTAGCGCCCGATGAAATCGGCCAGCGGTTCGGAATGGGTGATGTTCATCCCCCCCTTGCCGGCCATCAGGAACTTGCGGCCGACCGAGGGCATGGATTCAAAAATCTGGATGTTTTTCCGGTTGACCGTGGAATCGGCCGCCGCCAGCACTTCGGCCGCCATCAGGCCAGCCGGGCCGCCGCCGATGATGGCGACGCGCGGCATCACTTGTCGTCCGAATCTGCCTCGGTTTCAGGCGCCTCGGGCGATTCGTCGGTTTCCGGCGTCGCGGGCTTTTTGGCTGGCTCGCCCTTTTCCGCCTTGAGCAGTTCCTCGGGAATCTCTTCCTCGTCGAGCGGCACCACCGTCACGGCGACCTCCGGCTCGGTGCCACCGCCGCCGAGAATGATGCCGCGCAACGGCGAAATATCGGAGAAATCGCGACCGAATGCCAGCGTGATGTGTTCGGTATTGGGCAGCAGATTGTTGGTCGGATCGAAGTCGACCCAGTCGTTCTCGCTGCCCGGCGCATAGACCGAGACCCAGGCGTGTGAAGCATCGGCGCCGATCAGGCGCGGCTTGCCGGGCGGTGGCCGGGTCAGCAGGTAGCCGCTGACATAGCGCGCGGACAAGCCCAACGCCCGCAGGCAGGCAATCATCAGATGGGCGAAATCCTGGCAGACGCCACGCTTTTTCTCGAGCACTTCGAGGACCGGCGTGGACACCGTGGTGGCCTCTGGATCAAAGGTGAATTCCTTGAAAATCTTGGCCATCAGTGCATGCGCACCGACCAGCACCGGTGTATCTGGCGGAAAACAGTCGGCGGCATAGTCAGCCAGTTCGTGCTTGACGCGAACGTGCGGACTTTCGAACAGGAAACGCGTCGCATTGAGGTCAGCGGGGACCGGATCGGTCGAGTCGTAGGCCAGGCGGTCACGAACCTCCTCCCACGGCGTCGAGGCCTCAATATCCCTGGGCAGGTGCGGCATGACGGCAACCGTCATGACCGAGCGAATCAACAACGCGTCGTGCGGTGTATGAAAAGCCATCCAGGTGACCGGGTTATCAAAGGCATCACACCCGTCGCGTCGCCACGTCGGCACCGGCTTGATGTCGATGCGCTGCTCCTCAACCTGCTGCCAGTCGAGAACGCGCGGCGACAGATGCAACTGTTGCTGCGACAGCGACACATTGCTGCCGTAGTCGTAACTGGTTTCGTGGAGGACGCGGTAACGGACGGCTTCTTCCATGATCACACCGCCATGGTCTGCCGGCTGACATCGCCAACATGGGTGAAGTAGCGCATGCCGAGAGACTCCGAAAGCTTGTTGGCGGCCGTATCCAGTCCCTGCAACAGGTCGGCAAGCGCTTCACAGTGCGAATAATCCAGACAATCGTCGAACTGGACGTGCTCCAGGCGCTTGAGATCAAAAGCCAGCAGACGGTCCAGCGCGCCACTGAGGTCGCCCTCGAAATCGGCGTCGAATTCACGGCTCATGCGCTCCAGATAGCGGCCCAGCACGCATGCCTGGAAGACCACACCGTGGGGGTTGCTGTCGTCGAAAACCAGGAGGTCGACGACCGGCAGCAGTTCCGGCTGACGCGAATAGCGCGAGCGGTAGGTAATGATCGAGTCGGACAGTTCGAGCAGCCATTCCAGCGAACCCGGCGAGCGGGTCGACGGCATGCGCAGGAAATGGGCAACCGTCATCGCCAGGAAGGAAAGGCGCTCCAGACGCCGGCCAATCATCAGGAAGCGCCAGCCATCGTCACGCGTCATGTTGTCCATGGCAAAACCGGTCAGCGATGACGAGACACCCAGCACGCGGTCAAGAAAGGCAATGGCCTCGGTCAGCGTCGGATGCACCTTGAGCGCGGCCTGCTGGTCGCGCTGCAGACGGCTCAGCGAATGCCAGTGATCGAGCGAAAGCCGCTCGCGGACGTGCGTTGCCGACCACATGACAGAGCGAATGTTGCGGGCCAGGCTACCGGGCTGCTCGGGGTCATAGATTGCTTCGAGCAACTCGTGCTCGCTGCCCTCCTTGACTTCGTTATCCTCGCCAGGCTCGGGCAAAACGCCAAGACGCCGGGCCAGTTCCATCGCCGCGACGACCAGGTTCGTCTTCTGACCACCGCCGACAACGACGCGCGACAGCGCGACGCGCAGCATGCGGGCGCTATCATCGAAACGTTCCGAATAACGGCCGAGCCAGAACAGGTTTTCGACGACGCGCGACGTCAGGTTGGCACCGGCCCGGACCAGATCACGCACGGTAACCGAGGGTTTGAGCAGGGAAAACTGGCTGACCGGGCCGTTGGTCAGCACCCAGGTATCTTTCGAAGCACCGCCGCGCTGCATCGAAATGATGCGCGTGCTGGCCCCGGTCGTGACGCGAGCCAGGCCACCCGGCATCACCGAATAGCCGTCGGGAGTCGTCACGGCATAGGCTCGCAAGCCGACCGGGCGGGCGAGCAGGCGGCGCTCATGCGCCCGGCTCCAGGTCGGCGCCTGAGAAAGATTGACCATTTCCTGGGCGACATAGGCATGTGGCCGGGCTTCGATCCGGCGCAGCATCTCGGCACGCGCCTCAGCCTTCAATTCATTGCCGAAGACCGGCTCCATTGTCTGCGTCGGGTAGGCCGGCTTGATGACCAGATCGTCGAAGTTTTCCTTGACGAAATCGCGCGCCCGCTGCTCGCCGCACCACCAGGTTGCCACCGAGGGCATGGCCAGTTCTTCGCCCAGCAGATGCCGGCAGATAGCGGGCAGGAAGCCCATCAGCGCACCGGAAGCCAGCAGGCCGCTGCCCAGGGCATTGGCAATGACGACACGCCCGGCCCGCGCCACGTTGACCAGGCCGGGAATGCCGAGCGCCGATTCGCCCCGAAGTTCAAGCGGATCGCAATAGGCATCGTCCTGCCGGCGCAGGATGACGTGCACGCGCTTGAGACCGCGCAGGGTTTTCAGATAGACAGTTTCGCCACGGACCGTCAGATCCTGCCCTTCAACCAGCGGAAAACCGAGGTAACGGGCCAGGTAGGCGTGTTCGAAATAGGTTTCGTTGTACGGCCCGGGGGTGAGCAACACCATGTGGGGCTGCTCGTCACCTTCGACCGGCGCCAGCGCTGACAGGCCATCAAGCTGGTCGCGGAAAAAGTCGGCAACGTGCTGGACGCGCAGATCGCGGAACATTTCCGGGAAAACACGCGACACGACCAGTCGGTTTTCCAGCGCATAGCCGGCCCCCGACGGTACCTGCGTGCGGTCGGCGATGACCCACCAGCGACCATTCGGCGCACGCGCCAGATCGACGGCGTAATTGTGCAGCCAGATGCCGCCCGGGGGCTTGACGCCCCGGCAAGGCCAGAGATAGCCGTGCTGACCATAGACCAGCGCCGGCGGCAAAAGCCCCTCGGCAAGCAGCGTCTGCTCACCGTACAGATCAGCCAGAATGGCGTTGAGCAGGGCCGCGCGCTGTGCCACGGCAGATGACACTTCCGCCCACTCGTCCGGCGGAATGATCAGCGGAAGCGGATCGAGCGTCCACGGCCGGTCGGCCCCGTTGGGATCGGCGTAGACGTTGTAGGTCACCCCGTTTTCCTGAATCCGCTGCTCGGCGAAATCGAGGCGTCGGCGCATTTCTTCGGGCGCCACCGCATCGATGTGATTCAGGAACTGTTCCCAGTGCGGGCGCACCTCGCCCTTCGCCGTTAACATTTCATCGTAGCGGCGTGGACTGTGGGGGTAGATTGCGAGGAGGGTACGCGCCATTTAGTTTTTATCTAGCGAAAACAGGCCGTTTCCGGCCTGTTTTCGCGGTCAACCCGAATATTTTTGTTAAAACCTGCGCAAGTCTAACGTAAACGGGTGCTCGGCGCTGATCTCCGGCGCATTCACCTGCATCTTGCCCGGCGTGTGGCCGAAGCGGAAGAAGCGGGCAAGACGACGGCTTTCGGCCTCGAAGGCATTGACCGGGAAGGTGTCGAAGCTGCGACCACCCGGATGCGCCACGTGGTACTGGCAACCGCCCAGCGAGCGATTCATCCAGGTATCGACGATGTCGAAGACCAGCGGCGCGTGGACGCCAATGGTCGGATGCAGGCAGGACGCCGGCTGCCAGGCGCGGTAGCGCACGCCGGCGACGAACTCGCCGTTGGTGCCGGTGCTCTGCAGCGGCACGGGAACGCCGTTGCAGGTCAGAACGTAACGGTCGGGCGCCATGCCCTTGATCTTGACCTGGACGCGCTCGACCGAGGAATCGACGTAGCGCACCGTGCCGCCGCCACCGCCCTCCTCGCCCATGACATGCCAGGGCTCGAGCGCATGGCGCAGTTCGAACTCCATGCCCTTGACGGCGAAATCGCCGTATTTCGGGAAGCGGAACTCGAAGTGCGGGGCGAACCATTCGGCCTTGAAGGCGAAGCCGGCTTCGGCCATTTCCTGCATGACGTCCTTGAAATCCTGCTCGGCGTAGAACGGCAGCATGAAACGGTCGTGCAGCTCAGTGCCCCAGCGGGCCAGACGGGCTGGCTCGTAGGGTGTTTCCCAGAAGCGGGCGATCATGGCGCGGAGCAGCAGTTGCTGGGCCAGCGACATACGAGCGTGCGGCGGCATTTCGAAGGCGCGCAGCTCGAGCAGGCCGAGGCGGCCGGTCGGGCCGTCCGGCGAGTAGAGCTTGTCGATGCAGAACTCGGAACGGTGCGTGTTGCCGGTCACATCGGTGAGCAGATTGCGCAGGATGCGGTCGATCAGCCACGGCGGGACGACACCGCCCGGTTGCGGAATCTGCTTGAAGGCGATTTCGAGCTCGTAGAGCGAGTCATTTCGCGCTTCATCGACGCGCGGTGCCTGGCTGGTCGGACCGATGAACAGGCCGGAGAACAGGTAGGACAGGCTCGGGTGATTGTGCCAGTAGGCGATCAGGCTCTTGAGCAGGTCCGGACGACGGAGGAAGGGCGAATCGTTGGGCGTGGCACCGCCGAGGACGAAGTGATTACCGCCGCCGGTACCGGTGTGGCGACCGTCGACCATGAACTTTTCGGTGGTCAGGCGCGAGTAGTGGGCCGCCTCGTAGAGGTGGGTGGTCTGGTCGACGAGTTGATCCCAGCTACGCGCCGGATGGACATTGACCTCGATGACACCGGGATCGGGGGTGACGCTGAAATGCGTCAGGCGCGGGTCGGACGGCGGTGTATAGCCTTCCATGATAATCGGCAGCGACATCTCTTCGGCCGTCGCTTCGACCGCAGCGACGATTTCCAGATAGTCATCAAGCTTCTCAGTCGGCGGCATGAAGACGTAGAGACGACCGTCGCGCGGCTCGGCGCACATGGCCAGGCGAGTGATCCAGCCAGCCGATTCCTTGAAGCGCGGCATCGTTTCGGTCGGCTTTTCCCACGCCCGGAGCTTGCCGTCGCCGGTTGCCGATGCGGCGGCACCTGCGCCAGCGACGCCGGAAGCGCCAGGGCGGCCTTGCATCTGCGGCTCGCGGGCACCGGCTTCGCCGCTCACACGGTTACGCAGGGCGGCCCAGCTGGCCAGCGGATCTGTCGCCGTTTCGGCATCGGGCGGATTGACGTAGGGGTAATCGCTCGTTGCTGTCCATGGCTGCGAATCGTAAGGCAGACGATAGCCCATGGCCGAATCGCCGGGGAACAGGTAGCAGCGCTCGGAACGCAGGAACCACGGGCCGGTTTGCCACTGGTTCCAGACATTTTTCATGATCGGCAGCACGTGGCCGACGGTGTAGGTCATGCCCTGCGCAAACACCTTCATGAGGCGCGCACGCTCCATCTCGTCATCCACGCGGGAATCAAAGGGATCGACGTTGCCCGGCAGACGGCGTTCGCGCCACATGTAGTAATAGACGTCCTCGAAGGCCGGAAAGACGTAGTCTGAAGTCATGCCAAGGCGTTCGGCGACGCGCTTGAGGAAGCGCTGGGCGTGTTCGGCCGTGGCGCCGTAATTGACGCGTTCGTTGGCGTACAGCTCAGGCGCATTCCAGATCGGCTCGCCATCCTTGCGCCAGAAGCAGTTGAGAGACCAGCGCGGCAGTTGCTCGCCGGGATACCACTTGCCCTGACCGAAGTGCATGAGGCCATTCGGAGCGTATTTCTGGCGCAGGCGATGGAAGATGTCGGCCGCGTAAATCCGCTTTGTCGGACCGAGAGCGGCGGTGTTCCATTCGGCGCCATCGGGGTCGTTGACCGCGACGAAGGTCGGCTCGCCGCCTTGCGTCAGGCGCACGTCGAGCTTGCCGAGGGTATCGTCGATCTGATGACCGAGGCCTTCGATGGCCGCCCACTGTTCATCGGTGTAAGGCTTGGTGACGCGCGGCGCTTCCCATATGCGGGTGACCTGCATGTGGTGCGAGAACTCGGTTTCGCACTCGTCGAGGCCACCAGTCACCGGCGCTGCGGACGAAGGCTCCGGGGTACAGGCAAGCGGGATATGACCTTCGCCGGCAAAGAGGCCGGAGGTCGGGTCGAGGCCGATCCAGCCAGCGCCCGGCAGATAAACTTCAGCCCAGGCGTGCAGGTCCGTGAAGTCGGCTTCCGGGCCGGACGGGCCGTCGAGCGACTTGACGTCTGCGGTCAACTG
>ERZ724517.2208-NODE-2208-length-10390-cov-9.194291_pt1 | contig 10390 bp, 8 predicted proteins | sample MGYA00376050_ERZ724517 | MGnify/ENA primary metagenome ERZ724517 (study PRJEB28724, sample SAMN07190886) | activated sludge metagenome | isolation source: activated sludge of sewage treatment plant in Hong Hong | place: USA: Christiansburg, Virginia | collected... | reverse complement strand
ACCACGGGCTTGGTGTCCCAAGGAGGAGATCGGGGTCGTCCGCTCGGGCTCCCTTCAGCGCAATGGGAGCGGTAAGAACAATATCAGGACTGTTCGTAGCAGGAGGCTTGGGGTGAGCGCCAAAGTGAGGTCAAGGAGGAGCGGAGGGCTTGCCCTCTGCGGGGGACACGAACGGCGGCGCTCACCCCAAGCCTTCTGCGGGCTCAGCAGAAATCGGTGCCCGTAAAAATCACCGTAACCGCAGCGGGTCCCGGCGTCGATCGATGCGTGCGGGTTCGGGCCGGTCGCCCAGCAGGCAGACCGCCTGGGGATCGGTCCACTCAAAGAAACCGCAAATCTCGTGGCGCTGGCGCTGGGCGTCGGCGTAGCCCAGGGCCATCAGTTCCGTGGTGTAACCGGTCTCAAACAGCAGGTAGCTGGCCAGCGCAGAGCCCTTGACGTCGGCCTTGCGGGATGAAACCCCTACACCACCCAGCATGGTGCGCACCCCGTGGGGCAGGGCGTCAATGTGTTTGGATGCCACGTCGTCCAGCCGTTCACTGGGCGAAATGACCAGCAACTCCAGTGGCCGCAAGGCGCTGGCCCGGCGCGCTGCCTCGGGCACCAGCTTGATGGTCTGGTTGATGCGCCGGGCACGCTCCACATCGACGGCCAGTGCGTCCAGAAAGATGTTGGACAGCGCATGGCCGGCAATCTGGGCGATGGACGGGTAGGCATTGACCTTGGGGACCAGTTCCTCGTCCTTGGGCTCGTGCATGCGGCCTGCGCCGACCACCAGGATGCGCTCGGCCCCCAGGTGAATGGCCGGCGAGCAGGGGGCGGACTGGCGCATGGAGCCATCGCCAAAATACTCGCTGCGGCCATTGACGTGCAACTCGGTGGCCGGGAACACGAACGGAATCGCGCTGGAGGCCAGCAGGTGGGCATGGGTGATTTTGTCGCGCACCGAAATGCGCTGGCTGCGAATCCAGGGCTGCAGGCGCTTGTCGCCTTCAAAAAAAGTGACGTGCTCGCCAGAGCTGTAGCTCGACGCGGTGACGGCCAGGGCCTGCATGTGGCCCACGCGGATCAGTTCGGGCAGGCGCTCCAGTGGCACCAGGCGGGCCAGCAGTTCGTGCAACGGGGAGTTGTCCAGCAGCGAGCGGGGCTTGACCCGGCGCCACTTGGCCAGAATCCAGCCCATGGACAGCAGCGTGAGCCAGGTAGCACCCGAGCGCAGCATGTCCAAATGGCCGGTGCGGTAGACCTGGTCGGCGTGAAACTCCCGCCAGGTCTTGGCAATCATGCGCACGGTGGCGTCAAAGTTGTCGGAGCCGCAGGCCAATGCCGAGGCGTTGATGGCACCCGCCGAGGTGCCGGTGATGATGGGAAAGGGGTTGGGCTGGTCACCGGCACCGCAGGCCAGCCGGATGTCTGCAATGGCCTCGAGTACACCGACCTGGTAGGCCGCCCGTGCGCCGCCGCCGGTCAGCAGAAGGCCTGCAGGACGGGGGGTAGACGTGGCATCAGGCATAGCGACCATTATGGGATGTGGTGCGCGCTTGTAAACGTCCTGGTGGCATAGAAAAAACGGGGGTTAACCCGTATCAGCCTGCGCCCGTCAGGGCAATCCGGTGGTCAGCGGCGACACGGGACGGGTTCGATAGACTATGCGCATCTTCAGGAGAAATTGAATGACTGTGACAGTGCAAGCGATCCTTGATGCGATCAAGAACGTGATCGATCCGAATACCGGCAAGGATTTCGTGTCGACCAAGGCGGTGAAAAACCTTACCGTGTCCGATGGTGATGTGGCCTTCGACGTTGAACTGGGATATCCGGCCAAGAGCCAGATTGCCGGCCTGCGCAAGGCCCTGATCGCCGCGGCCAAAGGTGTGGCCGGTGTGGCCAATGTGTCGGTGAATGTCAGCTCCAACATCGTGGCCCATGCGGTGCAACGTGGCGTGCAGTTGCTGCCCCGGGTCAAGAACATCGTGGCGGTGGCCTCCGGCAAGGGTGGCGTGGGCAAGAGCACCACGGCCGTCAACCTGGCCCTGGCGCTGGCCGCCGAGGGCGCCCGCGTGGGCCTGCTGGACGCTGACATCTACGGTCCCAGCCTGCCCATGATGATGGGCATTGAGGGCCGCCCCGAGTCGGACGACGGAAAAACCATGGACCCGCTGGAGAACTACGGCGTGCAGGTCATGTCCATCGGCTTTCTGGTGGCGCAGGACGAGGCCATGATCTGGCGCGGCCCCATGGCCACCCAGGCGCTGGAGCAGCTGTTGCGCCAGACCAACTGGAAAGACCTGGATTACCTGGTGGTCGACATGCCCCCGGGCACCGGAGACATCCAGCTCACGCTGAGCCAGCGCGTGCCCATGACCGGCGCCGTCATCGTCACCACGCCGCAGGACATTGCGCTGCTGGACGCCAAGAAGGGCATCAAGATGTTCGAGAAGGTCGGCGTGCCGATTCTGGGCATTGTGGAAAACATGGCGGTGCACGTGTGCACCAACTGTGGCCATGTCGAGCACATCTTTGGCGCCGATGGGGGCAAGAAGATGGCGGCCGAGTACAACATGGACTATCTGGGCGCCCTGCCACTAAACATGCAGATCCGTTTGCAGGCCGACAGTGGCAAGCCCACCGTCGTGGCCGATCCCGATGGTGAAGTGGCTGGCATCTACAAGGCCGTGGCGCGCCAGGTGGCGGTGTCGATTGCCGCGCGCAACAAGGATTTCTCCAGCAAGTTCCCGTCCATCACCATCAGCAAGACGACCTGACACGCGTATGTCCGCCGAACGTCCCGCCCTGGAAGTGGCCGTGATCCTGCGCAAGGAGCGCGTGGTGGGTGCCATGAGCCGCTGGCAAACCTGGCGCTGGGTGCTCGACGACGTCGTGCAGCAGGAGCCGGGTTTTGGTGCCGGGCCCCGGCTTCTTTATCAAAATGATAGCGGAGAACGCTGGATCCACGGGGGCTACCGGGTCGAATTGTTTGAGGACGACACCGAAGGCTACCAGCTCAACGCCACTACCCCGGCGCCCTGCTGGTTTGTGCTGTGGCGCATGGAAGACGAGGCCACGGTGTCGGACGAACCCATCCCGCGGCCCGTGGTCGTCAGCCTGAGCTACCACGACGCCAGCCGCTGGTTGGACGCGCAGGAGACGGTGGAGCAGGTGGCCGCGCCGCAGGCCGTGGTGGACTGGCTCAAGGCCTTCATTGCCGAGTTTTACCAGCCCGAGGTGAAGCGGCCCAAGCGGCCCGAAAGCTTCAAGTCGCTGACTGACCGCTTTGGTAATCCCGTGTCCATCAGCACGACCAAGCAGCACGGCCCCGGTGACGGCAGCGGTGCGGGTGCCAGTCTGGGACGGGGCCAGAACAAGGGCAAGCGCCATGGCTGACGGTTTCCTGGGCCGTTGGGCTCAGCGCAAGGCTGACGCCCGCCAGGGCAAACCGTTGGTGGAGCCCGAACCACCGGTGAAGCCGGCACCACCCGGCACTGCGGTCCCATCGCCCTCACCGGTTGCTACGGTGGTGCAGGCTCCGCCACCGTCATCCGATGGCGCGCCGCCGGAGCCAGCCGTACCACCGCCGCCCACCCTGCAAGAGGCCCAGGCGCTGGGGCAGGACTCCGACTTCAAGCCCTTCATTGCCAAGGGCGTCGACCCCGCCGTGCGCAACGCGGCGATGAAAAAATTGTTCACCGACCCGCACTACAACGTGATGGACCGGCTCGATACCTACATTGACGACTACTCGCAAGCCGATCCTCTGCCCTTGTCCATGCTGCGCCAGATGGCCAGCGCACAGTTCCTGAAGCTGGTGGATGAAGAGCCCGAAAGCGCAGGGCCAACAACGACAACGACAACGACAACGACAACGACAACGACAACGAGACAAGACCATGCCCACACTGATTTGCGACTGCAACCAGACCATGCCCCTGGCGAGCCAGACCCTGGGCGCCGCGCTGAATGAACCACTGACCCTGCACACCACGCTGTGCCGCCGCGAGGCGGGCGCCTTCCAGCAGGCGCTGGCCTCGGGGGAGGACGTTGTGGTGGCCTGCACCCAGGAAATCCGTCTGTTCCAGGAGATCGCGGCGCAGACCGATGGTGCCGCGGGTGTGCCCATCCGCTTCGTCAACATCCGCGAAACCGGTGGCTGGAGCAAGGACGCGGCCCAGGCCAGCCCCAAGATTGCGGCCCTGCTGGCGGCGGCGCACCTTCCCCTGCCCGACCCCGTGGCCACCGTCAGCTACCAGAGCGCCGGGCGCGTGCTGGTGATTGGCGCGCTGGACGCAGCCGAACAGGCTGCCGCGCTGCTGGCCGACACACTGGACGTCACGCTGTTCAGCGTGGGCGCGGGTGACAACGGCGGCGAGCAGGCGCGGCGCTTCCCGGTGCTCGCCGGGCGGCTGGACCAACTGACCGGATGGCTGGGCGCCTTCGAGTTGACGTGGACGCAGACCAACGCCATCGACCTGGATTTGTGCACCCGTTGCAATGCCTGCGTGGCCGCCTGTCCCGAAAGCGCCATTGGCTTCGACTACCAGATCGACAGCGCGCTGTGCAAATCGCACCGTGACTGCGTCACCGCCTGTGGCGCGGCAGGCGCCATCGATTTCAGCCGCACGCCGCAAACGCACACCGAAACCTTTGACCTGGTGCTGGACCTGCGCGCCACGCCGGCCTTCAGCCAGCACGCCCTGCCGCAAGGCTATTGCTCGGTGGGCAGCAGCGCGCCCGCCCGCACCGACCTGCTAACGGCCATCGTCCGGCTGCGGGGGCTGGTCGGCGAGTTTGAAAAACCGCGCTTCTTTGTCTACAAGCAGAAGCTTTGCGCGCACACGCGCAACACCCAGATCGGCTGTACGGCCTGTATCGACGTGTGCTCGGCCTCGGCCATCCGCTCGGACGCCAAGCGCCAGCAAATTGTGGTCAATCCCAACCTGTGTGTGGGCTGCGGCACCTGCACCACGGTGTGCCCCAGTGGCGCACTGACCTATGCCTATCCGCGCGCCAGCGACCAGGGGCAGACCCTCCAGACACTGCTGTCCACCTACACCCGTGCCGGTGGCAAACATGCGGCCGTGCTGCTGCACAGCCAGGAGGGCGGAGCGCGTCTGCTGGGCGACCTGGGCCGCGCGGCCCGGCTCGACCCCGCTACTCGTGGTGTGCCGGCCCGCGTGCTGCCGCTGGCCCTGTGGCACAGCGCGTCGCTGGGGCTGGAAGTCTGGCTGGCGGCCGTGGCCTACGGCGCATCCCAGGTGTGGGTGCTATTGACCGATGAAGACGCGCCCCAGTACCGCGACGCGCTGCAAACCCAGATGGATGTGGCCCAGGCCCTGCTCACCGGCCTGGGCTACAGTGGCACGCATTTCCGCCTGCTGCACGCCCGTGATGCCCGCGACCTGGCCGCACTGGACGCCGATTTGCAGGACGCCCCGGCGCAGGGCGTGGCGCAACGTGCGGGCTTCGCCGTGCAGGCCGACAAGCGGGCCACGCTGGAGCTGGTGCTGGACCACCTGGTCGCGCAGGCGCCGCAGCAGCCTGACGCCGTTGCGCTGCCCGCCAAGGGCTCACCGCTGGGCGCATTGGCCATCAACAAGGATGCCTGCACCCTGTGCCTGAGCTGCGTCAACGCCTGTCCGTCGGCCGCCCTGCAGGACAACCCGCTAACACCCCAGCTCAAGTTCATCGAGAAAAACTGTGTGCAATGCGGTTTGTGCGTCACCACCTGCCCGGAGAACGCACTGGCGCTGTCGCCCCGGTTCAGCCTGAGCCCGCAGCGCAAGGAAGCGGTGGTCCTGAACGCCATGCAGCCCTATGTCTGCATCCGCTGCAGCAAGCCCTTTGGCACGCTCAAGGGCATTGAGGCCATGCTGGGAAAACTGGCCGGCCACGCGATGTTCCAGGGCGCGGCCGCCGACCGCCTGAAAATGTGCAGCGACTGCCGCGTGATCGACATCTACTCAGCCGAAAACGAAGTCCGCATTACCGACATTCGCTAAGCAACCAACCCACACTGCCATGACACAAGCCCCCATCTCCTCCGCCGGTCTGGACGAAGAAACGGCCCGCGCCGAGCTCTACGGGCTGCTGGCCGCCCTGTACTACGCGCCGCCTGCGCCGGAGCTGCTGGCCCAGCTGCGCGTGGCCGTGACCGAGGCCCCGGCGCCCGGCGGTTTTCTGGAAGAACCCTGGCGCGCCCTGGTCGGCGTGGCGCGCGCCTGTGACGATGGGGCAATCGCCGCCGAATACACCGCGCTGTTTGGTGGCGTCGGCAAGCCTGAGGTCTATCTGTTTGGATCGTTCTATTTGAGCGGCTTTCTGAACGAAAAGCCGCTGGCCGCGCTGCGCACCGACATTGCCGCGCTGGGGCTGGCGCGAGACGATGCCATGTCCGAAACCGAGGACCACGTGGCCTACCTGTGCGAGGTGATGCGCTACCTGATCGCCGGGGACGATGTGGCCGTGGCCAACCTGACCCACCAGCAGGCTTTCTTTGCCGCCCATCTGCAGCCGTGGTTTGCACGCATGTGCGATGCCGTGCAGGCCCACCCCAAGGCCCGCTTCTATGCCGCGGTGGCCGACCTGACCCGCGCCTTTGTGACGGTGGAGGCCCAGGGCTTCGACATGCTGGCCTGAGCGACCGGACCGGTTAGCGCAACGGGGACAGTTGCGTGCGCTCGTAGTCTTCGTCTTCGTCGGGTGGCGGCGGACGGGGTGCAACGGCCTTGGGCTGTTGTGGGATCGGTGCCTGTGCCTTCGGGGGGCGTTTGCTGTGCCGGCGGTCCAGTACAGACGGCGCTTCTTCTACAACGGCAGGGGCGGGCGGTTCGACGTGCGTCCAGAAGCGCGGCGGGGGCATGACGGTGAACGGGCACCCGCAATCGGGCGCAAAGCGCCAGGAGATGATGTACTTTGAATGGTCAACCGAGGGATCAAAACGGTCCAGGCCGCGCACCAACTGTCGCTCCAACGCGGGTCCGTAGCGCAGAAAGGTTTCGTGCCATTTCATCAGCGATAACTGGATGTGCAACTCATCGTTGCCCATGCCATGCGGAATGATGATCACCTCGCACGACAGCCAATCGAAGGGAATGCCCAATCGTCGCAGGGTATCTTTCAGTACAACCCGGATGAGTTCCCGCTGGATGTCGCTCTTTTCCCGTGTGCTGTTCAGAGACATCGACTTCGAGTCCGTCGTCACACTGGGGCCGGCCACGTTTTTTGGTACGCTATTTTTTAGAAAACTGAACATGCGTGACCCTCCTTCACTTCTTTCTTTGACTGTAGCGCGTCAATAGCCATTTGAACAGAAGAGATTGCGCCCGATGTGGCACAGACTTTGCTCATTCCACCAAGGGTAAACGATAGGCAAATGGCAGGCCAGATTCGGTTTGAATCATGCCCTTCGTTCGTCGCTTCTTGCGTAACTAAAATTTCATGTCCATTTCCCCCAATTTTTCACTGCCAGGAGACCGTCTGAAGCCGACGATTCTTCGCTGGTTAGGCAGGCTGCTCGTCCTGTGCGGAGTGTGTGGTGCAGCCTTGGCGGCACCCGTTCCCACCGGCACCTGGGAGCACGCCCTGTCCGCCTACCAGCCCCCCAAATATGCAAAGGACTATCACCACTTTGAATACGTCAATCCCGATGCACCCAAGGGCGGCCTGCTGCGGTTGGGCAATCCGGACCGGCGCACCAGCATCGACAAGCTGAATCCGTACACGATCAAGGGTGTGGCACCAGCGGCATTGCAAATGTTCATGTTTGAGACCTTAGGCACGTTCTCCATGGACGAACCCCAGGCCATGTACGGACTGCTGGCCGAATCCATGCTGGTAGCGCCTGACCTTTCGTCCATCAGTTTCAGAATCCACCCATTGGCGCGCTTCAACAACGGCGATCCTGTGACGCCCGAGGACGTGGTCGACAGCTTCAAGCGGCTGAATGGCAAGCTGGTGCGTCCGGACATTGTTGCGCCGTTGGCAGGGGTGGCTCGTGTGGTGGTGGTGGATGCACACACGGTGCGCTTTGAGCTAAAGGAGCCATCGCTGGATGCGTTGTACTCCGCGGGCGTTATGCCGGTCTTTTCGCGCAAGTGGGGTGGCGGCAAACCCCTGGCTGAAGTGGTGGAGGACCAACCGATCACAAGCGGCCCCTACACCATTGCCAACTTGCAGATGCCCAGTCGCATCGAGTTCAAACGCAATCCCGACTATTGGGCGCGGGACTTGTCGGTGCGTCGCGGACACTTCAACTTTGACCGCATCGCCTACCGCATGTACAAAGACAACGACGTCAAGCGCGAGGCCTTCAAGGCCGGTGAGTTTGATATCACGCGCGAGATTTCAGCGCGTGCCTTTGTTCGTGCTCACAAAGGCGCCAAGTGGGACGATGGACGTATTGGAAAAAAGGCCTGGCAAATTGAAACCGGCAGCATGCTGCAAGCCTTTGATTTCAACTTGCGCAGACCAAAATTCCAGGACATCCGGGTACGCGAGGCCATCATGCACGCTTGGGATTTTGAGGCTTACAACCGCCTGGGCACCTTCTACCGTGCCAACAGCATCTTCAACAACACGGCATTTGCGGCCAGCGGGGAGCCGACCGCCGGCGAACTCAAGCTGCTGGAGCCCTTTCGTGCGCAGTTGCCCAAAGCTGTCTTTGGCCCGGCCTTCAAGGCGCCACGCCATGATACGCACCCGCATGCCACGCGGGACAACCTGAAACATGCTGCACAACTACTGGCCCAGGCCGGCTGGAACGTGGCTGCGGATGGTGTGCTGCGCAATGCGCAGGGGGATCCGTTCACCATCGAATACATGGAGGCCCAGGAGGTTGGGCGCAACCCAGAGTTCGAGCGCAATCTGAAGAAGCTGGGTATCCAGTACAACGAGCGTCTGGTCGATTTCTCGCTGTACCGGCGCCGCCTGGAAAGCTTTGACTACGACTTGGTCATTATTGTTGAAGGCAAGTTCACGTTGCCTAACGCGGGTGATTTGCGCAGCCTTTACGGCAGCGCTGAAGTGGATGTACCGGGTGGCAGCAATTACAGGGGTGTCAAGAGCCCCGCAGTGGACGCGTTGATTGAGCGCATTGCGGCGGCCTCAACCATGGATGAACTGCTGACGGCCTCCCACGCGCTGGACCGTGTCGTCATGTGGAACCACTGGCAAATCCCGCAGCTGTTTACCAAAACCGAGCCCACCTCGTATTGGAACAAGTTTGGCATTCCCAAAGTCCAGGCCCGCTATTTCCAGATCGACAGCATTCCCGACGAGCACAGCCTGCCGTGGCCGCTGTGGACCTGGTGGGACAAGTCGCTGGACACCAAACCCGCTACCCCTTAATTTGTCAGTGTCTCAACCCGAGTTTTTTCCATGCTGATCTATATTTTGAAGCGCATTGCGCTGATGCTGCCCACGCTGCTGGGCGCGCTGACCATCACGTTTATCGTGGTGCAGTTTGTACCGGGTGGCCCGGTGGAACAAATCATGGCAGAGTCCCGTGCGGGCAGCGGCGGTGACACCGGCGGCTACCGGGCCGGGCGCGACACCGACGCCAAGCAGATTGCCGAGCTCAAAAAATTGTATGGCTTCGACAAGCCTGCGCACGAGCGCTATGTGGACATGCTGGTCAACTTCGCACGCTTCGATCTGGGGCGCAGTTTCATGCACAACAAGGACGTGTGGCAGCTGATCAAGGAGAAGCTTCCGGTCTCCATCAGCCTGGGCTTGTGGAGCTTTTTGCTGTCCTACCTGGTGTCGGTGCCCTTGGGCATCGCCAAGGCCCGGCGTGAGGGTTCCCGCTTCGATGCGGCGACAACCATGGCGGTCCTGGTGGGCTACGCCATTCCGGGTTTTGTACTCGGGATACTGCTGATTGTGCTGCTGGCCGGGGGCACCTTTTGGGAGGTGTTCCCGCTGCGCGGCTTGACCAGTGACAACTGGGCCGAATTGGGCTGGTTTGCACGTGTCAAGGATTACTTCTGGCACCTGGCACTACCGCTGGTCTGCCTGTCCATCCACAGCTTTGCCGTGATCACCATGCTGACCAAGAACACCTTTGTTGAAGAAATTCGCAAGCAGTATGTGCTGGTGGCGCGTGCCAAGGGCCTGTCGCAAAAAAAGGTGCTGTACCGGCACATTTTCCGCAATGCGCTGCTGCCCCTGGTCACCCATTTCCCGGCGGCCTTTGTGGGTGCCTTCTTCTCCGGCTCGGTCCTGATCGAAACGCTGTTTTCGCTGGACGGCATGGGCCTGCTGGGCTATGAGGCCGTGGTACGGCGGGATTTTCCGGTGGTGCTGGGCTCGCTGTATTTCTTCACGCTGATCGCGGTCGTGACCAAGCTGGTGTCCGACATACTCTACCGGGTGGTTGACCCCCGCGTGCAATTCG
>ERZ724517.2206-NODE-2206-length-10396-cov-8.504883_pt1 | contig 10396 bp, 8 predicted proteins | sample MGYA00376050_ERZ724517 | MGnify/ENA primary metagenome ERZ724517 (study PRJEB28724, sample SAMN07190886) | activated sludge metagenome | isolation source: activated sludge of sewage treatment plant in Hong Hong | place: USA: Christiansburg, Virginia | collected... | reverse complement strand
TGGCGACATTGAACTGGCCACCCACGCGGTCGCTGCTGTCAAACAGGGTCACGTCATGGCCGCACTCGGCAGCTACGGTGGCGGCGGACAAACCGGCGGGCCCTGCCCCGACCACTGCGATCTTCTTCTTGCGTTGCGCCTGGCGGTAGACCAGTTCGGTCTCGTGGCCAGCACGCGGGTTGACCAAACAACTGGCGCGCTGGTTGGCGAATGTGTGGTCCAGGCAGGCCTGGTTGCAGCCTATGCAGGTATTGATCTCGTCGACCCGGCCGGCAGCCACCTTATTCACCCAGTCCGCATCCGCCAAAAATGGCCGCGCCATGGACACCATGTCCACGCTACCACTGGCAATCAACGCTTCGGCCTCGTCGGGCATATTGATGCGGTTGCTGGCAATCACCGGCACCGTGACCGATTGCTTCAGGCGGGCGGCCACGCTGGCAAAGGCGGCCCGTGGCACCGACGTGACGATGGTTGGCGTGCGCGCCTCATGCCAGCCAATGCCGGTGTTGAACAGCGTCACACCGGCCGTCTCCAGCGCCTGGGCCACCTGCACGACCTCAGGCCAGCTATTGCCGCCCTCCACCAAATCCAGCACCGAGTGACGGTACATCAGGATGAAATTCGGACCGACAGCCGCACGCACCTGTCGCACAATTTCCACCGGCAGGCGCATGCGGTTGTCGATGCTGCCGCCCCAACGGTCGGTGCGCTGGTTGGTTCGGGTGCACAAAAACTGGTTCAGCAGATAGCCTTCGCTGCCCATGATCTCCACGCCGTCATAGCCCGCCTTTTGCGCCAGTCGGGCGCAGCGCACATAGGCCCGGATGGTGGACTGGATGCCGCGCTCGGTCAGAGCCCTGGGCTTGAACATCGAGATGGGGGATTTCACCGCGGAGGCAGACACCACAAACGGCTGGTAGCCATAGCGCCCCGAATGCAGGATTTGCATCAGGATCTTGCCGCCCTCCGCATGCACCGCTTGCGTGACCTTGCGGTGGTTGCGCACGTCAAAAATCGAACTCAGCGTGCCACCGAAGGGCAGTAGCCAGCCTTGGCGATTCGGCGAGATGCCGCCGGTGACGATCAGGCCCACGCCGCCCTTGGCACGCTCCCGAAAGTAGGCCGCCAGCTTGGGGTAGTTGTAGAAACGATCCTCCAGACCGGTGTGCATGGAGCCCATCATCACGCGGTTGCGCAGTGTGGTGAAGCCCAGGTTCAGGGGTTGCAGCAGATGGGAGTGTGCGGTGGTCGTGGAATCAGACATGAATGGGGGGGCTGGAAATAATGGCCCTGTGCATTCTCTGCCCAAACCCCACAAAGCGGCTGTACTAAATTAGAGTTTCAATTCTTCGCAAATTGACCGCGAAACCAGCTCTTGAGCATGTGTTTTTCCGACGACAGGGCATCCAGACCGGTGTAGCTGCCCAGGTGCACGGAATAGGCCATGTCCGCGATGGACGCTTCACCGCTGCCCAGCGTCTTGCCGTCTGCATGCAGCCGATAGCGCAGCGTGATATGGGGCCAGTCCACAGGCCTGCCAACCACGCGTACCGTGCCCCAGCGGAAAGTGGGACGCAGCTTGCCGGCCAGGTCTACGTCCAGCACCTCGATGTCCAGGGACTGTTCAGGCGGCAAGTAACGCTGCCCCAACCATTGCAGGTAGTCCGCAAGGACTTGCAGGCTGGCGTGGGCATCACGGTCTCCATCGCCTGCATCCGTGAAGGTATCCGGTTGCACAAACGCGACCTGAACCGGGCCCGCCAGTGCGGCTCCACTGCCCAGAACCAGGCCGGCACAAACGGATGCTAAAAAAAGTGGTTTCATGGCATCTCCTTGTCCGTGAATGGCTCAAACCATTGTGAACGGGTTGGAGCCAAACTGCGACGCCTAAGTTCCGTACGTCAGACCTTGGTCAACAAAACGACGGCGCGAGCCTCCATCGCCAGCCCTTCGCCCACCGGCCCCATTTTCTCGGCCGTTTTGGCCTTGACGTTGACCTGGTCGGGGTCTACACCCAGCACCTGCGCAATCCGCGTGCGCATGCTGGCAATGTGGGGGGCCAACTTGGGCGCCTGCGCAACCACAGTGCTGTCTACGTTGTTGATTTCAAAACCTTTTTCGCGCACGCGGCGTGCCGCCTCGGCGAGCAGGACGGCCGAGTCCGCGCCTTTGAAACGGATGTCGGTATCGGGGAAGTGGGAGCCAATGTCGCCCAGGGCTGCCGCGCCCAGCAGCGCATCGGTGATGGCGTGCAGAAGTGCGTCCGCATCCGAATGCCCCAGCAAACCCTTGCTGTGGGGAATTTCGACGCCCCCCAACACCAGCTTGCGCCCCTCCACCAGGGCGTGGATGTCCCAGCCTTCACCGATACGCAATGTCATGGTTCCGTGTGTCCTTGCAATAACTAAACCGCTGTGCAGCCCAAGCCTGCATGGTAGAGGCTTTTGCAGCGCCTAAGGCGCGGCGCCGGGCAGCGTGATCGTGAAATGCGTCCCCGAGCCTGGTGCGCTGGCAACCACCATCTCCCCGCCCATGAGGTCGTGCACCAGATTCATCGCAATGGACAAACCCAGACCGCTGCCGCCTTGCCCAAACCGGGTCGTGAAGAACGGGTCAAAAATGCGCGATTGCTGCGCCAAAGGGATGCCGCATCCGTTGTCATCGCAGGTGATCTGCATGCGGTCGGAGCCCAGCCGCCTGGCACCGAGCACTATGACCCCCTCCCCTCGCCCGTCGAACGCATGCACCAGCGCGTTGTCTACCAGGTTGGTCAACACCTGGACCAAGGCACCGGGGAATCCATCCATGGTGAGCCCCGCTTCGCAGGAGAGTTCAAGCCGGTGCGACGAGACTTTGAAACGTGGCGCCATCAGCATGTGAACTTCTTCAAACACTTTGGCCAGATCAAACACGCGGCGCTTGTCACTGGTCTGGTCAACGGCGACCTGCTTGAAGTTCTGGATCAGATCCGCAGCCCTGTGCAGGTTACGGGACAGCAACTGCCCCGACTCCGAGATGCTGGCCATGAATGCGCTGAATTCAGATCGGCGCAGCGTTCCGCCCAGCATGCCGGCCTCAACCTCGGCCAGCCTGTCGCCCAAGGTCGATGCCACCAACAGCGCGTTGCCCACCGGCGTGTTGATTTCGTGCGCGATACCGGCCACCAGCCCACCCAAAGACGCCATCCTCTCGCTGCGCGCCAGCGCTTCGCCAGCACGGCGGATCAGCGTGACGTCGGTATTGATGACCAAGCGTCCTCCTTCACTCGTTGGCAGACGCTCGACGGTGATGATGCGCCCATCCGCCAGCAAACGGTCATACCGCCCGATCCGGTCCCAATTGCTGCTTTCCCCACCGTCGGGGGGAAACGATGTGCTCCCGGACGCCTCCACTGCCTCCACGAAAGCCGAACGGGAAACGCCCTCTCTCAGAAAAATGGTGGCTTCAGGAAACATGACCTCAAACGCCTTGTTCCACGCCACCAGTCGCCGGGCGCTATCCCACAAAACGATACCGCTGGGCATGAGCTCGATGACTTCGCGCAACCACTCAGCGGACTGTCGGGCGAACTGCTCAGCCTGTCTACGTTCGACCACCTCGGTGGCGAGCAGGCGTGTGCGTTCATCCACACGGGCTTCGAGGTCTGTGTTGAGCAATTCGTAACGCCGGTTGGCGGCCAGCAGCGCCGATTCGGCCCGTTTGCGTTCGGTGATGTCGCGCCAAATGCAGTAGAGAATATCCCGCCCCTGCACATCAAGCCGTGCCAGTGTGACCTCGACCGGAAAGCAACTGCCATCACTGCGCCGATGCTCCCATTCAAACCGGTGGACGCCGTGCTGCAAGGCCGTCCGCATCATTTCTTCGGCCTTGTCAAAGGATGGGCGCCCATCGGGTTGAAACTCCGGTGAAAGCGCAGAAGGATGGGTTGCCAGAAGTTCCTGTCGCGTGGAATAGCCCAGGATGGCGACCGCGGCGAGGTTGCAGTCCACAAACAACCGGTCCTGGATCAACCACGACGGATCAGGGGAGCGTTCAAACAGATCACGAAATCGCTGCTCGCTATCGCGCACGGCGCGCTCGGCCCGTTTGCGCTCTGTCAGGTCCACGGCCATGCCGAGGAAGCCAAACACGTTCCCGGCGGCATCCCGCAAGGCGGTGACGGAAAGCAGCACCGGAAGCTGGGTACCGTCCTTGCGGACATAGGTCCACTCATGTTCGTTGGGGAGTTTCAGCCGCGTCTTGGCAACAAAGACATCAAAACCAGGACTCAACGCAATGCCCAAGGCACCGGAAAATTCCACTGCGCGGGCTGCCACTTCAGAGGGAAGGTGAAACTTCGCGGGTGTCGCCAGGCCAATCAGTTCGTCTGCCGCGTAGCCCAGCATGTGTTCCCCCATGCGGTTGAACACCGTGATGACTCCGTCGGTGTCGGTCGCGATCACCGCATAGCCGGCATTATCCAGAATGGCCGCGGTGAAAGCCATCGACTGCATCGATTGCTCCCCCACAGGAAATGCACCCATTGCTCCAGACCCTCTGCGATGGCGCCTATGTCTGGCGGTCTCTTGTGGCACTCCCTGGGCGGCGTCCCGTCCAGTGTGCCAGCAATCAAAAGGGGCGTCCAGCGCCCGCCAGTGCCCAACAAATACCCACTTTGGGTTTATTGAACAAATATACTGGCGATCTCGGCCTTTAGCCCACGTAAACATTGGATATTTAGCTATCTTATTGGTAGCGTTTTGATGACACGCCCCGGTGCGCCCGCTCCGACCGGCCCTAATTGACTTGGCTCAAGGACTATCCAATCTCTGGTGCACCGATAGCCGGCGCCTCCCTACAATGAAGCCAACCCACACTGCTGGAGGAATGATGTTTTCCACCGACTACCAGGTTGCCAATCGCCAAGGCGTGGAAGGTAATCCGCGCTACGTCAGCCAGCTGACGCGCAACACGTTCGCCGTAGTGCTGGCGGGTGGGCGCGGTTCACGGCTGCACGAGCTAACCGACTGGCGAGCCAAGCCCGCCGTACCCTTTGGCGGAAAGTTCCGCATCATTGACTTCACGCTGTCCAATTGTGTCAACTCCGGCGTGCGCCGCATCGGTGTGGCTACGCAGTACAAATCCCAAAGCCTGATCCGGCACCTGCAACTGGGCTGGAGCTTTCTGGACGGCCGGCTGGGCGAGTTCATCGAAATCATGCCGGCCCAGCAGCAGGTCAATGAATCGCAGTGGTACCGGGGCACGGCCGACGCGATCTTCCAGAATCTGCGCGAAATTCGCCATGCGCGCCCCGAGTATGTGCTGGTGCTCTCGGGCGACCACGTCTACCGCATGGACTATGGCCGCATTCTCGCGTCCCATGTGGAGCGCGCGGCGGACCTCACAGTAGCCTGCATTGAGGTGCCCATCGAACAAGCCTGCGGCTTTGGCGTGATGGCCGTCGACGGGGACCAACGCATCGTCAGTTTTGAAGAAAAGCCTGCGGCTCCGACACCCACGCCCGGTCGGCCAGACACCGCCTTGGCCAGCATGGGCATTTATGTTTTCAATGCCCGCTTCCTGTTTGAACAATTACAGAGGGACGCGGATGACCCGCGCTCCAGCCACGACTTTGGCAAAGACGTCATCCCGCATTGCGTAAAGCGCTACCGCAGCTACGCACAGAATTTCGCCGAGAGCCATGTCGGCGATCCCGGTAAAGAGCCCTACTGGCGCGACGTGGGTACCCTGGATGCCTATTGGGAAGCCAATATGGATCTGGTGCAGGTCACACCACACCTCAACCTGTACGACGACAACTGGCCCATCTGGACCTGGCAACCCCAGAGCCCGCCAGGGAAATTCGTATTTGATGACGACGGACGCCGCGGCATGGCGGTGGACTCCATGGTGTCCGGCGGTTGCATCGTCAGCGGCTCCACCGTGCGCCGCTCCATGCTGTTCTCCAGCGTGGTGGTGCACAGCTACTCGTTGATCGAGGACTCCATCGTGCTGCCCCATGTGCAGATTGGCCGCTCGTGCATCCTCAAGAAGTGCATCATCGACAAGAACTGCGTCATCCCCGAAGGCACGCAGATCGGGGTGGACCCGGCCGCCGACCGCAAGCGTTTTCATGTGACGCCATCGGGCATCACGCTGGTGTCCCGGGAAATGCTGGGGCAGGACGTCAGCCCCTTGCGCTGACCGTCTGTAAATCCTGGGGCGCAAGTGTTGCCCCATGTTTCTGAGAGCCTTTTGAGAAACGTTTCGATACGCTTCTGTCTTGCGGCCCATTGGAAATGCCCCATGCTTCCATCACGCCTTTTCCTTGCAAGAGGCTCACTATGAAAAGCATGCGAAAAAATAACTTCCTTTTAATCGCCCTCGTCAGCATGGGCTTGACAGCCTGTGGTGGTGGTAGCGGCGACTACAACCAGACTGCAGCGACGGGCTCCAACGGCAGCCTGCGCCTGGCGCTGACCGATGCGCCTTCGTGCGGATACGACGCCGTCAATGTGACCGTCAAATCGTTGCGCGTACACAAGAGCAGCAACGCGGCCGACAGTGACGCGGGTTGGGCCGACATGGTGTTGGCCCCGGCCCGTCGCATCAACCTCCTGAACCTGACCAACGGCGTACTTGAGGAAATGGGGCAGATTCCGTTGAGCACGGGGAAGTACACCCAGTTGAGACTGGTATTGGCTGACAACGAGCCTTCGAATCCGCTGGCAAATTCTGTGCTCCCAACGGGAGGTGTCGAGGTGGCACTCAGGACGCCCAGCGGCCAGCAATCGGGTGTCAAGGCCAGTATTGACATCGACATTGCCGCCAACAAAATGGCGGACTTTGTGGTGGACTTCAACGCCTGCAAGTCCATTGTTTCGGCAGGCAATTCGGGGCAATATCTGCTCAAACCCGTGGTTGCCGTCATCCCGCGCTATGTGTCTGGCGTCAGCGGATTCGTCGCTGCCAATCTTGCCAACGGCAGCACCAGTGTCTCCTTGCAGCAAGTCGGCGTGGTCATCAGGGCCACAGCACCCGATGCCGGTGGCCGGTTCCTGTTGCAACCGGTCGCACCCGGGAACTACACATTGGTGATGACCGCACCAGGGCGTGCAACAGCCGCGATAACCGGCGTGCCAGTCTCCGCAGACAGCGTCACCACCATCAATTCTTCTGGCACCGCGCTGACAACCGCCGTTTCGGCCACCGGGTTTATCCAGGGCAATGCCCCGACGAATACCCTGGTACGGGTTTTGCAGCCATTGACGGTTGGTACCAGTGTGGAAGTAGCCGGTAAGTTCGTGGACGACGTCACGGGGAACTACAGTTACGCAACGCCCGTTGCTGCGACTATGGTTGCCGCCTACGTCCCACCGCCACTGGGCATGGTGTTCGTCACCGACACGGCGGCGGCAGGCAAATACACCGCAGTGGCCAGCTTGAGTGGTTTCCCGGACAAGACTGCTGCGCTCCCCCTTCTGGCGGCCAGCGCGGTGATTACGACCAATTTCACATTCCCCTGAAACATGTTGGAGGTATTTCTCATGGAACACAGTCGCAGATTGGTTTACGGGTTGGTGACCATCACAGCAGCAATCGCACTCGGCGGGTGCGCTGGCATGTCGACGCGTGACCGCAACATGGTCACTGGCGCGGGCGTTGGAGCCGTCGCAGGTACCATCCTGACCGGTGGCAGTCCAATGGGAACCATCGGCGGTGCAGCAGTAGGCGGTGTCATCGGCAACGAGATTGGACGCAGGAAATAGTGTCCATGCGCAAGTCAGACCGTGCCGCAAACAGACCCTTGGAACAGACGTCCTTTGCCTTTACGCCAGTCCCGATGGAGTTGCTGGTCCAGGACGTCTATGCATCGTCCAGGCCAGAGGTTCAAAAGCAGATGCTGGCCCAGCTGGTCGGCAAAGTCTATGAGACTGCGCCTGTTCCCCTTCGTGCCCGGTTGTTGGAGCAATTGCTGCCGCAGGCCGGCGTGCTATCGCTGGCAGTGATGGCAAATGGAATATTCCCAAAAATTCATTTCCCGGGCGACTGGCCCGAGACGGAATTGGGGCTTGCAGATGTGCAAACCGTACGGTCCGTCGATGTTGTAGCGTTGGTGGAACGCGTGCTGCAGGTGAGTGGCGAGGCCTTGACCGGGCTCACCCAGCTGCTGCTGAGCGCGCCTGCCCTTACCAGCTCGGGAGCAGCGGCCGTGCTCATCGCCATCCTTCTGCAGCATGGCCATTTCCGCAGAGCCAGCGACAGGGTCGCGTCGCCCCCACGCGGAATGTACCCAGCCTAGCGCAGGCCGCCCGGCTCGACTGCTACGCCAGGTTTCCACCTGGCCGCGCCAGCAACACGGCCTGCGCCAGCGCAAAGTCCTGCGGGTAGGTGACCTTGAAATTCTGCGCGCTGCCTTCCACCAGCAACGGCGCCTGTCCCACGAACTCCATGGCGCTGGACTCGTCCGTCACGGCATCGCCTGCCGCCTGCAAGGCCTGCTGCAACGCGCCAATGCGAAACATCTGGGGCGTTTGGGCCAGCCACTTGTCGCCCCGCTCCACCGTTTCTGCGACCCGTCCATCCACCTCGCGCTTGAGCGTGTCCGGCAGCTTGAGCGCCAGCAGACCGCCTACGGCATCGCTATGGCAAGCGTCAATCAGTGCGTCGATCTGTTCTGGCGTGATCAGGCAACGCGCCGCATCGTGCACCAGCACCCAGTCGCTGGCGGCCGCGCCCCGCTCCCGCAGCGCGGACAGTCCATTGAATACGCTTCCAGCCCTCGTAGATCCTCCACATGCCGCTATCAAAACAGTAGCGTTCTGATTCTCGAAGAAAACATCACCTTCTGACACCACCACCAGCACGCCCGCCAGACGGTGCACCGCCGCAAAGGCAGCCAGCGTATGCAACACCATGGGCTTGCCGGCCACCAGCTGGTATTGCTTGGGCCCGTCGGAGCCGGCGCGGGAGCCGGTCCCGGCACAGGGAATCAGGGCCCACAACCGCGCAGACGCTGGGGCGTCGGTTGCAGGGCTGGGATGCGCGAGGGGGAGGGTATTTGAGGGCTTGGCGGTCATGGTGGGGTGCCCCATTCTAAAATCGCTTCCTTGCCGCACTATTTCCCCTCCCACTTCCCCTTACATTCCCTCCGTTGTGTGGCCCCCACGGGTCACGTGCACAACGCCTAAGCCATTCATGGAATTACCCAAACTAACGGTCGGCAAACGCTTCACCCTGCCCCGCCCCGCTGGCTCTGCCGACGCGATGTTGCTGGCCCGCCTGGGCGAGCGCGAAAAGGCGGCCGGCAAACCCATGACCGTGGTCACGGCCGACGCCAATGACGCGCAGCGCCTGCTCGACGAGATTGCGTTCTTTGCCCCCACGCTGCGCTGCGCGCTGTTCCCCGACTGGGAAACCCTGCCCTACGACACCTTCTCGCCGCACCAGGACCTGATCAGCGAGCGGCTGGCCACGCTGTGGCGCATCTCCCAGCGTGACAAGGACACTGGCGCCGATGTCGTCATCGTGCCCGCCACCACAGCCCTGTACCGCCTGGCGCCGCCCAGCTTCCTGGCCGGCTATACGTTCGAATTCAAGGTCAAGCAAAAACTCAACGAGGCCAAGCTCAAGGCGCAACTCACGCTGGCCGGCTACAGCCACGTGACCCAGGTCGTCAGCCCCGGCGAATACGCGGTGCGCGGCGGGCTGATCGATTTGTTCCCCATGGGGTCGCTCGTTCCTTTCCGCGTGGACCTGTTTGACGACGAGATCGATTCCATCCGCACCTTCGACCCCGACAGCCAGCGCAGTCTGTACCCGGTGCCCGAAGTGCGCCTGCTGCCCGGGCGCGAGTTCCCGATGGACGACGACGCCCGCGCCCGCTTTCGCAGCCGCTGGCGCGAACTGCTGGAGGGTGACCCGACCAAGAGCCGCATCTACAAGGACATGGGCGCCGGCGTGGCCACGGCCGGTATCGAGTACTACCTGCCGCTGTTCTTTGAAGAAACCGCCACCGTGTTTGACTACCTGGGGCCAGACGCCACCGTGGTGTTACACGGCGACCTGGAGCCGGCCTTCCAGCGCTTCTGGCAAGACACCAAGGACCGCTACCGCCTGGTGCAGGGCGACCCCGAGCGTCCTGTGCTGCCGCCCGAGAGCCTGTTCCTGGGCTCCGAACAGTTTTATGCACGGGCCAATGCCTACGCCCAACTCGCTATCAAATCAGGAGCTGCTAGCCCAGCATCGACGAGGGCTGAGGGCCAATCTGGCACAGAGGAACCTGGTTCACCGTATGTGGAGCTGGAGACCCTGCCCCCGATGGCCGCCGAGCGCGGCAGCGAAGACCCGCTGGCTCGCCTGAAGCTGCATGCCCGCAACACCCAGCACCGCATCCTGGTGCTGGCCGAAAGCG
>ERZ724517.2204-NODE-2204-length-10401-cov-3.981829_pt1 | contig 10401 bp, 10 predicted proteins | sample MGYA00376050_ERZ724517 | MGnify/ENA primary metagenome ERZ724517 (study PRJEB28724, sample SAMN07190886) | activated sludge metagenome | isolation source: activated sludge of sewage treatment plant in Hong Hong | place: USA: Christiansburg, Virginia | collected... | reverse complement strand
ATTTTATTGATATCTGTTAAGGTTATTTTTCCTTTGTTCATTTCCTCGATAAAGAAAATGGCTTTCAGGGGCGTCGCAGCACTATCTGCAATTTTGATGATAGATTTTACATAATTATCTTGACTTCGTCGTACGATATCTCGTTCTTGGGCAGTAGAAGTGGCATAGTTAAGTATGATTTTTGGATTTTTCGGTGCTGCTTTTGCCACCACTGCATCAGCTGCAGATTTGTTATTAATCGTCCTGATTTTTTTAATCAGTATTTCAGGATATTGTTCAGCCATACCTTCCATTAAAGCCACACTTGCCTCGTTATCACTCTCAATTAATGGCGCCAAGGTGTACATGGCTTTATCTACATTATTGCGAACATAAACAACCGTATTTTTGTTGTGCAGGCCTCTAATTACCTGATAGGTATGCTCAAACAAATTGACATAAAAAGGGATATCGACAATACCGTCGCTGATATCGACATTAAATAGTTTGAGGTTGTCAATAATTCTTCCGAGATATCGGCGTTTTAGCATATCCTCGGTCTCATTATTTTCAATATAGGCAATAATTTTGGCTGATTTTTTAAAGATTGCATTTGACAATAGTGCGGTCTTGTTGATATCGCCATCTCTGTCAATCAACTGATCGTAAATTCCGTCAGCTACATCAGCCTTTTGCAATTGCCGATCTATCATATTCATGATTTGCATTCTTCCGGAGGTGATGAGTTGCCTTTTTTGGATGGTATCTACCAATATTTCAGTTGGAACTGTAGCAGTTGTTTGTGCGTTCGCCCAAAAAGATATCAACACACAAAGAAAAAATAAAGAAGATCGGAACATTCAGTTTTTTGCTAATTAGAAAGTAAAAATACAATTAAATACCTTGATAGTATATATTGTAAATCATTTTTTAAAATTATCTTTGCATCCCTATGCTCGATAAGTTAGAAGCCATCAAAGGCAGATTTGATAATATTGGTGTTTCGCTTACCAATCCTGAGGTAGTGTCGGATCAAAAAAAATACTCGCAACTCAGCAAAGAATACCGCAAACTGGAGAAAATTGTAGATGCCTACAAAATTTATAAAAATTGCATAGAGTCTATTGCATTTGCTAAGGAAGTGTTGGCGACAGAAAGTGATGAGGAATTGCGTGAAATGGCAAAAGAAGATTTAATGGCTCTTGAAGCCTCCAAAGAAGGTTTAGAAGAAACGGTCCGTCAACTATTAATACCGAAAGATCCACAAGATGAAAAGAATGTGGTAATGGAAATTCGCGCCGGTACCGGTGGCGACGAGGCAAGTATTTTTGCAGGAGATTTGATGAGGATGTATATCCGCTATTGCGAAGCCAGGGGTTGGAAGGTATCTATTATAGATGAAAGTGAGGGTACATCAGGTGGATATAAGGAGGTCATCCTTGAGGTTGTTGGTGAGGATGTGTATGGCACCATGAAGTATGAAAGTGGTGTACATCGGGTGCAAAGGGTTCCAGCAACAGAAGGTAGTGGTAGGGTGCATACCTCTGCAGCAACCGTTGCGGTGATGCCAGAAGCAGAGGAAGTAGATTTTGAACTCAAAGAATCAGATCTAAAAATGGAAACTGCAAGAAGTGGTGGTGCCGGAGGTCAAAACGTAAATAAGGTGGAAACTAAGGTAATTTTAACCCATATCCCAACCGGTACGGTAGTTACATGCCAAACTGATCGTTCGCAATTGGGAAATCGAATACGTGCCACCGAAATGATGCGTACTAAATTATACGAAGAAGAAGTTCGAAAGCATGAAGAAGCCATTGCAAAAAGTAGGAAGACTCTCGTAAGCAGCGGCGATCGATCTGCAAAAATCAGGACCTATAACTGGCCTCAAGGACGCATTACCGATCATCGAATCAATAAAACAATTTATGCGTTAGATAGTTTTGTGAATGGTGATATACAAGAAATGCTAGATTCCCTGCAATTTGCAGAAAATGCAGAAAAGATGAAGGCTGGAGAATTGGTGTAAAGAAGCCTTATATTAAAAATCCTTTTATTATCTCCTTTCCAAACTCAGTCATATAACTTTCGGGGTGAAACTGTATGCCATGTACATCAAACATTTTATGTTTGATACTCATTATAAAACCTTCTGTTGATTTGGAAGTAATTTCCAGCGAATCTGGAAAATCATTGTCCTCTACTACCCAAGAATGATATAATCCCACTTTAATGTTGCTTTTATCCTTATGAAAGGCAAATAATTTATGTGGTATCAGCAAATTTAATTCAGTTTGATAACCATGATACGGATGTTGCATATTATGAAGTCGCGCACCAAAAACTTCTGCAATCGCTTGATGACCTAAGCAAATGCCTAGTATGGAGCGACCGGGTGAAAGCGCTTTGATAATTTCTAAGATATTACCTGATTCACTTGGGGTAGCGGGTCCTGGCGAAATAATAATTTTATCAAACTGATGGGCCTGTTCAATGTCGACTTCATTATTTCTTTTTATTGAAATATCATCCATTTTTAATTGACGCAACAATTCCACAATATTATAGGTGAAGGAATCATAATTATCAATGAGTAATAATTTCAATTTAGCTATTTTTACACAAATTAAATCTGAATCCTTGAATTCGCAGCAGCAAATCATAAAAAAGATTAATGAGTACAGCAAAAGCAAAACACCCTTTTTTCTTTTTGTTGATTTTGAGATGCAAAAGCCAGTCTTATATACCTTGGAGGAACTGGTGGAAAATAAAATATATGTTTCGTTTCCAAACTACACGCAAACTGCAGATGTAGATAGCAACACATCAATCGACCTAAACATACTGGAATCGGAAATAAGCACGTATCGCCCAGCGTATGATTGGGTACGGCAACATTTACAGTATGGCAATTCATACCTAACCAATCTTACTGGAAAAACCAAAATTGAAAGCAGTCATTCACTGACTCAAATTTTTGCAGCTGCAAAATCTCTGTATAAGATACAATATAAAGATGAATGGGTTTGTTTTTCACCGGAGTGTTTCATTAAAATCAAAAACGGAGAAATATCTTCCTTTCCCATGAAAGGTACCATAGATGCAAGCTTGCCCAATGCGATGCAGACCCTAATGGAGGATCAAAAGGAGATTGCCGAACATTATACCATTGTAGATCTTATCAGAAATGACCTTAGTATGGTGGCTACTAATGTGAAGGTTGAAAATTTTCGGTATATAGATTATGTGAAATCAAACCATAGAACCTTGCTTCAAGCCAGTTCAGTAATCGTAGGTCAATTACCTGATGGATATCATTCACACCTCGGTGAAATATTATTTGCGCTATTACCCGCAGGTTCGATTAGCGGAGCACCAAAAGCTAAAACGATTGAAATCATACAGCAGGCCGAAAACGAACAGCGGGGTTTCTATACCGGAGTGGCCTTTTACTTTGACGGTACTTCAGTAGACAGCTGTGTGCTGATTCGATTTGTTGAACAGTTCAACAATGAATTGTATTATCGAAGTGGCGGTGGAATTACCGTAAATAGCGAATTGGCAAAGGAATATCAAGAATTATTAGATAAAATTTATGTCCCAATTTATTGAAACGATTAAACTAATAGAGACGGAATATCAACATATCGACTTGCATATGCAACGCATTCAGGAAACCTGTATGAAGTTTTACGGTCAACAAAAAGATTTGAAGGATATTAGAAAACGTTTAAAAGCAGTAGGAAACAAACCCGGTATTTACAAGGTAAGCATTCAATATGATTTGGATAGTAGCTCTATAGATGCGGTTACCTATTTCAAAAGGAATATTCATCAGTTGGTGCTCATTGAGGATGATGAAATTCAATATGAGTATAAGTTTGCAAATCGCACCCGTTTAGAACAACTTCAAAAGCTGGCTGGTGCCGAAAATGAATGTATCATCATTCAAAATAACCGCGTTACTGATGCTTCTTATGCAAACTTGGTATTTTGGACTGGAACAGAATGGCATACCCCTTCCCGTCCCCTTCTGGCCGGTACCAAGAGGAAATTTCTTTTGAAATCAAAGCAAATTATTGAGAAGGATATTTTGGTAAGTGATTTGCCGAAATATCAGAAGGTTACCCTTATTAATGCAATGCTTGAATTGGGAGATATTGAATGCGGTATCGATAGAATCATCCATTTATCGAATTAAAAAATTTAACTTTGCACCATGCGGAAAATCGCCACCCATTTACTTCGATATTTTTTCCAAGGAATCATTATTGTATCCCCCTTGGCTGTAACCATATGGGCAGCATATTCTGTATTTGATATTATAGATAGTTCTACACGCATTCCTTCTTTACCGCGTGGGGTGGGATTTGTCATTGTAATTTCTTCATTGGTTTTGATTGGTTGGTTGGGCAGCACTTTTTTTATATGGAAATTATTGATTAATTTTTTTGATAATATTCTGGAAAGGACTCCTTTTCTCAAGTTTATTTATAGTTCAGTAAAGGATGTAGTGGAAAGTTTCATGGGTGACAAAAAAAAGTTTACAACGACGGTCCTTGTAAAAATCAGAACCAATCCTGAAATTTTTCAAATTGGGTTTATTACGCAGAAAGACTTGAGTAAACTTGGTTTTACAGACAAAGTAGCCGTCTATCTTCCGCACTCATACGCAGTAAGTGGTGTGCTTGTAATTGTGGATAACGAAAACGTTTCCATGTTGGATATGAATCCATCAGATGCTATGAAAATGGCTGTAAGTGGCGGTATGACAGGATATGATGATGATGAAAACTCAGAGGAAGAAAATATCAGCTCTTCTCCTGCCATGATTTCGTAATGCGAAGCCCAAAGCCATTTGTGGTTACTTTTTTTAAATTAATGCTTACTTTTGCGCACTTCAAAAATCTAAATTTTATATAGTAGTATGACTTATCGTATCGAAAAAGACACCATGGGGGAGGTTTCAGTACCTGCCAATGCCATTTACGGAGCACAAACGCAGCGCTCTATAGACAATTTTAAAATTGCGCAAGACATTAATAAAATGCCAAAAGAAATTATCGAGGCTTTTGCTTATTTGAAAAAGGCAGCGGCCATTACCAACATGGAGGCAAAAGTATTAAGCAAGGAAAAATGCGAATTGATAGGCAAAGTTTGCGATGAAATCTTAGAGGGAAAACATTCCGACGCTTTTCCATTGGTGGTATGGCAAACCGGTAGCGGTACGCAAAGCAACATGAATATGAATGAAGTGGTGGCGTATCGTGGCCATGTATTGCAAGGGGGTAAACTGAAAGATAAAGACAAATTTCTGCATCCCAACGATGATGTCAATAAGAGTCAAAGTAGCAATGATACCTTTCCTACGGCCATGCATATTGCAGCCTACAAAATGCTGCTGCAAACTACTATTCCGGGCATTACCTTACTTCGCAATACCTTAGACAAGAAGGCCAAGAAGTTTATGAATGTTGTAAAAATAGGTCGGACACATTTTATGGATGCTACTCCTCTAACTGTCGGTCAAGAGTTTAGCGGTTATGTGTCTCAATTAGATCATGGTTTGCGAGCCATAAAAAATAGTTTGGCGCATTTAAGTGAGTTGGCTTTAGGTGGCACTGCAGTTGGTACCGGCATCAACACCCCTAAGAACTATGCGAAGAATGTGGCAAAGCATATTGCAAAATTGACAAAGCTCCCCTTCGTAACGGCCGAAAATAAATTTGAATCGCTAGCGGCACATGATGCCATAGTAGAAGCACATGGTGCATTGAAGACCGTGGCGGTTTCTTTGATGAAAATTGCCAATGATATTCGAATGCTTTCCTCAGGACCACGTTCCGGTATTGGTGAAATATTTATTCCGGATAACGAACCCGGGAGTTCCATTATGCCTGGTAAGGTGAACCCCACACAATGTGAGGCATTAACGATGATAGCCGCACAAGTTATGGGAAATGATGTGGCTATCGGCATTGGAGGAAGTATGGGGCATTTCGAATTAAATGTGTTTAAACCTATGATGATTTATAATTTTTTACATAGTGCTCGTTTAATTGGCGAAGGTTGTGTTTCATTTAATGATAAATGTGCCATTGGATTAGAACCTATTAGGGCGAATATTAAGAAGCATGTCGACAATTCATTGATGCTGGTAACAGCCTTGAATACCAAAATTGGGTATTACAAATCTGCTGAAATTGCTCAGAAAGCACATAAGGAAGGCACATCGCTTAAAACAATGGCGGTTAAGTTGGGTTACGTTACCGAAAAGGAATTTGATGCCTGGGTAAGACCGGAGGATATGTGCGGATTGTAATGATGAACGCATTTTTGGTTTTTGCATATTCGGTTTTTGAAAAAGATATTACCAATTAAATGTAGGTCGTTTTATCTTTGAAGCCGGTGAATTCAAAAAAAACAACAATTCGTATTCTTTCTATTGTACCCTATCAAGTATTTCCGGCTGTGATGGGTGGACAAAAAGGTATCGCTTTGTTTTATAGGTATTTGAGTCAACTGCTTCCACTAACGGTGCTTACTACACAAAGCAATAAGCCGAATGAAAATTACAAAGTGATTTCGACGCTCTCCAATGCTCGTTGGCGCTATTTGAACCCTTTATTATTTTTTAAGGTGAGACGGATAGCAGAAGAGCAAGAAATTACCCACCTGCTATTTGAGCATCCTTACTATGCTTGGCTTATTTCCATCTTTAGAAATTTTTCATCCAAGCAATTAATTGTTCACTCGCACAATATCGAAAGTGAGCGATTTCGAAGTATTGGAAAATGGTGGTGGAAATTATTATGGTATTACGAAAAATGGGCCTATGAAAATGCTCATTTTGTATGGTTTAAAACCATTGAGGATGAGCAATATGCCATTAAACTTTATCACTTGAATCCGGAGCGCTGTGCAGTGATTCCCTACGGTGTTGAACTCACCGAATTGCCGGCCACATCAGAGCTGAAAAAATCAAAGGAAACCCTACAGCGGCTTTATCAGATTCTAAACGGCGACACCATTATTTTGTTTAATGGAACGTTAAGCTACAAACCAAATTTAGATGCACTTCTTTCCATTATTAACGAAATCAATCCTTTGCTGATGGACAGAGGCTTGTCGTACAAAATTCTGATCTGTGGTAAAAGTCTTCCCGCTGCTTACAATGAATTGTCAGACTATAGGGCTATGAATATTATTTATTGTGGCTTTGTAGAGGATATTGATTTATATTTTAAAGGTTGCGATATTTTTCTGAATCCATTACAAGATGGAGGTGGTATCAAAACCAAATTGATTGAAGCACTTGGTTTTGGCAAAATATGTATTTCATCTGAAAATGGTGCCATAGGCGTATTGCCGCAGCAAACCCAGGGCAGGCTTCATATAGTGCCCGATACAGATTGGCAGGCCTACAGCGATAAGATTTGTTCATTAACAGATGCGACAATGAATGATAATAATGATTTTTACGAAGTGTTTTCTTGGAAACAAATTTCAAAAAAGGCGGTTGCCATTTTGGAGCGTTAGTATTTACCAGGAATCCACTTTACGTTTTACAATTAGAAAGTGGTCTCTTTCGATGGAGACATAACCGTACTCAAAACAATAGAAATAGAGTTTCCCCTTTTTATTATCATAGATATTGGTGTGGTATTTAAATTGAAATCCCTTAGCAGCTAATCGTTCTAAGCTGGTTTTGGTAATCATTTTGTCCCCAAGTATTTGTTGCAATATCAACCGGTTTTTGCGAAGGGCATTCACAATATTTCGAACAAAATTGGTTTCGTCGGCTTTTAATTGGTTGTTGTGGTGGTTTCGGCAATAATCGTCGCAGAATTTCTTGTCGATTCTTCCCCGTACGGCTTTGCCGCAGGCAAGGCATAGTTTTGCTTGAGTGGTTGTCATAGTAGGTACTTTTTCAAAAACTAAGATAAGGTATTATTTTAAAAAGTAAAAAGGGAATTCGATTTTTTTTGTGATGCAGCGGGCTTGATAGATGGTAGGGTTGTGTTTAGTTTGAAGAACGATTTCTTTTTGGGACTTTGTGGCAAATAGGCCATCGATATTTTAGGAGCTTTGTGAATTCGGCTCCATAAATTGTCAAATTACTTTACCTTTGCAAACTTATGATACTACCAATAGTGGCTTATGGAAATCCGATACTACGTAAGGTTTGTAAGCCTATACTTGCTGATTATCCAAATTTGACGGAACTAATCGAAAATATGTGGCAGACCCTATATAATTCAAATGGAGTTGGTTTGGCGGCACCACAAATTAATCATGAAATCAGGCTTTTTTTGGTTGATACTTTGCAGATTGTGCAAAGTGCCGATGAGGAGGATAGAGAGACCTATAAAAATGAGAAAGCAATAAAGCAAGTATTTATTAACCCTACGGTGATATCGTTGGACGGCGATGACTGGAAGTATAATGAAGGTTGCCTTAGCATCCCCAAAATTAGGGAAGATATTTACCGGCCTGAAAGTGTGACCTTGGAATATGTGGACGAGCAATTTGTACCTCATACCGCCACTTTTGACGGCATTACAGCCCGTGTGATTCTGCATGAATATGATCATATTGAAGGCAAATTATTTATCGATCATATCAAGCCCATTACCAAGCGACTAATCAAATCAAAGTTGGAAAATATTGTAAAGGGGAAGGTGAAGGTTGATTATCGGATGCTCTTTGTGAAGTAATGGTTTCAATTTAAATATTGAGGAGTTCCAAAACTATTTTCTTTTTTATGGGAGAAATTGGTATTTGAGTGCCGTCGCTCATTTCCAAAGCTCCTGCTTTAGCGCTCAGGTATCTAACTATTTGTCGTGTATTCACAATATGGCTATTGTGCACGCGAATAAACATACCTTTAGGAAGTAGTGTTTCTGTTTCTTTAAGTGACCTTGAAGAAAAAACTTTTCTGTTTTTTGTTACGGTAATTTCAGTGTATCCACCTGTGGATTCAAGGTGAATGATATCAATAAACTGAATCATTTCTACTTCGTTTCGGTGCCGAACCGTTAAAAATTCTCCTGAATTGAGTCCTGGTAAGGATTTTTTTTCTGCTTCAATGATTTGAACAATTCGGTTTTTGCATCTATTGCAGGCGGTGATTAATTCTTCAATGGCTATTGGTTTGAGTAGATAGTCAGCTACCGCAAATTTAAAAGCCTGAATGGCATATTTTTCGTAGGCTGTAATTAATATAATTTGGAGTGCAGGATCATCTAAGACTTTTATGATGTCAAATCCTGTTTTATTATGAATTTGAATATCCAGAAACAGAATTTGGGGTTTGAGTTTTACCATTGTTCTGATGCCCTCATCTACGTTTGTGGCGCAGCCCAATATCTGAATATCGGGGCAATAGTTTTTGAGCAAATCTGACAATACGTTATTATTTATTTGATCATCGTCGATGATTACTGCGGTAAAAATCATAGTCAAAAGTTAGTTTTGGGAAAGTAAAAATGGCTTCAGTACCTATAATATTTTGATCTGTATCGTATCGGTTTGAGAATGAAAAATGAATATAGCGACCTATTAATTTTTCAACGATTTTTAATTTTCTTTTCAGAAGTTGAAATCCCTTAGAAGTTTCTTTATTCATTTCACCTGGCTTAAATCCATTTCCGTTATCGGTAATGGAGCAGAAAACTAAATCGTCTTTGGAAGAAAAGGTGATAAGGATGTTTCCTTTTATATTTTCTTTGGCGCCATGTTTTATTGAGTTTTCAACAATATTTTGAATAACTAAGGTAGGGATATACAGCGTTTTCAGAGCTTCATTTTCGCAATGGATATGAAATTCGAAAGCGTTTTTACGTTTAATTTTTTCCAATTCAAGATACTGTGTAAGATAAATAATTTCATCTTCAATTTTGTTCAATATTTTGCCACTTTGATCAATAGTTTTTCGAAGAATTGAGGAAAATTGAGCGATAAATTTATTGGTATGGTTTGAATCTTGTTGATTAAAAAATCCCTGTATGGCGTTTAGTGAGTTAAATAAAAAATGGGGATTGATGGCTGATCGCCAGGCATTAAGTTCCAGAAAAATCATTTTGTTTTTTTCTTCATTTTTTCGAAATTCAATTTTTTTCGATCTGCGAATCATGTAACTAATCATAAGGAACAAGGCTAGTCCCAAAAGAAGTACAATAAATCCCTTAAATAATTTTGTTTGGTAGAAGTAAGGTTTAATAATTAGTGATATGAGTAAGGTATTGCTTCTGACCCCATCACTATTGATGGCAAAAGCCTCAAGGAAATAATTGCCATATTCTAGTTTTGATAAATTCAAATTTTGGTCGGTGGTTATTTTAAAATTTGAATCAATGCCATTTATACGGTAGTGATATTGTACTGGTGTTTTTGGTCCGAAAGACAGGGCATTTAGTATGAATG
>ERZ724517.2202-NODE-2202-length-10407-cov-3.658906_pt1 | contig 10407 bp, 12 predicted proteins | sample MGYA00376050_ERZ724517 | MGnify/ENA primary metagenome ERZ724517 (study PRJEB28724, sample SAMN07190886) | activated sludge metagenome | isolation source: activated sludge of sewage treatment plant in Hong Hong | place: USA: Christiansburg, Virginia | collected... | reverse complement strand
TTTCAGCGCAAGGCGCGGCGCGGTCTTTGCGGCCCGCTCGACCGCCTCGAGACCGGCAGGTCCGCCCGCAAGAATATCCACAGGATTGGGCGACAGGTGCGGCGCGACTTTTCGCAGGTCCGCGACCTCTTCTCCCAGAACAAGCCCGAGCCCCGCTGCGGACGTGGCCTCAAAAACACACAACCTCATGAGTCGCCTCGATCAAATCTGCTGTGGGAGATTGGACCCGCAGCGCGTGTATGGATAGGTACCTGAAGTTCAGTTCGGGGTGTGTAGTTCATGGCGATCGCCGCTGAGGTCCAGCGCATTCGCGACGTTTTCAGCGCGACGACCGATATCCGTGTCCCGCCCTTCCAGCGGAGCTACGCCTGGGAGGACGACGAAACCGAGATCCTGATCAAGGATCTGCTCGACGCCTTCCGGCACAACACGGTCTACTTTCTTGGCGCCATCGTGGTCATCCGCCCCCGGAACCGCGGCCCGTCCGACGTCGTCGACGGCCAGCAGCGCCTCACCACCCTCACCATCATCCTTGCCGTCCTGCGCGACCTCTCGCCCTCAACCGACGAGCAGGCCCTGATCCACACCATGATCGGCCACGAGACGATGGGCATGATGTTCGGCGGCGGCCAACGCTGGCGCATCACGCTCAACACGGCTGACACGCCCTTCTTCCGGGAGAACGTGCAGGAGCGGAAGGCAACGAAGCGGCAGGAGGAAATCCGCGAGGCGGCCAATGGCGGCATTTCCGAAAGCCAATCGCGCCTCGCAGCCGCCGTCAACCAGATGTACGACTACCTCTCGGACATGTCCGATGAGGAACGCGCGCGCTTCGCCCAATGGCTGCTCGATGAAGTGACAATGGTGCGCGTTCGCGTGTCCGAGTACTCGGTCGCTTACAAAGTTTTCCAGTCGCTCAACCATCGTGGCAAGCCGCTCTCCGACCACGACATCCTGAAGTCTGCTCTCTTCGAGCGGGCGGGCTTCAGCGTTGAAGAAGCGCGCGAGCAATCGGAACGTTGGAATACCTATACCAGCCGCCTCGGTGATCGCGGCTTCGGCGACATGCTGAAACAGGTCCGCTCGATCTACGACCGTGAGAGCGCCGGAGACATGGTGACAGATCTGATCGCGGCCATCATTCCGCGCGGTGGATTTCGTGCGTTCCTCAATGAACAACTGCCTCGCTTCGTCAACGCTTACGACGCAGTGGTCAACGGCAACACGGATGGCAACAATGTTGGGCCTGAAGCGTTGCGCCGCATTGTCTATCTGCGCTCGATCCATCACGAGAGCTGGCGCGCGCCTGCCATCGCGTTTCTGGTCGATCACGCACAAAACACCGAGCAGGCGGACCGCTTCTTCTGGGCGCTCGATCGCCTCGCCTATACGCTGCAGTACTCGGTCAAGGATCGCGAATATCGCCACAAACGCTACCGCCGCGTGCTTGATGCCATGGACAAGCCGGGCGTGCTGTTCGATGCGGATTCACCGCTTGATCTCACCGGCCGCGAAAAGTCCGATCTCGTCGAGCGCCTGCGCGGCCGCTTCCCCAACTTCAAGCAGCGCCGCTCCCTGCTGATGCGGATCTCTGGAAGCTGCGAGAACGGCGTCGCGCTCGATCCGCGGACAGATTGCACGGTCGAGCACATCCTTCCGCGCACGCCATCCAAGGGATCGGACTGGTATGAGGAATGGTCCAAGGCGCGCGACCGCGAAGAGTTGACCGAATGTATCGGCAACTTCACGCTCCTGACCCACGCCGAAAACCAGGAAGCTGACCGCAAGTCGTTCACTGAAAAGATGGCCGTCTACTTCCGCAAGGGCGACCCCTCCTACGCCTACAGCAACGATCTCAAAGACCGCACCAGCTGGACGCCCGAAGACGTTCGCGCTCGCCGCGACGCACTGATCCAGCGACTGGCGCAGGACTGGGGTCTCTGATCCTGCAATGACAGTTGGGCGAGCTGCGTTGACCCATCGCCCGCGCCGCGTCACCTTCCCTCGAAAATAACAGGCCGAATCCGGCCGACTTGGGGAGAGACACGCATGAGCCGACCGATCACCGGTATGGGCGCTAAATTGCTGATCGCAACAGCCCTCGCGACAACACTGCTGGCTTCTGGCTGCGCGGTCGTGGACAGCATCGCCGGCCCGTCCTCGCCGCACTCGCAGGTTGCGCGTGACCTCGGCATGCCCACTGCCAATCCCGAAGCCGTCGGCTTCTCGACCGCCGGGCTCGATACGCTCACGGCAGAGATCCGCGCCCTGGTCGATCAGCAGAAGCTTGCCGGCGTCACCACGCTGGTCTCGCGCCATGGCAAGGTCGTTCACTTCGACACCTACGGCAAACAGGATGCATCCAAGCAAGATGCGCTGCGCCCCGACAGCATCTTCCGTATCGCTTCGATGACCAAGCCGATCGCCGGCGTGGCGATGATGCAGCTCTGGGAACAAGGCAAATGGAAACTCAGCGATCCAGTGTCGAAATTCATTCCCGAGTTCGCCAACTTGCAGGTGAAGAAAGCTGGCGGCGGAACCGAGCCCCAACGCTCGCCCATGACCATGGCGCAGTTGATGAGCCACTCTGCAGGCTTCGGCGTGAGCGCGATCTATGACAGCGCCAACCTCGGCGCAACCGACCTGCAAGGCATGATCGACAAGCTCAAGATGCTGCCGCTGGAAACCCAGCCCGGCACGAACTGGGACTACGGTCCGAGCGTCAACATACAGGGCTACATTATCGAGAAGCTCTCGGGTCAGTCGCTGGACGTCTATTTCGACGAGCACATCTTCAAGCCGCTTGGCATGGTCGATACCGGCTTTTGGGCGCCACCCGAGAAAGCGGGCCGCGTCGTCGCGATTCACACCTATGACAGCGCCGGCAAGATCAAGGGCCCGGCCGAAAACCGCGTCACGACCAGCAAGCCGTCCTTCCTTGCCGCTTCCGGCGGCCTGATGTCGACTGTCGAGGACTATTGGCGCTTTGCGCAGGCCGTCGGCAATGGCGGCCAGCTCGATGGCAAGCGCGTGCTCAAGGAAGATACCGTTAAGTTGATGCGCACCAATGTGCTGGCGCCCACCGCAAAGGTCGATCTTTACGGCCCCAGCCAGGAAGGCGTCGGCTTCGGGATGGACTTCGCAATCATCATGGACCCGCAGCGCGCCGGTACCCCGCAGGGGCTCAACACCTTCTACTGGGGCGGCGCATTCGGAACATGGTTCTGGATCGACCCGACCAATGACCTCGTCTTCGTCGGCATGATCCAGAACCTCAACGGTTCCCGCCCCGACAGCGGCACGCCGGCCACGCGCGTGATCTCGCCCCGCCTCACCTACGCCGCGCTGGAGCATCCTGAGAAATGACTGAGCCTGCTACCGATCAGGATGCCGAACACGCGCGCAGGCTGGCGTGGATCGCCAAGGTGCGCGGGCTTCACCGTAACAAGCGGATGATCGGCTTCGCCGGCATCATCGCCGGCGCCGGCATGCTGATGTGGTGGAAGATGACACCCGGCGCACCCGACTGGGCGATGTTGGCCGGCGGTGGAATTCTGGCCCTCAGCTGGCTGGTTTTCGTCTACGTGATCTTCGATCGCTGGAGGTTCGTGAAGAACAACCCGTACAAGCCCGGCGAAGCCGCATAAAAGAACGGCCGCGCCTTTTGGGGCGGCCGTTCTTCAATTGGTCAAAGCCTGGACCTGCTTAGCCGGGTGGATTGTGAGCCTGCAGAAAGCGCACCGTCTCGCTCAGCATCCGCTGACGTGTTTCGGTGCGAGATAGCCAGTGGTCTTCCCCGCTCAGCTCGATGAACTCGACTGGTTTCCCAGCCTTGCGCAAGGCATCGGCCATGATCTGGCTTTGCTCGATCGCCACGACTGAATCGTCTCGACCGTGGATCAGCAGGATCGGGGCATCGGCTTGTGCCGCGAGTTTTGCCGGAGACCGTTCGTCGAGAGAACGGTCTCCCAACCGATCCGCACCCATGAAGCGATTCCAGTAGCGTACCGAGATATTCTCGCGCCGCCCGTAGATCGAGGCTTCCCGTTCCACCATGAGCCGCAGGTCTGATACGCCCGCGACCGCTACAGCGCATTTATACACGCCCCGGTCGAGCGTCGGGCCGGCCAGCGCGGCGTATCCACCGTAACTGGCCCCAACGATACAAACCTTCTTCGGATCGACCACCCCCAGCCCGCTGAGGTGGCGGACGCCGTCGGAAAGATCGGTCTGCATCTTGCGACCCCACTCGCCATAACCGGCCTCCATGAAAGCATCGCCATAGCCCGTCGAGCCGCGGAAGTTCGCCTGCAGCACCGCATAGCCTCGTGACGCCAGCGCCTGCGACCAGTAATCGAACCCCCGGCCGTCATGAGATGCCGGCCCGCCATGCGCCAGCACGATCAGAGGTAAACCTTTGGGATCTTTCACGCCCGGCGGCGTGGTCAGAAAACCGTGAATCTCCAAACCGTCTGCGGCGGCGTAACTGATGTACTGCACCGGCGCGACCTTGTCCTTGGTGATGGACGCATAAGCGCCACCCACCGCTGTCAGTTTTGCCGCGTCCAGGTCCACCACGAAATACGAACCGGAATCCTGCACCGAGTCCGTAAACACGACCGCCTTTCGGAAATCGTTGCTCCAGCTGATCAAGATTGGCTCCTTGCCTGCAAACGTCGCCTGGATATTCGTCCAGAGCGTACGAGCAGCGGGATCGACAAACGCGTAGACGTCTCCTTGTTCTCCAGCATGGCTGGCGCCGATCAGGCGTTTTGTGACCGGATGAAACAGGAGCGCATCCGGTTCGAATTCGAAGCGCACGGGCCGCCAGACGCCCGTCGCAAGATCGACGTCAAAGTACTCGGCGTCCGGACGACCCGGCTGAGCCATATCCGGCCGATCCGCAGCGACGATTACGCTGCTGCCGTTCAATCCCAGGCCCATCAGCGTTGGCGTGTCGATAGGCGCAGAGACTTTCCAGGTCTCGCGAAAGCCTTGGTCGCCACGCAGGTTCAGACCCCAGACCTTTGCAACGCGATCGTACTCGCCCCGCGCCACCGACTTGCCAGTCGGGTCGAGGATGAAGTCATCGACACTCCTGCCCATGACCTCCGACAGCCGGGCGCGTCCGGTTTCCAGATCGACGCGATACATGTCCAGTCGCTCGGGATTGTCGAAGTGGAACGCCCTTACCAGGACCGCTGGTCCTTCAGGCGAGTCGATAATGCTCGCCATGCTGAACATTGCCTGAAACAGGCCAGGCCTGCCGTTCAGCACTTCGCCGCGCGTGTTGGTCAATATCGGGATCAGCTTGTTCTTGGCAGGGTCGTAGATCTGCGCGGTGCTGAGTTCGGTGTTGATCAGTCCAATCTCAGGCAGATTTTCAAGCTTCGACGTGGTGATCAGAACTTTCGTTTCACCGATCCACTGGAGATTGCGGACCTTCGCCTCACCAACACTGACGCCACCTGTCTGGGCTTTTGTCGCCATGTCCAGCAACACCAGCATCCGCTGTTCGCCAGACACGGTTACAAAAGCCAGCTGCTTTCCGGACGGCGACAACTCGACGAGTTCGAGAGACGGCAACGCGCCGTAAGCTGAAAGCGGCGCAGGTTGAATTGCGTTGCCGGCGCCCGGCCCCTGCGCGATCGCTGGTGCAACCGCTGCTGCAAACGCGCCCAGCAGAACGGCCGTCAAGCCGACAAGAATAGCACCACGCATCCCGAAGCCCCCACACCAGATGGGTGTACATTCGCACGGCTGATCGCGATCTCAAGTGCGTTTTGTGGATTGCCTGTACGCTCCGATAAATGACAACGGCCGCTCCAGAGAGCGGCCGTTTCACCAACAGCCCTGGACCTGGACTGCCCTAAACTTTGAACGCACGCCTATATGGCCCGGCGGCCGCGGAACATTCCGACCAGCGCGAGGAGAAGGATCGCGCCCACGGTCGAAACGAGCAAACTGCCCCAGAAGCCGGCGAAGCCGATGTTAAGTGCGCTGGCGATGAACGCGCCAAGGAACGCGCCGACGACACCGACGATGAGATTGGTGATCAGGCCGTGCTCGCGACCCATGACTTGTTCAGCGATCCAACCAGCAAGAATGCCGATCACGACCGCGGCAATAATCGAGACTTCATTCATGACGCTACTCCGTTGCTGGTGTTGCAACGTGATGCATCACGATGAGTTCCGGATTTAGCTGCCTAGCGGCGACGCGCCTTCACCTTGATCCAGGCAAAGACCTGCTCACGGCGGCGGATCGCATAATAGAGCATCCCTCCATTGGCGCCGGCGACGGCTAGAACGAAAAGGTCGTAGGCGCTCATCATGGGTTTGGCCTGCCTGTGAAACGTCCCACAGCAATAGTCCCGGGTTCTGACTCACGACGCAACTCCGAAGCTGCTGGAACGAGCCGCGACCTGTCGCCTCAAGCTACGCTTCCCTTCCAGCAAACCTGCGCTAAGAACGCAGGATCATTGCGTCAGAAAAGCGGGGCAGCGCCCCCGAGCGAAGGAAACACCCATGCCCGCGATCGGAACCCTGTTCGACCTCACCGGCAAGACTGCCATTATCACGGGCTCCACCAAAGGCATCGGCAAGGCCATCGCCGAGCAGTTCGCAGAGCATGGTGCGCGGGTCGTCATCTCGTCGCGCAAGCCGGGACCTTGCGAGGAAGTCGCTGCGGCAATCAACGCCAAGCACAAGCCGGGCACCGCGATCGCCATTCCCGCCAACATCTCGTCGCGCGATGACCTTACGCGTCTGGTCAACGAAACCAACGCGTCGTTCGGCAAGATCGATATTCTGGTCTGCAACGCCGCCTCGAACCCGTATTACGGCCCGATGTCCGGGATCACAGACGAAGCGTTCGCCAAGATCCTGTCCAACAACATCATCTCGAACAACACGCTGGCCACGCTGGTCGCCCCGCAGATGGCAGAGCGCAAGGACGGCGCGATCATCATCATCTCTTCGATCGGCGGCCTGCGCGCCTCGACGGTTATCGGCGCCTACTGCGTTTCGAAAGCAGCCGACGTGCAGCTGGCCCGCAATCTCGCGGCCGAGCTCGGGCCGAGCGGCATCCGCGTGAACTGCATCTCGCCCGGCCTCGTTAAAACCGACTTTGCCAAGGCGCTGTGGGACGATCCGACAACCAAGGAGCAGCGCGAGGAAGAGACCCCGCTGCGCCGCATCGGCGTTCCTGACGACATCGCCGGCGCCGCCGTGATGCTCGCCTCGCGCGCTGGCGCATGGCTGACCGGGCAGAACATCGTCGTCGATGGCGGCGTGACGGCTGTTTAAGGCGCTGCAAACGTGGTGCGTCCGGGACGTATAGAGACCAAGGACGGACGGGATGGCCAAAGCGAAGCCGATGGGTGTAACGCCGTGACGTACACCCCTCGCCTCGCGGCCTCCCTGCCCCCATATTGCCGGGCGACAGGAGATTTCCATGGCAGACACGCACCGCTTCCCCGTTGTCCGTACCGACGCCGAATGGCGTGATCGCCTTACGCCGGAGCAATACGCGGTGATGCGCCAGCATGGCACCGAGCGGCCTGGTTCATGCGCCCTGCTCTATGAAAAGCGGCCGGGCGTATTTGTCTGCGCAGGCTGTGACACGCCGCTGTTCAACAACACCGTCAAATTCGAGAGTGGCACCGGCTGGCCCAGCTTCACCACGCCCATCGAAGGCGCGCTGGGTGAAACGGTCGATCGCAGTCACGGAATGGTCCGCACCGAGGTCCATTGCGACACGTGCGGCAGCCACATGGGGCACGTATTCCCGGACGGCCCGCCGCCGACCGGCCTGCGCTACTGCATCAACGGCGTGGCGCTGAATTTCGAACCGAAAGCGTAACTCAGCCCGCCCAGCTGAGCACCTTGCCCGGGGCGCCCTTCATGGCGGCGTTCCGCGTGGCGACGGCCATGTCGTACTCCGCCGGCGCCATGCACGTTGCCTTCACTTTGGAGGCGCTGGTCTTCTCCACCTCGACCTTGAACGCAAAAGCCTTGCGCTCGGCCTCCCATGCTCCGGCCGCAAAGAACGCCGAGTAGAAGTATGCCTTCTCGGCCGGAGCCTCGGTCCACGCCGTACACCACATGTACGTGCCGCCCTGCTGAGCCTGGGCCGGCACGGCGCCTAATGTCGACGTCGCGAGCAAGACGACTGCGGCAACGGTCAGGCGCATGGTGTTTTCCCCTGGCGGCCCGCGTCGTTCGGGCCTGACCTTCCGGGTAGCTGCATTCCCCGCTAACGACCATGGGCAGATGCACAACCCACGGACACGAACAGATGAGCTTTGACGGCTTCCCCACCCTGCCGCCGCACGTGAACGAGCGCTTCAAGCGCTTCATGTCAGGCGACCTGCCGCCCGCGCACATCAATATGGGCATCCGGCCGGATCTCTGGTGCAAGGAAGCCGAGATTGGTCGGGTGCTGTTCCGCTGGCCGAATGATGGCTCGCGAGACATTTATGATGGCCGGGTTTTCGGCGGCTGGATCGCGGCGCTCTCCGACAACATCGTCTCGCTTTGCATGGTAACGGCACTGGAGGAAGGCGAAGGCTTCACCACACAGGACCTGCAGATGAAGATCTTCCGCCCTGTCTCAGGCCCGCTCATCGAGATCGAGGCCCGGGTGGTTAACCGCTCCAAGTCGACAGGCTATGTCGAAGCCGAATGGCGTCTGCCCAATGGGAAGGTCGCGGCAAAGGTGCTGGCTTGGAAGGCAATCCGCCCAGCGGAGTCCTTTGCAAAGAAAGGCTAATCGCCGGACACGCGAAGCCTTAACTGCGTTTACCGGATCGTCTGCGAGCCATTTGGCGCCCTTCGTGCTGCAGCATGGTTATGAAGCACGCATCTCGCCTGGTTGGCTCCCTCATCGCCGCCGCAGCCTTCGCCGGCGCGGCAAATGCTCAGGACGTCCGGGTACTCGGCCGCAACGATGTTGTCCCCGGCGCCGGTTTTACCTCTCAATGGCCGGACAGCGGATTCGAGGCGACTTTCGAGGGCAAGACCATCAAGGCCACGATCTATGATTGGGGCGCCAACTGGCTCAACGTGGAAATCGACGGCGTCACCACCACACTGTCGCTCAGCGCAGGCCAGCAGACCTACACGCTCTTTGACGGCGCCGCCGGATCACACACCGTCCGCGTCACTCGCCGCACCGGGGCAAACGTTGGCCCGACCCGCTTTCTAAGCGTTGAGGCCGACGGCCTGAAACCGACCAGCGCGCCTGACCACCGCATCCTGGTCATCGGCGACTCGTACGCTTCCGGCTATGGCGTCGAAGGCGCCAACGAGAAATGCACCTACAGCCATGAAACTCAGAACGCCGGTCTCGCCTATCCTGCCCTGCTCGGCCGGACATTTGGCGCGGACGTCCACGTGGTTGCCATGGATGGCGGCGGCCTTACCCGAAACTATGCCGGCGACGGCGCCACAATGAACACGCTGGCCTGGCAGACCCTGCCGACCGGCGACACCGCCTGGGCCGCTCTGTCCTACCGGCCGCAAGTCATAGTGATTAACCTCGGAACGAACGATTTCGACGCCAGCGACCCGGGCGAAGCATTCGACAATGCCTACGTCTTCCTCCTGCGCCGCCTGCGCGTAGCCTACCCCGACGCCCTAATCATCGGCTCCGCCGGCGGCTCTCTCTGGGGCAAGCGCTATACAGCCGAGAAAACCTCGATTGCCGACGCCATCGCATTCGTGGAAAAAGAGGGCGACAAGAACGTCCGGTTTGTCGAATTCAAGCCAACCGCTGGCCCGGGGCGCTATGGTTGTGATTACCACCTCGGTAAACGCGCCCAGGTCCAAGTCGCAGCCGCGCTGGAGCGGGAAATCTCTAAATCACTTGGCTGGCAACCTAGGGCGAAAAGCGCCGAATAACCGCCTGCCGCGGCCATTTAGGATGCCGCGTCTCCCTTGACAGTCTTCGGGGGCAGCCATACCTCGCCCCTGTCTGTTGGCACTCCCCCTTGGGGACTGCTAGCAGCCCGTTTTCAGGGCCGTCCAAGGGGATGGTCCAACCAAGAAAAAATAGAGGCAAATCATGAGCTTTCGTCCGCTCCATGACCGCGTGCTGGTTCGCCGCGTCAAGGAAGAAGAGAAATCCAAGGGCGGGATCATCATCCCCGACACCGTCAAAGAGAAGCCCCAGGAAGGCAAAATCGTAGCTGTCGGCTCCGGCGCGCGCGGCGAAGATGGCAAGGTCACCCCGCTCGACGTGAAAGCTGGCGACCGCATCCTGTTCGGCAAATGGTCGGGCACCGAAGTCACCATCGACGGCGTGGAAATGCTGATCATGAAGGAAAGCGACATCCTTGGCCTGATGAGCTGAGGGGAGTCGGGCTGAAGCCCGACCTACGCGTTCCGCAATCAACCCATTCAAGGA
>ERZ724517.2195-NODE-2195-length-10418-cov-8.564026_pt1 | contig 10418 bp, 9 predicted proteins | sample MGYA00376050_ERZ724517 | MGnify/ENA primary metagenome ERZ724517 (study PRJEB28724, sample SAMN07190886) | activated sludge metagenome | isolation source: activated sludge of sewage treatment plant in Hong Hong | place: USA: Christiansburg, Virginia | collected... | reverse complement strand
ACCGCCATTTCATCGTCGTCGCCGCCCTGAAGGCGCTGAGCGAAGAGGGCACGGTGCCTGTGAGCAAGGTCGTGGAAGCGATTGCCAAGTACGGCATCAAGACCGACAAGATCAACCCGCTGTACGCGTAGGAGACAAAGAATATGGCATCCATTGAAATACAAGTCCCCGATATCGGCGACTTTGATGAAGTCACCGTTATCGAACTGATGGTCAAGGTCGGCGACACGGTAAAAGCCGAACAGTCGCTGATCACCGTGGAGTCCGACAAGGCCTCCATGGAAATCCCGTCCAGCCACGCTGGCGTGGTCAAGGAACTCAAGGTCCAGCTCGGCGACAAGGTCAAGCAGGGATCGCTCGTGGTGGTGTTGGAGGGCGAGGGCGCTGCCGCCGCCCCGGCACCGGCTGCTGCAGCAGCGCCCGCAGCCGCTGCACCTGCATCCAATCCGGCTCCAGCCCCCGTCGTTGCTGAACAGGCCGCTCCTGTTTCTGTAGCGTCTGCGCCAGCGGCCCCCGCGCCCGCCGCGGCCATGCCAGCGCACAACCCCACCAGCGCGCCGCTGGGCCTGCCCCACGCGTCGCCGTCTGTGCGCAAGTTTGCGCGTGAACTGGGTGTGCCGCTGACGGAAGTCAAAGGCAGTGGTCTGAAAGGCCGTATCACCGAAGCGAACGTGCAGTCCTTCACCCGCTCGGTGATGAGCGGCGCCATCCAGACCCTGGCTGGCGCGGCGCAGAACAAGGTTGCCGGTGGTGGCGATGGCGCGGCCCTGGGCCTGATCCCCTGGCCCAAGGTGGACTTCGCCAAGTTCGGCCCGATTGAGCGCAAGGAACTCTCGCGCATCAAGAAGATCAGCGGCGCCAACCTGTTGCGCAACGCCATCATGATTCCGGCCGTCACCAACCATGACGATGCCGACATCACCGACCTGGAAGCCTTCCGCGTCTCCACGAACAAAGAGAATGAAAAGAGTGGCATCAAGGTGACGATGCTGGCCTTCCTGATCAAGGCCTGCGTGGCCGCGCTCAAGAAGTTCCCCGAGTTCAACAGCTCGCTGGACGGCGATGCGCTGATCTACAAACAGTTCTACCACATCGGTTTTGCGGCCGACACGCCCAATGGCCTGATGGTTCCAGTCATCAAGGATGCCGACAAGAAGGGCATCTTCCAGATCAGCCAGGAAATGGGCGAGCTGGCCAAGAAGGCGCGCGACGGCAAGCTGAGCCCGGCCGAGATGTCGGGCGCCAGCTTCACCATCTCGTCCTTGGGCGGCATTGGTGGACGCTACTTCACGCCCATCATCAACGCGCCCGAGGTGGCCATTCTGGGTGTCTGCAAGAGCCAGATGGAGCCGGTGTGGGACGGCAAGGCCTTCCAGCCACGCCTGATGCTGCCGCTGTCGTTGACCTGGGACCACCGCGTCATCGACGGCGCCGCCGCTGCGCGCTTCAACGTGTATCTGGGCCAGATCCTCGGCGACTTCCGCCGGGTCCTACTGTGACATTGGGGACAAACAAAATGGCAATCATTGAAATCAAGGTCCCCGACATTGGCGACTTCGCCGAAGTCACCGTCATCGAACTGATGGTCAAGGTGGGTGACACCATCAAGGCCGAGCAGAGCCTGATCACCGTGGAGAGCGACAAGGCCTCCATGGAGATTCCCGCATCGCAAAGCGGCGTGGTCAAGGAAATGAAAGTCAAACTGGGCGACAAGGTCAGCGAAGGTTCGGTTGTGCTGATGTTGGAAGTGGCTGGTGCGGATGCCGCCGCCGCTCCTAGCCCGGCTCCCGCCAGTTCTTCAACGTCAAATCAACCTGTAGCCCTCGTGGAGTCTGCACCTGTAGCTCCTAAAACAGTAGCGTCTGCACCAGCTGTAGCAGTTGCGGCTCCCGCTGGCGCCAGCTACGCCGGTACCGTCGATCTGGATTGCGATGTACTGGTGCTGGGCGCAGGCCCTGGCGGCTACTCGGCAGCCTTCCGCGCTGCCGACCTGGGGCTCAAGGTCGTCATCGTCGAGCGCTATGCCACTCTGGGTGGCGTCTGTCTGAACGTAGGCTGCATCCCGTCCAAGGCGCTGCTGCATGTGGCGTCGGTGATGGACGAGGTCAGCCATATGGCCGACCTGGGCGTGGACTTTGGTGCACCCGTCGTCAACATTGACAAGCTGCGTGGCCACAAGGAAAAGGTCATTGGCAAGCTGACCGGCGGCCTGGCCGCCATGGCCAAGATGCGCAAGGTCACCATCGTGCGGGGGTACGGTGCTTTCGTCAGCGCCAACCACGTCGAGGTGGAAGAAACCACTGGCACGTCGCAGGAGAAGACCGGCGCCAAGAAGGTCATTGGCTTCAAGAACGCCATCATCGCCGCAGGCTCACAAGCTGTGCGTCTGCCCTTCATGCCCGAAGACCCGCGCGTGGTGGACAGCACTGGCGCCCTGGCGTTGAAGGAAGTGCCCAAGCGCATGCTGATCCTGGGCGGCGGCATCATCGGCCTGGAAATGGGCACCGTCTACAGCACGCTGGGCGCGCGCTTGGACGTGGTGGAAATGCTGGACGGCCTGATGCAAGGGGCTGATCGTGACCTGGTCAAGATCTGGCAGAAGATGAACGCCAAGCGCTTCGACAACATCATGCTCAAGACCAAGACGGTGGGCGCCAAGGCCACGCCGGAAGGCATTGAGGTGACGTTTGCCGCAGCGGAAGAGGGCGGCACCGCCCCCGCGCCCCAGGTGTATGACCTGGTGCTGCAGGCCGTGGGCCGCACGCCCAACGGCAAGAAGATCGCCGCCGACAAGGCCGGCGTGGCGGTCACGGACCGCGGCTTCATCAATGTCGACATCCAGATGCGCACCAACGTGCCCCACATCTTCGCGATTGGCGACATCGTGGGCCAGCCCATGCTGGCGCACAAGGCGGTGCACGAGGCGCATGTGGCCGCGGAAGTGATTGCCGGTGAACTGCAAGGCAACAAGGAACTGGCAGCTGCCGCCTTCAACGCCCGCGTCATCCCCAGCGTGGCCTACACCGACCCCGAAGTGGCCTGGGTCGGCCTCACCGAAGACCAGGCCAAGGCGCAAGGCATCAAGGTCAAGAAGGGCCTGTTCCCCTGGACCGCGTCTGGCCGCGCCATCGCCAATGGCCGCGACGAAGGCGTCACCAAGTTGCTGTTTGATGACTCCCCTGAAGCGCACGGCCACGGCAAGATCCTCGGCGGTGGCATGGTCGGCACCCATGCCGGCGACATGATCGGCGAGATCGCTCTGGCCATCGAGATGGGCGCCGATGCGGTGGACATTGGCAAGACCATCCACCCACATCCAACCCTTGGGGAATCCATCGGCATGGCGGCGGAGATTGCCCACGGCAGTTGCACCGACGTGCCACCGGCACGCAAGTAAGCCGGCATCAACCGCACAGAGCCCGCGGCCCGCATGAGCAGGAAATTCCCCATCAACCCGGCGCACCCCGAGCGGGTGTGCTGGGGGTGTGACCTGTTCTGCGCGGCCAAGGACATGCGTTGCGGCAACGGGTCGGACCGCACCATGCACCCGGTGGAGCTGTTTGGCGAGGATTGGCAGCAGTGGGGTGGTCCAGTCGGAGCGGCCACGGATGAACCGCAAGCCGCGGTGGAAGTCGTGCCCGGCAATTGCACGGATGCGGTGCCGGCGCGGACTTAAGAAGCGTTTGCTGCGTGCGGCAACGCACAGCCATGGTTGTTTTTCTTCCGCATGATTTCGGACAACGACAACCATGTTTGCCCTGTTCACCACACCCTATTGCATAACCCGCCTGCGTGTAGCGACGCACGTGGTGTGGGTGTCGGCGTTGATGGTCCTGTGTGCGTCCGCAACTGCCCAGCAGCAAGGCCCCAAGGTCGAGCAGATGCCTGCGGTCACCGTCTCGGCCAAGGGCAACCCCAACCCGGTTGAAAAGTCCTACCGCAAGATGCTCAGAGGCATGGAGCTCTTTGCCCGCCAGCACGGCCAGTCGCCCGATGCCGATTTGCGTTTCAAGCTGCTGCCGCGCAAACGGGGGACCGACATGCAAACGATCACACTGGCGGTCGTTGGCGATACGGTGGACTTCCTGGTGCCCATCGCGGCGGACCACACCTTTACCTTGCCACGCGACGCGTTGGCACTGCGGGAGGATGCGCAAGTCATACCCAACCGCAGAGCGCTCAGCATGACCTGGCGCACGGACATCCGCACGCCGGGCCTTCCACCCGACACGCGGCGCCTGGGGGACCTGCGGCTGGAGTGCAAGGTGGGCATGGAAGCCGGCCTGATTTCGAACAGCAGCAGCTTGATCGGTCGGCTCACCAGCGCGGTCCTGGACACCCCTGCGTACTGCGACAAGCCGGCCCCGCTGTACCTCTTCTTTGCGGATCGCCCGCTGTTCAGCGTGGTACTGGTCTCCGGTGAGCGTCGGGAAATCCTGGCCATCGACAAGCTCTATGCCAATGCGAGCGACGACACCGGCTTGCGGGACAACCTGCCGTATTGCGATTGCGAAGTGCTGGTGGACCGCACCTATGTCTTGCCACTGGGCGACCGCAGTTGGCCCGACGACACGCGGGTCGAGTTTGAATACATGGATGGTGAATGATGACGCAACGCACCAGCAAACCGCTCGTCCGCATGGGCCTGGCGTTCGCCGCCTGTCTGTGGCTGGGCGCCTGCGGTAGCCTGAATGCGGGGCGTACGGCGCCGCCGTTCCGTGACCCCGCCATGTCCATGCAGAACGCATACGACACCATGGTGGTGGGAAAGACCACCCAGGCCGAAGCCATGGCCGCTTTGGGGCCCGCCACCGAGATCAAATTTGACAGCGGGTACGCCGTCTGGGCCTACCGGGCCAGGGCTGCAGAGCCGGATGCCGACCGGGCCGAATTCGTTATCTTGTTTGCACCATCCGGTGTCGTCAAAAAGACGAGGCTGCGTCCGGCGTATGCGGGTCGCGGCGCAGACGCGTCCTAGTGTCTATTGGGTCTTGCGTACGCGGGGCGCCACCCGCTCCACCAATACCCTGTACTGTGCGGCCAGCATGGGTTCGTTGGGGTCGTGTCCTACCAGGGGGACCACGACCAAGGCTTTGTCGGGCGCCTGCAGGCTGTCAAAGTAGATTTGGGTGACCGACAGGGGTGTCAACAGGTCTTCCTGGCCCTGTACCAGGTACACGGGAAGGTCGAAACGAGGCCCCAGGGCTGGCAAATCGACTTTCGAAAACAAGCCGTCCCCTTTCAGGCCGACAAACTGCAGGAAGGAGTAGTCCTCACCCTGTTCATTCGCCTCCAATGCGGCTGGCGTGGTGTACTGCGCCTCAGCCTGCCACCATGCGTGGGGGGCAGGGGTGGTGGCCTTGCCCTCATAGGCCCGAATGGCGCGACGCAGCACGCCGAATGCGCGTGGGTCGGTGCGCGGTGGCGCTCCAATCGCTTCCAGGGCTGCCACCGTCTTTTTGTCATCGGCGGCACGCGCCAATGCCAGTGTTTGGGCATAGCTGGCGGCCTGGTTGGCCGTATAGCTGACCATTTGCGCCGTGCCCACATAGGCGTGGAAAAGGTCGGGGCGGCGGTGGGCCATGTGTACGCTCAGTATGCTGCCCCACGAGCTGCCCATCAAAATGACTTTTTTCTGGCCTAGGCGCTGGCGCAGCAACTCGGCGACCGCAATGCCGTCGTTCACCATCTGGTCCAGCGTCAAGGCAGCGTTTTCCGTGCCGGGGTTGCGGCCAAAGGTCTTGCCGGTGCCGCGCTGGTCCCACTGCACGATGGTGAAGTCCTTGGTCCAGGGGCCGTACATGGCCTGGGAGAAGGGGCTCAGCGGGTTGCCTGGGCCTCCGTGGATGACCAGAATGGCCGGGTTTTGGCAGTCCTCCCCGTGGACGGTGACCCACTGTTCCTGACCGCCAATCGGCCAAAAGCCTTCTTCAGCCAGTTTTTGCTTTCGGTCGCTGCTGCCCTGGGTTGTGGTCAACGCCGGGTCGCAAGCCGGTAGCAAGGCGCCCATTGCCGATTGGGTCAGTAGCGCCAGCGTGGTCAGTGCGACGCATATCCAGTTTTGATGCATTGAAGTTTTCCCGAAGTGAGTTGAACTGCGGGAAGTGTCGGTTGTTGGGCCGTGTCAGGCGCCTCAAATGATGAAATGGGCCCTGCAACCGTGCCTCGGCAGGTCTCAATTGCTCATTTGGGACCTTCAGCGCCCCCATTCGCGCTGCGAAACTGCGATGGCGTCATGCCGGTCTGGTTCTTGAAAACCCGGTTCAGCGAGCTTTTGCTGTTGAAGCCGGCCGCCAGCGCCAAGTCCAGAATGGTGGTGTTCGCGTGTGCCGTGTCATGCATCGCCGACTGAAGCGCGCGCACGCGGTAGCCGTTGACGTACTCCTGATAGTTCAGGTCGAGTGACTGGTTGATCAGTTGCGACAGCTCGTGCGGCGTCAGGGCCAGGTGGGCCGCCAGTTTTTCCAGGCTGAGATCCCCGTCACGGTAGACATGGTCTTGTTCCATGCTGGCGGCGAGCTTAGCCAGGAACAGTGCACGGTCGGCCGGTGTCAACAGGCTTTCTGCGGGTTTGGGAACTTGCGAAGGTGGCAACTGTGGTGGAGGGGGCCGGTAGCCAATGGGCAAACGCATGGCGTAGTAGGCCAGGCCATAGACAAAGCAGGTCAGAACGCCTGCCCCCCAGGTGTCAGACGACACGGGAACCGGCAGGTCCAGTATTTCGGCCAGAAACAGCAGGGCATCCAGCCCAAGCCCCAAGCCCAGCAGGACGGTCAGGCGTTGCAGGCTGTGGACCACACCGTGCCCGGAGCGCTCGCGGTCAGCTGCCCCAATCAGCCGGTAACTCAAGACCAGATAGGTGCAGACATGGACCGCCTTGAACGCACCAAAGGCCGCAAGTTGCCACGGCAGGTGGGCACGCGGCGCCATGGCGGCCAGCTTCATGTCCCCAGGCTGAAGGTAGTAGGGCGCCCAGGCTAGCACCGCGATGGCAAAGGGCAGGCCATGGGCCAGGCTGTGCCGGTTCAGCGGCCGGCCGTGCAAGAGGTTTTGCAGGTACCACCACAGCAGGGGGCCGATGAGCAGCGGCACTGGTGCAATGGCCGAGGCCAGATACGGGTAGGCCCCAAATAGCTGGTTCATGCCCATCCACGCGTGGCCAATGATGATGGCAAACAGCAGAACCAGCCCCGCCAGCAGGCGGTTGGCCAGTTGCAATTCACGCTGCCTGGACAACAGCAGTGCGGCGCTCAGGAAGAGCCCTTGCCCCACGGCAAGCAGCAGTAACAACGACGCAGGAGAAGAGTACACGGTTGGGGTTTTCTGACAAAGGGTGGCTGGCAAGGGCGGGGCGGAGCGGCAGCGGCCATTATGTGTTTTTGTGCGCCGACTTTTGCGCTGGTGTGCGACCCGAGGCACATGGCGGCACCCTTCTAGAATCGTAGCCATGGTAGTCAACAACATGCGCCGGTTTTTCCTGGGAGACGGCGTGCAGGTGTCCCGGCCCATCGTCTGGATCATCGGATTCTTTGCCTTTCTGAACGTCTATTCGGTGCAGTCCGTGCTGCCCATGGTGATGGACGACTTCCACGCATCCGCATTGCAGGCCGGTCTGACCGTGGGGGCCACGGTGCTGGCTGTGGGTCTGGTGTCCCCCTTCATGGGCATGCTGTCCGATGCATTCGGGCGCAAGGCCATCCTGTGCATATCCATGTTCGCACTGACGGTGCCCACCGCGCTGATCCCGGTCGCGCATAGCCTGAACATGCTGATCGCACTGCGCTTTTTGCAGGGGCTGGCGGTACCGGGCATCGTCGTCGTGCTGATTGCCTACCTGTCAGAAGAATTCCGCAATGGCGGGGTGATCCGCATGACGTCCACCTACGTCGGCGGTACCGTCATGGGCGGGTTCTGCGGCCGCTTCATCACCGGCCACGCCGGGCATCTGCTGGGCTGGCGCGGCGCGTTCGTGACGCTGGCGGTCCTGAACCTGCTCGGTGCGCTGCTGGTGTGGTGGGCCCTGCCGGCATCACGCCACTTTGTGCCCAACCGCAACTTCCGCGGTGCGATGGCCACGCTGTGGAGCCATCTGCACAACGGCCGCTTGATGGCGGCCTGTGCGGTCGGCTTCTGTGTGCTGTTCTCGCTGGTGGGAACCTTCACCTATGTGAACCTGCATCTGGCAGCGCCGCCTTTCAGCCTCACGGCCGCCGGTCTGGCCAATGTGTTCACCGTCTACCTGGTGGGTGTGGTTGTGACGCCGCTGGCCGCGCGCCATATCGACCGCCTGGGCTTCATGAAGTCCATGCTGGGCGCTCTGGGTGTTTCCGCCTGTGGCCTGTTGATGACGCTGCTGCCTTCCCTGTGGCTGGTGGTCGCCGGGTTGGCCGTGTGCTCTACCGGAGTATTCCTGTGCCAGTCGGCCACCATCAGCTCGATCGCCCGGACCGTGACCGAAGGCCGCTCGCTGGCAACCGGCATCTACTACCTAAGCTACTACTGTGGCGGCGCCGCTGGCACCTGGGCTGCGGGCCTGGCCTACGAGGGCTGGGGCTGGAGCGGATCGGCTCTCACTATTGCCATGGTGCAGGCATTGGCCGCTGCTCTGGTGGTGCTGGTATGGCGACAGCCCAAGGGCACAGGCACCTGATACATCCGCGCTACTGCCGGCAGGTTTGTGCGCGGGTTGCCTGCCACTACACTGACCGCACGGCTCAAAGCCGTGTACAGCATGGCGGTGACCACAAAGGGAGTCCTCTCACAATGACCTGTCGATCTCTGGCAGCAGCGCTCGTTGCCACCCTGGCGCTTCTGGTGCAGGGCCCTGCCGCCGCACAGGTGCGTGACCTTCCAGCGCAGCCCCCCCCCTCGGTGGCCGATCTGGTGCTCTTGCTGCAGAGCTACGCCCCGGACCGCGAACGCATCGTGCTGCTGCGCGCCGAGATGAATGCCCCGGCTGCCGCTACAGGCGACCCCGCGCAGTTGGCCATCGCATGGCACCAAAAGGCCATCGCCGCCCAGGAGTTGCAGGAGGTGGACAACACCACCGACTTTCTGGAAAAGGCGCTGGCGCACGCACGCCTTGCACGCAACGTAAACCCGAACCAGGTCGGCGGGTATTTCCGCATCCGGTCCGAATACGCACACAGTCTTCTGTATACCCGGGGAACGGCTGCGTCCATGGACAGCTTTCAGGCGTTTGCCAGGGAACTTGAAGGCAGCCGGCAGCCCGCTCCCGGCTACGTGCTGGGGGCCTATGTGGCGATTACCAACCACTACATCCACTTTGGTGACATGCAAAGTGCCCGGGACACGCTGGCCCGGCTGGACGCCTATTTCAAGACCCTGTCTGCACGGCCACCGCTGGCATTGGTACTGTCGCACTTTTCGCAGCAGATCGAAGGGGTTCGCGGCTTCCTGTTCTCGCAGGAAGGGCGCTTTACGGATGCGCAAAATGCTTACCTGGCGGCCATCCGCCAGCAGGAAACCAGCATGGCGGACAACGCCGTGCGTGCCAGCCTCGGCCTGTATGCGCCACCGCTGGACCAGTTGCAGCGGGCCAACGACTCCCATCGCATCCTGCTGGCCCACACCCTGATCAGCCTGCAGCGTCTGGATGAATCCGAGTTACTGTTGCGTGAAGTGCTCAAGGGCGCCCTGGTGCGCGACGGGCGCAACTCGGTGTTGGTTGGCCGCGCGCTGTTCACACTGGCCAGGGTTCTGTTTGAGCGGGGCCGCTACCCGGAAGCGGCCGTTGTGGCCGAGTGGAGCGACAAGACACTGGAAGAAGCCGGTCTTTCCGAGGTCAGCGCCCCGCGCATCCGGGCCCGGATCACCCTGGTTGACACCCGGACTGCGGCGGGCCGCGCGCCGCAAGCCGTTGCCATCATCGATTCGTTGCGCCAAAAGCTCGGCGCGGATTCCCGTCTGGAGGAGGGCTTCGGCTAGGGGACGCTCAGCTCGATTCGGGCCTACATGCTGTCAAACCGCCTTCAGGATGCGCTGCGCGACAGCGACAGGCTGCTGCAGTACGCCATGGCCAACTTCATGGGTGACCACTACCGCACGGCCGAAGTGCGCGGCTACCGCGCCATGGTGTTGCGGCGTCTGGGGCGACTGGATGAGGCGCGCACGGAATTCGGGGCGGCGATTGCGGTCCTGCTGGAGTCTTCCAACGCCTTGGACCGCCAACAGGCCAGCGGGGCCCGTATCACCCGACTGCGGTTCATATTGGAAGACTACCTGCACCTGCTGGTGGGGCCCAAGGGCACAGGCACGGCAAAGGACATTGCAGAGGCCTTTGTGCTGGCCGATGTAGCCCGCTGGCAGAGCGTGCAAAAAGCCGTCACGGGATCGGCACTGCGCTTTGCCGCAGGGACACCCGAACTCGGCATGCAAATCCGGACCGTGCAGGACGG
>ERZ724517.2186-NODE-2186-length-10442-cov-5.765572_pt1 | contig 10442 bp, 10 predicted proteins | sample MGYA00376050_ERZ724517 | MGnify/ENA primary metagenome ERZ724517 (study PRJEB28724, sample SAMN07190886) | activated sludge metagenome | isolation source: activated sludge of sewage treatment plant in Hong Hong | place: USA: Christiansburg, Virginia | collected... | reverse complement strand
TGAAATTAAAGAATCTGAATTGCCAAAAGGAGTTGCGGATTATATTGCAAAGAATCTAGCTGGTAAAAAGGTTAAAGAATCAGCTAAAATTACTGATGCATCAGGAAAAGTAAGCTATGAGGCTGAAATTGATAATATTGATTATATTTTTGATTCAAATGGCTCTTTGATTAAAAAAGAAGAAGAGAAAGAAAAAGATGGGGATAAAGATTAAATAATCGATTTCCAATTACGAGAGTTCATGAGAATTCTAATTGCTTGAAAATCATCAATAAAGTTCGATAAATCCAACCCGTAGGGTACGGATAAGTGCAAAAGGTCAATGCAACGCATTGGCCTTTTTTGTTTTGAAAAATCCATTAAGCTTGCTTAAATGGAGTTGAGACTACAAAAAAAGAAAATCTGCAGGATTTTACTTTTTTATTTTCAAGACGAGCTAAAACAGCCAGCTGCTTTAGCAGCAATTCGACATTAGGCGAAACGCAATTAATCTCTATAAAAAATTAGCCTTCAATCAATTATTTTTTTCATCCATTAATTTCATGTTTTGTACTTTTGCTAAATGAAAAAATCAACTATTCATATTTCTAAAATGGATTGCCCTTCTGAGGAAAATATGATCCGTATGAAGTTAGATGGGCAAGAGTTCGTGAAATTGGATTTTGATATACCGAATAGAAATTTATACATTTATCATGAGAGCGACATAAATCGGATTTATGAGGCTGTAAATGATTTGAACCTTGGTGCTGCTTTAATTAATAGTGAGGAAAGCGAGCTATTCTTTATTAATGAAGATCATTCAAAGGAAAAAAAATTATTTTGGACTGTTTTGCTAATCAATTTTTCGCTTTTCGTTTTAGAGATTATAACTGGATTTTTTTCCGGGTCGATGGGATTAGTTGCTGATAGCTTGGACATGCTTGCTGATGCAATTGTATACGGATTAAGTTTGTATGCGGTTGGCCATGCAGCTGTTAAAAAGAAAAGAGTTGCGAAAATTAGCGGATACTTTCAGATGGCTTTAGCTTTATTTGGAATAATTGAAGTAATAAGGAGATTTTTAGGATTTGAGGAAGTTCCGGTATTTCAAACCATGATAGTTATATCGTTTTTTGCTTTAATTGGAAATGCTATTTCACTTTACCTTCTTCAAAAGTCAAAAAGTAAGGAAGCCCATATGCAGGCGAGCATGATTTTTACCAGTAATGATGTTATCGTCAATATTGGAGTTATCGTGGCGGGCATCCTTGTTTACTTTACCAATTCAAAATTCCCTGATTTAATTATAGGATCAATTGTTTTCATCTTAGTGGCAAAAGGAGCAATACGAATTCTTAAACTCTCTAAGTAATCGTTGCATTTTTTCACCAAGCTTTTATGAGAATCCTAATTGTTTAAAATATCAATATCTCCTTCCACAAATTCGTTCCCACAGGTCATTAAAGGTTTCTTTAACATCCATGTTTTTATTGTTGGCCTCTAACATGCCCATCGTTTCGATGCCATTTTTTTGATAGAGTTTGTAATGAAACACAAATGTTTTTTGCAATTCGCTTTCTTGCATGTTTGTTCTCCCAAACTTTACAGCATACATATTCAATGTATCGCCATTGCTTTGTGCAATCGTGTAGGGATCACTAAACCATCTTAATATCTCCACATCCTTTTTGCTTTTGCATTGTTGCATTAAATGTTGGTTACGCGGATAGCTATGCCAAGTCATAGGATTTTGTTTGTGTAACAAACTGAACTCTCCAATAAAAACAGTACTATCGTTACTACCTACAGCATACCATAATACATTATTCAACATCGTTGGATTCGTCATATAATGAGTAGCAGGAATATTATTTTTTGCAATTGACTCCTCAACCAAACTGTTTGCTTGCACTTTATTAATAAAAGTCAATCCCAAATAAGCAAAGCAATATATTAAAGCGGCTCGTGATAACTTATACCTTCTTGTCTCATTTTTTCTATAAAAAACAGCAATTACAACCGAGATAAACATGGGCAACGTAAATAATAAATCAACAATAGCCAAAGTGTTTAAAGAATAATTTTCGTTAGTAAAAGGCAACAATAATTGAGTTCCAAAATTGGTACACCAATCTAATAATGAATGTCCCCACAAACACGCTAGTAAAAAAAGGAGCATGCGTTTATAGGAAACTTTTTGCCTAAACAGTTTCACTAACAACCAGGCTATAAGTATAGCGTAAAGTGTTTCAATAAATAAGGAATGTGTATGAGCTCTATGATCGCACATATAAGCTCGAGGATCTGTTAAGCCAGTCACAAACAAATCAAAATCAGGGGCACTTTTAGCAATGGCTCCTAACAACATACCCCAACGTCCTATTTTCTTTCCAAGAAAGACTTCGCCTATGGCAGCGCCAATAACAATGTGTGATAGAGAATCCATTTGGTTTTGTAAGCTTCAAATATCTGAAAAACTTGTTACATTAACATCTCAATAACAAAATACCTTCCAACAATATTTAACTTTATTGTTATGAAAATTTTAGCAATCCTATTTCTTAGTTTAAGTTTTGTAATAAGTTATGCGCAAGCACCTGAATTTAATGGGCGTACTTGGGAAGCGCCGTATCATCTTTCGAGTCCAGCTAATTGGGGTGTTGAGCGCTTTCCTATTCCTATTGATTTTGCTCCTCAAATTCCTTATAAGGGTGTGGAGGATATTCGCTTTACGCCAGGCTGGGCAAAAGCTGCGAGTGATGAGTATTGGAGTTATGACTTTTTATGGTATTTGGAGGGCGATGTGAAAACGGATGCAAAAATTATTGAGAGTAATTTAAAACTATACTATACAGGATTAATTACGGCCAATGGCAGTTCTATTTCTACTCCAATAGAAACGTCTTTTAAAGAAATAACAAAAGACGGCAATGATTTAAAAACCTATTTAGGAACTATTAGTCTGTTAGATTATATGGCTAAACAACCCATGGTTCTCAATTGTAAAGTGCATATAGCATCTTGTACAGATAAAACTAAAACGTTTATCTTTTACGAGTTATCGCCAAAGCCTTTATCTCATATTATTTGGCAAAGCCTTGATGCCTTATGGACGGAATTTAAATGTAAAAAATAATACATAAGTTTTCAATTTCTTTAGTAATTTTATTTTTCATAAATTAAAATCATGTCAAATAAAAAATCAGTTTTAGTAATAGGAATAGATCCAAAATGTATTGATTTTTCCTCTCCAGAATTTACAGCAATGCCAGGCATTACTGCCGAAAAAGTATTTATGGGAATTACAGGTTCCATTAATGCGCTCAATGATATTGGTTACGATGCCGAATTGTGTTGGACAGATTTAGGTAAAACTGCTATTGAGACTATAAAAACACATTTGCAAAAAAGGCCTTTTGATTGCGTATTAATTGGAGCAGGAATTAGAAAAGTAGATTCAAATTTTAGCTTATTCGAAAACATGATAAACGTTGTTCATGAGTATGCGCCAAAAGCCAAAATTTGTTTTAATACAAATCCAATGGATACGGTACAATCGGTTCAACGCTGGGTTTAACACCTAGCCATTTTTTTCTTTTTGCCAAGTGTTCCTTTATCTTTTACTTTATTAATATAAATGGCGGCATCTGGCACTTTACATGCTGTGCCATCGGTATTAACATTTACAGCACCAATTTTTTTAGAAGCATTCATTGCTGCATCTGTTAAAGCTGGTACAAAACATCCTGCTGCAATCACAAAACCATTCATGTTTGAGCGCACTCTGTTGCTAACACCATGAATTTCTTTTTCTACTCGTGTAATTAGTTTTTTTAAGGCAGGAATATCTAATTCACTATCTGGCTTAATTGACATCACGCTTGATAACGTTGCCCAACCAGCGGTTGCAACATGCTCTGTTTTAGAATCAATCCACTCTAATGCTAACTCATAACCAAAATGACTTTCAGCAGCAATCCATGGCACCGCGTATTCACTAATATTAGTTGACTCTGCTTGTTTTACCCAAAGCGATAAATCTTTTTTGGTCATTTTATCTTCATCAGCAATCAATCCTGCTAAATACATAGCATCAGCATTACCAGTAGCATAAAGATCTTTAGCCAGCTGATAATCTTTCTTCACTTTTTTCTGAATCACTTTTAGGTATTCAATCTTCACACCAAAAAGAGGCTCTTTAATGCCATGTTTCAAAAATATGTTTTTCACGCCATCATTTCCTTTGGCTTCTAATTCAGCCATAATCTCTTTTACAGTCATTATTCAGATAATTTTGTTATTTATAAAACTAAGAAATTTATTTTTAAATTAGGCTATTCTTAATTTAAATACCCATTGAAACCACTTGTAGATAAACTCTATCTTTTAGAAAAATTTCCTGGCAAAGGCGGTTGGACATTTACTCGCATTCCCGAAATACCACAAGATAAAAAAGCCCATTTTGGTTGGGTAAAAGTAAGAGGTACCATTGATGGTTATGAAATTAGAAAATACCATTTGATGCCCATGGGAAATGGCATGTTATTTTTGCCTGTGAAAGCAGAAATTAGAAAACATACCAAGAAAAAAGAAGGTGATTTTGTACATGTGATTTTGTATCCTGATAACGAACCTTTAGAAGTTCCAGATGAAATGTTGATGTGTTTACAAGATGAACCAGAAGCTTTGCATTTTTTTAATTCCATCTCCGAAAGCGAACAGAAATTTTACATTCAATGGATTTACTCCGCTAAAAAAGAAGAAACAAAAATTGATCGATTAGCAAAAACCATTAATCGTTTGCATAAGAAATTAAAACTATATGATAAAGAAAAGACGGATTAAATTATAAAAAGACTCGTCTTTCAATTCCGATTTTTTTCATAAATTAGATTGTCCGTAATCTTTTCCTTTTAAACTTTAAAAAAGAATCATTTGAAAAAGAATTTACTTGTACTACTTGCATTGTTTTTGATAAAAACAATGCAATCTCAATGTTTGCAGCCTGTAAACTTTCAGCTACAAAAAAATTTGGCAATGCCTTTTCCTACCATTCAGCTAAATATGACTGCACACAGAGATACATCTGCCTCAAAACCCTATTTATATATCTCGGGCAAAGGTGCTGGTTTACTAATTTATAATATTTCAAGTATTACATCCCCTACTTTGGTAACTACTATAGGAATTTCATCTTTTAATGGGCTGCATGTGATGAGCTCAACTCAATCAGGAAATTATTTGTATTTAGCATTAGGCGATCATTTTAACGCAAGTGCTCAAAAATCCGGAATGGCAATTGTTAACATTTCAAATCCAGCTAGTCCCACCGTAACAGCAACATATTCATTTACTGCAAATAGTGGGGCGGGTCAGGTAGCTGTAGAAGGAAATTACGCTTATCTATCTGCCATGCAAAATGGAATTATCGTTTTAAATGTTACTAATAAATCAAACATTATTCAAGAATCCGTTTTTAAACCGAGTATACATTTTCCTAAAATAAATCCTGATGCTTCTGAACAACTAAAAATTAATGTGAGACAAATTGCTGCTAAAAATGATATTTTGTATGTATGTTATGATGCGGGAGGCGTTCGCATTGTAAATGCAACTAACAAAACAACTTTAGTGGAAACAGGACAATATTCAAATCCTGCTTTAATTAATAGAGCTAGAGCGTATAATAATTTAGTACTTAATGATTCATTAGTTTATGTGGCAACAGATTATTGTGGAATGGAAATATTAAATGTAAAAGATACTTCACAAATTACACAAACAAGTTGGTGGAACCCATGGAATTGTGAAACTGCATCAAATACCTGGACCAACAGTCAAGGACATACTAACGAAATTGAATTTGATCCAACTTGTAAATTAATCTTTATGAGTGCTGGCAGAAGCGATGTGTTTGCTATCAATGTAAATAATCCTCTAGCTCCAGATTCATGTGCAAGATTTGGAATTCCAACAGATAGTTTAGGAAGTTGGGGAATTGGTAGATACAATAATCAGTTATATGTATCATATATTTATGCTGCAATTCCATTTTATGCAAATTGGGGAGGAACAAAAATTTTAACGTACGATAATAACTGCAGCTCAACAGGAATACAGAAGCTGAAATTCAAAGAAGAAGTAAGTCTATTTCCAAATCCTGTTATCAGCAATTTATATTTAAACAATTTAACGAATGAGTCATGGCATTACAAAATAATAAATACTTTAGGTCAAGAATGTAAAGTTGGAGAGTCCTTAAATAATATAGATGTGTCTGAACTAAAGGCAGGCAATTACTCCATTAGATTGTTTTCAAAAACCAGTTCAAAAACTATAAAGTTTATAAAAGAGTAATTGTATTACTCTTTTCCTAACACTTCTGTAGCTTCCATTACAATCATTTTCACATTTTGATCGTACTCTAAAATTAATTGTTTTAATGGAGTTAATTTATTTTTATCTATCATCAAAAAAATAATATCCTTATATTCTGTATCCCCCAAATCATTTCCTTTAATGATTGTTCCAGATATTCCAAGGTTCTCTGTAATAATTAAACTTAATTCTTTTAAGCTTTTAGCAGATGATATATGAACTATTTTTTGACTATTAGCTCCAACTAAAATTAAGTCGATTATTTTAGAGCCAACATAAATACTAATCAAACTCCAAAGCGCTAACTCCATACTATTAAAAACAAATCCTGCTGAAGCCACTACTAATGCATCCAATACTAAAATAACCGTACTCGTTTTAATACTTGTATTTGCTGCAATAATTTTTGCCAAAATAGTTCCGCCACCTGCCGATGCTCCGCCTTTAAATATCAAACCAAGTCCTGCGCCAACAGTTACGCCTCCGTATAAAGTAGCCAACATTAAATTATTACTCAAACTTTGTAGCTGAATAACTTTAGCTAATAAATCCACAAAAAATACAATACTCGCAATACATATAATGGTATTAATGGCAAATTTTTTACCTAAGTATTTTAAGCTTACTAGCAATAATGGAATATTAATTAAAGCCATTAACAATCCAATCGATAAATGAAAAACATGATTCAATACTATTGCTAAACCTGCTGTTCCACCTGTAGCAATATGATTAGGAGATAAAAAACCAACAATACCGATAGACATGATAAGGCTTCCTAAAACAATGAAACCATAATTTAGCACCTCTGTTTTGTAACTCTTCATATTAAATACTTAAACATAAAGGCTAAAAGTACAAAATAGCCTTTGTTAAATTGATTAGAAACCAAACATAAATCAATTAAAATGATAATTTTGTTGCCTTAATTAATTTTATGAAGAAAAGTAATCATATATGGAGTTTCTCTACTGTTGGTGGAGTTAAGCGTGTGAATTTAGAATCTGGTTCAGATTTAATACATCTTGAAGAATTGGATCCAAAATTATGGACAGCCTTAAGCTGCCCTGTAAATGGATTAGAGATTGATAAGAAAACATTAGAGATTATTGATGCTGATAAAGACGGGCAAATACGCGTGCCAGAAATTATTGAAGCGGTAAATTGGATTACATCTATTTTAAGAAACCCTGATGATTTATTGAAACAAGAAGCGGTGTTTTCTTTAACATCAATCAATGATTCAACCGAACTAGGAAAAAATCTTTTAGACTCCGCAAAAATTATTTTAAAAAATTTAGGTAAAGAAGGCTCAACGATATTAACCGTTGAAGAAACATCTGATACAGAAAAAATATTTGCTGGTACAAAATTTAATGGTGATGGTATTATCACAGAAGACTCAACTTCTTCACCTGAATTGATTGCTCTTTTAAATGAAATTATTCAAACATCAGGTTCAATTGCTGATAGAGGTGGTAAGCAAGGTATTACAGCTGAAACTTTACAACTATTTATAGAGAATTGCGAAAAGTATTCGGCTTGGTACGCCAAAAAAGAAGCGGATATAAAAACAATTTTCCCATTAGGAGACATCACCGACGGAGCGTATCAAAATTTTTTATCCATCAAATCAAAAGTAGATGATTATTTTATTCGTTGTCGTTTAGCAGCTTTCGACACACAATCTACTGAAGTATTAAATTTACAAGTAGCACGTGTTGAAACAATTACAGCGAGAGATTTATCGAGCTGCATTGAAGAAATTGCAGCTTACCCATTAGCAAAAATAGAAGCCCATAAATCATTACCTGTATCTACTGGAATTAATCCAGCATGGGAAAAAGCTATTAGTGATTTCAAAACTCTAACGGTGAGTTTTTTATTTCCAAATAAAGATACGATCACAGAAACTGAATGGAACAAGATTGCTGAAACCTTTGCACCCTATGCACAATGGAAATCAGAAAAAGAAGGAGATCTTGTTGAAGGATTAGGAATAGAAAGAGTTCGTGCCATTTTAGTAGGTACTGAAAAAAATCAGTTGCAAACTTTAATTGAACAAGATAAAGCTTTAGAGCAGGAAGCCACAAATATTATTTTAGTAGATAAATTGGTTCGCTACCACCGCGATATGTTTACCCTATTGAAAAACTTTGTAACCTTTTTTGATTTTTATACGCCTGGTTCTAAAGCCATTTTTCAAGCAGGTACATTATACATCGATCAAAGAAGTTGTGATTTATGTATCAAAGTATCAGATATGGCTAAACACGCAACTATGGTGTCGTTTAGTGGTATGTATTTAATGTATTGCGATTGTACATCAAGAGCAACCAACGAAAAAATGACCATTGTTGCTGCCTTAACTAACGGCGACATTGATAATTTAGTGGTTGGCAAAAATGCATTATTCTATGATAGAAATGGATTAGATTGGGATGCCACAGTTATTAAAATTGTAGATAATCCAATTAGTATTCGTCAGGCATTTTTCTCTCCATACCGCAAAGTATCTCGTTTTATTGAAACACAAATAAATAAAATGGCGGCGGCACAAGATGACAAAGTAAATGCAGATTTAACAAAAGGTGTGGAAAGTGTTCCAGTAAAAGTAGAAGAAGCAAAAGCAAAAAAAGATCCACCAGCACCGTTTGACGTTGGTAAATTTGTGGGAATTTTTGCAGCTATTGGATTAGCCGTTGGTGCAATTGGAACTGCCCTTGCATCGGTGGTAGCAGGTTTCTTAGGTTTAACTTGGTGGAAAATGCCAATTGCCTTTTGTGGGTTATTGCTTTTAATTTCTGGGCCATCGATGATTATTGCTTATTTAAAATTACGTAAACGTAACTTGGCACCTTTATTAGATGCTAATGGTTGGGCGATTAACGCGAGTGCTGTTGTAAATATCCAATTTGGAAATACACTGACGCACTTGGCTGAATTACCAAAAGGTGCAAAAATTAATTTAAATGATCCTTTCACTAAAAAGAAACAACCTATTCTTCCAGCAATATTTATTTTATCATTATTGGCAGGAGCTGCACTTTATTTCTTATGGAAACTAGGATATATTCATCTTCCGTTTTAATTACTCTAGCAATATAACAAAAGAGCCTTTCTGCCGATAGCTATCGGCAGAAAGGCTCTTTTGTTTAACCTAGTAATGTTATCGAATACGCTCGAACTGACAGTTAACAAGCTTTACTTAACTTCAAACTCATCTCCATCAAGCATCACTGGAAATAATTTTCTAAATTCCTCTAAGTAAGTAAAAGATAAACTCACCGTTTCTGAAATATCTTCATTGGCTTTAGTTTTACTGATAATTTCTCCGCGAGGATTAAGTATGCAAGAATCGCCTGAATGAGTAATCGCATTTCCATCCTGTCCAATTCTATTAACTCCAACTACATAGGCTTGATTTTCGATAGCTCTGGCAATCAATAATTGTTTCCAAGGATAAGAACGTACTTCGGGCCAATTTGCCACATATACTAAAACATCATAAGTATTCTCTTTTGTATTTCTGCTCCAAACAGGGAAACGTAAATCGTAACAAATTAACGGACAAATTTTCCAACCTTTATATTCAACCACAAACTTTTTAGATCCTGCTGTGTAATGTACATCTTCTTTTCCCATTTGAAACAAATGTCGTTTATCATAAGACTGATAGCTTCCATCGGGCATTACCCAATATAATCGGTTATAAAATTTTTCTCCATCTTTTACCGAAATACTTCCAACTAAAACACAGTTTTTTTCTTTCGATTTTCTCTGCATCCATTGCAAGCCTTTATCTCCGTGCGACTCTGCTAAAACTTTCGGATTCATTGTAAAGCCCGTTGTAAACATTTCGGGCAATACAATAATATCAGTTTGCTCTGTCAGCGCATTTAATTTTTCCTCAAAGTGAACTAAATTTTGATCTATGTCTTCCCAATATAAATGAGTTTGTATCGTTGTAATTCTTAAATCATCCATGTTTAATTTTTCGATAATTGATTGTAAAGTTCAGCTACTCTATCAGCGTGTTTAACCCGTTTCAATTTATATTTAAAAGATATTATTTGTGATGA
>ERZ724517.2181-NODE-2181-length-10453-cov-4.354972_pt1 | contig 10453 bp, 6 predicted proteins | sample MGYA00376050_ERZ724517 | MGnify/ENA primary metagenome ERZ724517 (study PRJEB28724, sample SAMN07190886) | activated sludge metagenome | isolation source: activated sludge of sewage treatment plant in Hong Hong | place: USA: Christiansburg, Virginia | collected... | reverse complement strand
ACGCTGTACTGCTCCCACGACTTGGCGAGGATCTTCTCGTGTACCGGGTCGGTCTTGCCAGCGTGAACCGCAATCAGCTCGTAGGGGGCGGGGACGCGCATGAAGATCTCGCGGCGCAGCGCCCTCGGGGTCTTCTTGAGCGACCACTTGATGGCCTGGAACTTGAGCGTATCGGCCTCGGTAAACTCGTCCTCGTTCTTCATCAGGAAGTCGAGCGGCCCCGAGAACATCCGGTTGTTTAGCACCGTCTCGATGTGGAACACCTTCATGTGCTGTTCGCACACCGCCCCGATGCGGTTTACCGAGTGATGGAGCGCCGAGTTCTTCGGGTCCATGTACGAGTTCGACTCGACGATGGTCTTTGGGGTGTGGTGGGCCTTGAGGCTCTCGTAGCCGCACAGACCGACGCCGACCGACTTGTGGCCACCGTCCATCGGGACGAGGTTGATGTTGACGTAGATGACCAGGTCGCTCTCGACAGCGCGGCGGTTCGTCTCGACGACCTCGTTGTGGCGGGTCTTGCCGAGCGTGACCATCCCATCGGGATCGCAGGCGTCGTGGTTGTAGAGCTTTTCCGGCCAGTAGGCGTCGACGATCTTGTCGCCGAGCATGTAGCGGATCTCGCGCTGGGTCATCCGCCGGTGAAGGCTGGTGGCGACGATGATGTGGATGTCATCGACACCGTGGTCGGCCAGCATCTCCAGCACGATCGAGCAAATCGTCTCGCGAATGTCCGGGCGCGCCATCGGTGGCAGCGGCAGCGAGATGTCATCGACCGCGATCGTCACCTTCATCCCCGGAAAGAGCAGCGCGTGGAGCGGCTCCATCTCCTCGGGGTGGTGCAGGGCATAGCGAATCGCGGCGCGGGGATTCGGCAGGCCACTGATCGGGCGGCGCGGATAGATGACCCGAGTACCGACGGGCAGGTCTTCACACAGGAAGTCCTCGCCATAGAACATGATGCGCGGGGCACTGTCGGTATCGATGGTGATGACGTTTTCGTCGGCAGAGTCAGCAGAGAACTGGCGCATGGAAGCGCAAGCTATCGCAGGTTTTGCCCTTGCTGACAAGTAGTTGGGTGTCTACCTAGGCCCACGGAATTTCCTGTAAGCCTGGGACGTTACAAGGAATCGACCCCCTACGAATCAGGAGTCCCCCATGCGCCTTGTGATGAAACCGAAGCTGTCCGTTGTCCTGACCTCTTTGCTTGGCTCGCTGGCACTTGTTCCGCTGGCCCACGCGGCCTCGCCGACACCGACTTCCCCCGCCCCTAGTGCGCGCCCAGCGCAGATTCCGCTGCGGGACTTCTTCAGAAACCCCGAAAAGGTCGGCTTCGCGCTATCCGATGACGGCCAGTGGATTTCGTATCTGGCCCCGCATCAGAACCGACTCAACCTGTTTGTCCGCCCGGCGACCGCAGACACCCCGGTGCGCATCACCAGCGAGACCGCACGCGACATCGCCGGGTACTTCTGGAAGGGCAATGACACCCTGGTCTACGTCAAGGACGCGGGCGGCGACGAAAACTTCCACCTCGTCAGCGTCAGCCGCGATGGCAAGACGGTCAAAGACCTGACGCCGCTGCCCAAGGTCCGGGTCGAGATCGTGGATGACCTTCGCGACGATCCAACCTCGCTGCTGATCGGCATGAATCGTCGCAAGCCCGAGGTCTTCGACGTCTACCGCATCAACGTCACCACCGGCGAGCTGACCCTGGTTGCCGAAAACCCCGGCAACATCACCGCCTGGCAGGCCGACCACACTGGGCAGGTTCGGGTGGCAACACCAGCTTGCTGTACCGCGAGACGGCGAAGGACGCCTTCCGCCCGATCATCACCACCACCTTCCGCGACTCGGTCACGCCGCAGTTTTTCAGCTTCGACAACAAGAAGCTCTACGTCACCTCGAACCTCAACCGCGACAAGCAGGCGGTGGTCCTGCTCGACCCGCGCACCGGCAAAGAAGAGCAGGTGCTGTTTTCCCACCCCGAGGTCGATGTCGAGGCGCTGACCTTTACCCGCGCTCCGAAGAAGGTGTCGTGTGCGGTCTACTCGACCTGGAAGCAGGAGCGGACCTGCTTTGACCCCGAGGCCACCGCGCTGTTCGCCAAGCTCGAAGCGCAGCTTCCCGGCCAGCAGGTGTTCATCGAGGCCACAAACAAGGCCGAAGACAAGCTGGTGGTACGCGCCCGCAACGACCGCACCCGAGGCACCTATTACCTGTACGACAAGGCCAAGGCCAAGGCCAAGCTAGACAAGCTGACCGATGTGGCACCGTGGCTCGACGCCAAGCAGCTCGCCGAGATGAAGCCGATTGCCTATCAGTCTCGCGACGGGCTGACCATTCATGGCTATCTGACGCTACCGGCTGGGGTGCCCGCCAAGGGCTTGCCGGTGGTCGTCAATCCGCACGGTGGGCCCTGGTCACGGGACGACTGGCGCTTCAATCCCGAGGTGCAGTTTTTGGCCAATCGCGGCTATGCCGTGCTTCAGATCAACTTCCGAGGCTCGACAGGATACGGTCGCAAGTTCTGGGCGGCGTCCTTCAAAGAATGGGGCGGCAAGATGCAGGACGACGTGAGCGACGGCGTCAAGTACCTCATCAGCCAGGGCATCGCCGATCCCAAGCGAATCGCCATCTACGGCGGCAGCTACGGTGGCTATGCGACGCTCGCCGGACTGACGTTTTCGCCCGAGCTATACGCCTGTGGCATCGACTACGTCGGGGTCTCGAACCTGTTTACGTTCATGAAGACCATCCCGCCGTACTGGAAGCCGTTTAACGACATGATGCACGAGATGATCGGGCACCCCGAAAAGGACAAGGCGCTACTCACCGCTCGCTCGCCGGTGTTCCACGTCGATCGGATCCGCGCCCCGCTGCTGATTGCCCAAGGCAAAAACGATCCCCGCGTGAACATCGACGAGTCAAACCAGATGGTCGCGGCGCTCAAGAAGCGCGGCATCGACGTGCCCTATCTGGTCAAAGACAACGAAGGCCACGGCTTCCACAACGAGGAAAACCGCTTCGACTTCTACGAAGCGATGGAAACGTTCCTCGCCAAGCACCTGAAGTAGCAGGCGCGCAGTTTGAGGCAGCCCTAGGGGTCAAGTTGGATAGGCGCGGCTATGCGCAGGCAGCCCTAAGGCTCAAGTAGGATAGGCGCGGCTATGCGCGGGCAGCCCCAAGGCTCAAGTTGGATAGGCGCGGGTATGTGCGGGGAGCCCTAGGGCTCAAGTTGGATAGGCGCGGGTATGTGCGGGCAGCCTTTGGGCATCTCCAAAGTGGTCAAGCTCGCGGAATCACAAGAAATTTCTCGACGGGAAATCAAAAAAAGTACGGGCGGAGCTGGCGCGGTTCAGGAAAGCTTTTGCGACCTTTTGACGAACCGGAGGATTCCTGTGACCGCGTTAGAACAGTTTGACCCGTCGCTGTATACCCGCATGCCGACGCTGGACTTGGCGTCGATGATCACGCTGACTCGTCAGCTCCTGATGGCGCTGCCTGCTCGACCCCCGGGTGCGCTCAAGGCGAGTGCGGTCGCGCTGACTGCCGTGGTGGCCGAGTCCGAGCAGTGCTTTGGCGAGCACCTCACCGCGACCGAGGGCAAGAGCAGCCGTCCCGTCGATCTGGCTGCGGACGTGTCGTGGGGGAGCTTTCAGCGCTTTTTGTCGGCTTATGCCGAGCTGCCGCACGATCGCTACCCGAAGGCGGCGCAGGCCGAGTCGCTGCTCACCGCGCTGTTCCCCACCGGGCTTGGCTTTTTGACGCTGGAGTATGGCGCGCAGTGGGCCGAGGCCGAGCAGCGGGTGCGGCGCATCCAAAAAGACAAGCTAAGGCCGATCATTGTGGCGCTTGGCGGGGCCGACTTCCTGACCGAGATCGATCGCTGCCACACCGCCTACGGCGAGATGGTCGGCGTGACCAAAGTGAAGACCAAAAAGAATAAGCGCCCTGACCTGCGGACCGAGCGACTCAAGCTCCAGCAAGCGCTGACCGCCCACGCCATCCAGCTTGTGGCGATGGTGCTCTCCGGTGGCGAGTCCGCGCTAGAGGCCGCCCAGCCCAGCTTCGATGCCATCGACGCGTATCGCGACAAAGCCACCACCAGCCCCGCCGACAAGAAACCGCCGAGCGAACCACGAGAACCCGCCTCGCCCGCCCCGCCCCCGGCCTAGACAGCCGGGATGGACGCAGTGGGGACAGGCTGCGGCGTCTGATAAAGTGGCGGGAAGGTGACGATGAGCGACCAAGATGAATCGGTCCGGGCGGGGGGGCGACGCTGGCTGCTGGCGCTGCTGGCGACCATGGGTTTGGCGATCCTCGGCTTCCAAGGCTATCGGGCGGTGCAAAAGGAAAAGCGCGACGAGGCCGAGCGGCGGCATGCCAGGGCGGTCGGCGAGCACTTTGCGACCGTCAAAGCGTCGCTCGGGCGGGGGGATACCACCTCGGCGCTGTTCTGGCTGGACAAGGCCTATCAGGGCGGCTTCGACGATGCGCGGATGCGGTACTTGCTTCCTCACCTTCAGCAAAAGCTCAAGCAGACGGTGGCGATCCTGCCTCACGAGGGCGAGGTGTCCTCGGTCAGCTTTGTGGCAAGGGGCAGTCAGATGCTGACGGCGAGCGCCGATGGGGTGGCGCGGCTGTGGTCGGTGCCCGAGGGCAAGCTGGTCCGCAAGTTACAGAAAGTCGAAGGCGCGCTGGTTGGTGCGTGGCAGTCGGCGGGTGGCGAGCGGCTGGTTACGCTCGACCAAGAGGGCACGGCGCGGCTGTATGGCAACAGCACGGAGACGCCGATCGCGACCCTTGCCGACCCGAGTGGACCGCCAAGTCCGCTCACGCAGATCACGCTGTCACCGGACGGTTCCCGGGTGCTGGGGCTGTTTGCCTCGGAGACGCAGCGGGGGGCGCGGCTGTGGGATGGCACGGACGGTAAGCTCTTGGCCAAGCTCGATGGGCACGAGGCGACGATCTTTGCGGCGCTGCTTGACCCGAGTGGTCAGCGGGTCGCTACGGCGTCGCCGGGTACGGTCAAGCTGTGGGATGCCAAGACCGGAGCACCCGTTGCGACGCTGACTGGGCATGTCGACCAGGTGCGCGACATTGTGTTTTCACCGGACGGCAAGCGACTGGTGTCGTCTAGCTCGGACCGGACGGCGCGGCTGTGGCATGGGGAGACGGGCGCGCTCATCGCGGTGCTCGAAGGCCATGACGGGACGGTCCACTCGGCGTCGTTTACGCTGGCATCGGGGCGGGCGGTGATGACGATCAGCGCGGACGGCACGGCGCGGCTGTGGGACGCGACGACCGGAGAGTCGATGTTTTCGCCGGTGAGTCATCCGCGACGTAGCCAGGTGCTGGCGATGACCAAAGACGGCGGGCGGATGGTGGTGCTCAGCGAAAACGGGGTGCTCGAGCTGTGGGAGCGGGTCGTCGGCCACATGCGGGCCCAGCTCATCGGGCACGTGGGTCCAGTTCTGGCGACCGCGTTCTCTCCGACTGGGAGGCGGATTGTCACGGCCGGGGCTGATGGCACGGTGCGGATCTGGGACGGGCGCAGTGGTCAGTCGCTGCTGGTCCTGCGTGGACATCACCAGCGCGTCGGAGCGGTCAGCTTCAGTCCCGATGGTCAGTACGTGCTCACCGGGAGCCGGGATGGCAGCGCTCGACTGTTTCGTAGCCAGATCGGCGAGCTGCCCCAGCCCTTGGCAGGTCATTTGAGTGAAGTGGTGACACTGTCGTTTTCGCAAGACGGTCAGCGCCTGCTCAGTGGCAGTCGCGATGGCACGGCGGCGCTGTGGGATCTCAAGTCGTCGGATCGACTGGCCGAGCTAAAGAGTCGCGGTCTGTCGGAGGCGCGCTGGCTGAAGCGACCCGATGGCAAGACCGAGCTATTGACGATCACCCCCGGTGGGGTCGGCAGTACGGGGCGGATTCCCGGTCTGCTCCGTTATTTTGGCGGTGAGGGCTTTGCGGAAACGCTCACTCAAGGTGGCGATCTGGCGCTGGGCAAGATCCTGGCGGTGACCGATGACGGTGAGTACCTGCTGAGCATACCGGAGAGCGGCAAAGCGTCGGTGTGGCGCCGAAAGGACGGCTCGCCGATGCCCGAGTCGCTGGGTGAGCTTCAAAAGCAGAAGGACGAGCCCACGGTGGCGGTGTTTAGTCCCGATGGTCGCTGGCTGGTGACCGGGAGCAAGGGCGGCGAGTTGATGCTGTACGACGTGCGGGCGAAGTTTGCGCCCCACGACCTGCCGAGCCATCAGGGCGCGGTGCGGGCACTCCAGTTTTCGCGGTCGAGTGAGCTGTTTGCGAGCGGCTCGGCGGATACCTCGGCCCGGCTCTATGATCCGGCGAAGCAGCAGGTGGTGGCAACGATGACGGGCCATAGTGGCGAGGTGCGATCGGTGCTGTTTGCTGGGGATGGCTCGCGGCTGCTGGTGCTCGACTCGGGGGAGCGGGCGTGGCTGCGCGATGGCAAAGACGGTCGCCTGATTGCAGCGCTCAGCAAGCACTCGAGCAAAGAGTACGCGGCGATCGCGATGAGCCCGGATGGCAGCCGGATTGCCTCGTGCGGGGATGATCTGCGGATTTGGGATGGGCAGCAGGGCGAGCTACTGGCGCAGCTTGATGACCTGGGGCGTAACGATGTGCTGTCGGCGTGTACGTTTAGCCCGGATGGGACGCTGCTCGCGACCGGGAGCCAGCAGGGGCAGGTGCAGCTTCGCGACGTCCACCTAGAGACGCGATCCTCGGCAGTGGTTCATCAAGAGCTGCTGGCGATTCCCGCCTATATGGAAGCCGACCAGCGACTCCGCCAGACCATGCTGCAAATGATCGAGCGGCGCTAAGAGGGCAGGGCAGACCGAGGTCTCGGCCCTCTTTGTGGGTTAGCTGGCGGCGCGGCGCAGCTCGGCCAGCTCTTCCAGGAAACGGAGGGTGGTGTTCACATAGTTCATCAGCGCATCGGTAACGAGCTGGCTGAGCTGACCGTTTTCGGCCCGCAGGCTGTCGTAGTAGCGCTGACGTTCCATCGAGTGAATCATCCCCAGCGGGTAGCCATCGCGGATGAGCAAAAGGTTCATCAGGAGCCGGGCTACCTTGCCGCTGTTTTTGGTCCACGGATAGATGGCCATCAGCCGGAAGTGCAGTCCTGCCGCCCGCGAGATGGGGTGCAGGCTCTCTGTCTCTTCCTCATCAAGCCACTCACACAGCTTGCGCATCCGCATCGGGATCTTGTCTGCGGGCGCAATCTCATGAAAGTAGGACCGATGTAGGGGGTTGTCCTTGCGGTACGGATTCCCCTTGGCTTTGTCCTCTGGTGTGAGCAGCTCGTGAAGCTGTTTGATGAGCTCCACGGTAATGAGTCCAGTCTTCTTCTTATGCGCGGAGTGCTCTTTGGCAAGCTCGCGCACGAAGTCGATGGCACCCTTGTGGCTGCGAATCTCTTCGTACAGGGACACCAGGCTAACGTCCGAGATCATCTTGCGATCGAGGGCATCGCGAATCTCTCCGGACGTCAAAACAACACCCTCAAGGGCGTTGTCGTGGTAGATCCAGCCGATGTCGACCTTGTCGCTATACGCCGCTAGGACTCTTGGATCCTCTGCTGCCTTGCGAATTCGCAAGGACTCCAGTTTGGCGTCTAGCTCAAAGTAGCGGGATTCCTCCATGAAGCAGGCTCCTCAAGGACAGTCGTACGGCTCGCGAGTGTGCCATAAAAAGCGGAAGTTGTGCGCACCTACGTGCGTCTTTAAGGTAAAAAGGTTCGCATGCAGAAGCAGTCTATGGCAGAGCGAGTGGAGTCGAAGCTACGTGCGACTCTTACCCCCACCCACCTAGAAGTCATCAACGAGAGTCATCTGCACAGTTCGGGGCCCGGTGCAGAGAGTCACTTTAAGGTGATCGTTGTATCCCCGGAGTTCGAGGGAAAGAGCCTGATCGATCAGCATCGGCTGGTGAATGCGGCGCTGGCAGAGGAGCTGAAATTGGCGATTCACGCGCTGACGCTCAAGACAGTGGCCCCCTCGAAGTGGCAAGCAAGTACGGCCAACTACGAGTCACCTTCCTGTCGCGGCGGTAGCAAGTCGTAGGGCTTCGCTAGGAAAACGGACTCCCTGTTTGATCAGCACGAGAAGCGACAGGGGGGCCGACTCAAGAGTCCGTTCTCCATATTAGGAAGAGCGGACATCCCTTTGGGAAGGCAACGGCCCGGTCGCACCCCTTCCGCTTGATGGTACGATAACTCGATCTGTAGAACATCTTGGGGGGAGGTCTGTCTATGAGTGTTTGGTCCAAGCGATCGGCGCTACGTGGCGTATGGGGCTCCATCAGCGGAGCGATCTGCATCAGCAGTCTGCTTGCAACAGGAGTCCTCGTCGCCTGCGGCACCTTGGGCAGCAGCGGCACAGATGGGAACGGCTCCGGCGATGCGAGCATCAGTCCCATGGACGACGCGGCGATGGCAGATGCAGCCATGAATGGAGATGGTGGCGGCACCGGAGATGGGATGGGTGCCGACTCCGGAACCCCAGACCTCGCGCCTCTCCCGCCGGATCTAACCTGTGTGCCCGCTGCGAATCCGGACGTTCCCGATCCGATGTTCCTCGACACCAACTGCGATGGCATCGATGGGGATGCGTCGACCGCGATTTTTGTGTCTCCCATGGGCGACGATGCCAATGCCGGAACGGCGAAAAATCCGGTGAAGACGATCGCCAAAGCGATTGCACTGGCAACGGCGCAGAGCAAGACCAGCGTCTACGCATCCAAGGGAACCTACGCAGAGTCGGTCACTCTGGTGAGCGGTATCAATCTCTACGGCGGCTTTGATCAAGCCATGGGGTGGCAACGCTCCGCTGCCAACGTGTCCCGAATTCAAGCTCCGGGAACCGCTGTCTCTGCCATGGGCATCGCCGCAGAAACCCACGTTGAGTTCTTGACCCTAGAATCAACGACCGGGAGTGCAGGACAGTCCTCTTACGGCGTCTTCGTATCAAATAGTGTGGGGCCAGTGTTCTTGCGATACGATCAGATCGGCGCAGGTGATGGTGCCGCTGGTGCAGCCGGAGCTGCGGGAACGGCGGGTGCATCCGGTGGCAATGGCGGGAACGGTACCGCTGGCATCATGGGCGCAGCCGGACCAACGCTCGGTGGGGCCGGGGGAAGCTCCGTTTGTTCTCGTACTGGAGGAACGGGAGGAACGGGTTCCTCTGTGGCCGGTGGATCCGGTGGAGCCGGGGTCGGTAACGCTGGCTCCGGAGGGGCCGGAGGGGCCGAGACCACCAACTGTATTTTCGCGACAGCTCTAAACGGGGGAAATGGCGTGAACGGAGCAGCGGGTGCCACAGGTGCCAATGGTGCGGCAGCCCCTGGATTTGCAGGAGGGACCGCCACAGGCTACGTCCCCGGATCGGGAGGCGATGGCACAAGTGGGATGCCTGGTAGTGGCGGCGGCGGCGGTGGGGCTGGCGGCGGTGATGCGGGATCATTTATCTGCACCAAGGATGCTGGTGGAGCAGGGGCGGGCGGCGGCGCGGGCGGCTGTTTGGGAATGGCCGGAAAGGGAGGAGCGGGTGGCGGGGCCTCCTTCGGGGTGTACCTGTACCAAAGTACCGTCACTCTCTCGAACAGTACGATAAAGGCTGGTAGCGGTGGCGCAGGCGGCAAGGGGGGGGCTGGCAGTGCGGGCGGTAACGGCGGGGCCGGCGGATTGGGAGGAGCCAAGGCTGGCGAAGGCGGGGCTGGCGGCAACGGCGGCGCGGGTGGCAAAGGGGGCGATGGAGGGGCCGGCGCTGGCGGCAACGGCGGCGTAAGCTACGCGATCTACGGTCGAGGTGCCTCTCTGACGCAGGCCAATAACACCACCATGAACGGTGCCGGAGGCATCGCTGGCGTCGGCGGATTGAACACTGCCGGAGCGCAAGCGCCGAACGGAGCGAACGGGCTTTCGGGCACGATCCGATTGGATTGATCGGTGCCACGCTGGTGGCCCCTGACTGTTGCATCGCAACACTCCCACCACTGGCGCTCCGCCGTTCAGAGCTTCGGACACTGGGCACATCCGGTGACACGCCAAACTCCGCTCAGACGGTGCCGGTTACACGTTGACGAGCACTTTCCCTGCCCATATCAGGCCGGCTGCGGGCGAATACTATCGATCCTTCCTGTACTCGGGTGCTGGGACTAACGGCTTGTCAGCCGCTGGGAGCGATGCGGAGTGAACTTCGTGCTGCGATAGTAGAACGAAACAGAGTCCGGACCGATTCCGAGGTAGCTCAGGAAACAGCCAAAGGAGTCCATCTGCTGGCACCACGTCTTGGCCTGCTGTGCACAGCCAAACTCCGCGGCGACACTCACGATCGAATCACAGCAAGCTTAGAGTGTGAGTAGCGGTACAGGCGTCAGCAGGTTGACAGAGATGCTATCGTTCAGGGTGCAGAAGTTCTCTTTG
>ERZ724517.2179-NODE-2179-length-10456-cov-3.532064_pt1 | contig 10456 bp, 11 predicted proteins | sample MGYA00376050_ERZ724517 | MGnify/ENA primary metagenome ERZ724517 (study PRJEB28724, sample SAMN07190886) | activated sludge metagenome | isolation source: activated sludge of sewage treatment plant in Hong Hong | place: USA: Christiansburg, Virginia | collected... | reverse complement strand
CATCTGCTCCGACAGCAGGCTCTTCATGAGGTTCTTTTTTTTTTATATTACGCCGCCGGCAAGGATGGCGGCAAACAGCCAGTAAAGGACTGTCGGCTTCCACTTGATGAAGGTCTCATCCTGTAGCAACAAGGTGGCGCCGCCGAAGAAAGTGACGATGACCAGACTGACCCAGAGCATCGTATCGACCTTGCGGTGGCGGTACCAGACCCAGCCGATCTGGACGAAGGTAGCAACGATGGCCACACCAGTGGCGAAAAAAATGCCACCGAACTTGTAAGCCACGAAAAAGAGGATGACGGGGAAGAGGTCGAAAAGAAACTTCATGGGAGCGCCGCTTGAAAAGTGGGGAGATTATGGCTGATCCCCGTGTGCCGTGTCCATTGGCCGGAGTTATACTCATGCCTCTGCCATGGAGAAGACCATGAATCGGATCGCCATCATCGACGACAGCGACATCAACCTGACGCTGCTCAAGCACCTGGTCAACAAGCTGGGCGGCTGTGAACCACTGCTTTTTTCGGAATCGCTCAAGGGGCTGGCATGGTGCATCGACAACGAGCCGGATCTGGTGATTGTCGACTACATGATGCCGGAACTCGACGGCATCGGTTTCATCCAGCGTTTTCTGGCTGCGCCAGGCCGGGCCGATATCCCGGTGCTGATGATTACTGCCAATGATGACAAGGAAGTCCGCTACGAGGCTTTGCAGAGCGGAGCCACCGATTTTCTGACCAAACCCGTGGATACCGTCGAGTTCCGGGCCCGGGCCAGCAACATGCTGATGTTGCGGGCCAGCCAGCGACGCATGGCGGATCGCAATCAGGAGTTGGCTGAAGAAGTACGCAAGGCAACCGAAGAGATCCGTGCCCGCGAACAGGAGCTGCTTTTCCGCATGTCGCGCGCGGCTGAATTCCGCGACCCGGAGACCGGCGCCCACATTCAGCGCATGGCCCATTATTCCGCCCTGATTGCTGCGCGCCTCGGGTTTGACACTGCAACTCAGGAATTGCTCCTGCAGGCGGCTCCCATGCACGACGTCGGCAAGATCGGGATTCCCGATTACATCCTGCTCAAACCGGGAAAACTGACGCATGAAGAGTTTGAGTTGATGAAAAATCATGCTGCCCTGGGGCACGAGTTGCTGAAGGGCAGCAGTTCCAGCGTGCTGCAGGCGGGGGCTGAAATTGCCGTGACGCACCACGAAAAGTTTGACGGATCCGGCTACCCGAAGGGCCTGATCGGCGAAGCGATTCCCCTGTACGGGCGCATCGTTGCGGTAGCCGACGTCTTTGACGCCCTGACCTCCGAGCGTCCCTACAAGAAGGCCTGGGAACTCGACAGGGCAGTCACTTTCCTTCGTGAAGGGAGCGGCACGCACTTCGACCCGCGTTGCGTTGAAGCGTTTCTCGCTGCCTGGGACGAGGTCCTCAACGTACGTGAACGTTTCCACGACGAAGAGGTGCCCCAGTTGTGACTGGCCGCATGATGGTTTGTAGACGATTCCCCAGGGAAATCCTGGGCTGGCCCCTGTCGATGCTTTCCGGCCTCGCTGCCTTGTCTTCCCCGATCAGATGAAACTCGCGTTGCTGCCTCGCCGTCTCAGTATCCAGCTCGCAACGCTGGTCTCGATCCTGTTCATGGCGACGGTTTTTTCCTATACTTGGTACACCGCTGGCGAGCAATCCGAGCGCAGCGAAGAAAGCATGGTGCGGCAATCCAGGGCGCTGGCGCGGGGGTTGGCCGCCGGCCTCGCCGGCCCGCTGGCGCTGGGCGACCTCGTCACGGTGGAGGTGCTGCTCAGGCAATCGGTTGAATACCCGCTGATACTCAGTGTTGCGGTAGTCGACCTCAAGGGCAAGGTGCTGTCGCGGGTGAGCAAGGATGAGCAAGGCCAGCCCTTTGCCGATTTTGCCGGGCAGCGTGAATCGGTGCCGACACAAGACGACACCGTTTTGGAATATCGCCAGGGTGACCAGCCGCTTGCTTCGACCGAGCCGCTGCAGATGGTCGTTTCGCAGCCGGTAAAGGCGGGGGCTACGGTTGGCTGGCTGAAGATGACCGTGAGCCTCGCAGAGCTGGTTGATGCCCGCCGCCATATCTGGACCGATAGCATCGTCGCCGCCGTTTTTGCCGTGCTGGCAAGTACCGCACTGTTGATGCTCTTCCTCGCCCGCACCATGCATGTACTGCGGCAGGCATCGAATTTTGCCGGGCGTCTCGATGAGGTTCGCGGCCAGACCTTGCCATCGTTCAGCGGTAACGAGGAGATCCAGCAGCTTGTGGAGGCACTCAATCGGGCCTCATTGCGCCTGAAACAACAGGAAGACCAGATTCAGGAGAGCAACCGTTTCCTCAACAGCCTCACCGATGCCCTTGGTGAGGGGGTGGTGGCCACCGATGCGAACGGGTGCTGCACCTTCATGAATACCGAGGCCGAGCGGCTGCTCGGCTGGCGACGCGAAGATTTGCTGGGCAAGCCCCTGCATGATCTGGTGCATTACCAGACCGCTACCGGTATACCGATCAGCAAGGAAGAATGCCCGATGCATGCTTCGGTCGTCTCCGGGCATGTCTTCCGCTCCGACCTCGATGCCTTTACCCGCAAGGATGGCGAGCTGTTTCCCGTGTCGGTGGTCTCCATGCCGATTTACCAGGGCGATCAGTTCGTCGGAGCCGTTGCCGCTTTCCAGGACATCACCGAACGCCGGCGTGACGAAGAGTATTTGCTGGCGACCTCTTCGCGACTGTCGGCGCTGATCGAAAGCATGCAGGCCGGGGTGCTGGTGGAAGACGAACTGGGCAAGGTCGTGGTGACCAACCAGACCTTCTGCCAGGCTTTTGCGCTCGATTTGCTGAGCACGGAGCTGATCGGTACTCAGGTTCAGGATCTGGTCCAGCGTTGCGCCAACATGACGGTTGACCCGCTCGGCTTCTCGTCGCTGGTTACCCAACTGCTGGAAGAGATGGCGCCAAGGCTGGCCCATGAGCTGCGCCTTCTCGATGGCCGCGTGCTTGAGCTCGATTACGTGCCGATCTATCTCTTTCCGGCGATGCCACAGGTTGAGGATTGCCGGGGGCATCTCTGGCTGTTCCGGGACATCACCGAGCGCAAGCATGTCGAGGCAGAAATTCGCCAGGCCCGCGAACTGGCCGAGCTGGCCAACAGTGCCAAGAGCGATTTCCTCGCCAACATGAGCCACGAGATTCGCACGCCGATGAATGGCGTCATCGGCATGACTGATCTCGCCCTTGATACCAAGCTTACCGCCCAGCAGCGTGAATACCTCGAAATGGTGAAGACCTCAGCCGATGCGCTGCTGGTCATCATCAACGACATTCTCGATTTCTCGAAGATCGAGGCCGGCAAGCTGGAAATCGAAAACATCGGCTTTGCCGTGCGTCAGGAACTGGCCCAGATGCTCAAGCCGCTGCAGTTCCGTGCTGAGCAAAAGGAGCTGACTCTCGATTATTTCATCGACCCGGCCGTGCCCGAAGTCTTGCTTGGCGACCCGGTTCGCCTGCGGCAGATTCTGATCAACCTCGTTGGTAATGCACTCAAGTTTACCGAGCAAGGTGGCGTTTCCGTGCGCGTTGTCCTCGCTGCCCAGACCGAGGAAGGGCTCGACATCCACTTCGCTGTGCGCGACACCGGCATCGGCATCGCGGCCGATAAGCAGGCCGGCATTTTCGAGGCTTTTTCGCAGGCTGATGGCTCGATTACCCGGCGCTTTGGCGGCACCGGGCTGGGGCTGGCCATCTGCCACAAGCTGGTGGCAATGATGCATGGCCGCATCTGGGTCGTCAGTTCGGCGGGGCAGGGCAGCACCTTCCACTTCACGCTGCGCATGGGAGTAGGCGATGTGGCTGCTGTTACCGCGGTAGCCACAGCTGCGCCCGGCTTGCGTCCGCTGCAGATCCTGCTGGCAGAAGACAACCTAATCAATCAGCGTCTGGCAGTGGCCATCCTCGAGCGGCGCGGCCACCGCGTCAGCGTCAGCAACAACGGCGAAGAAGCGCTGCAGGCACTTGCCGAAAGCGCCTTCGATGTGGTGCTGATGGATATCCAGATGCCGATCATGGGGGGCTTTGAAGCCACCCGCCGTATTCGCGAAGCCGAGCGCGCCAACGGTGGTCATCAGATCATCGTCGCGATGACCGCCAACGCCATGCAGGGCGACCGGGAACGTTGCCTGGCCGGTGGTATGGACGGCTACGTCTCGAAACCGGTGCGTGCCGAGGATTTGTTTGCCACGCTGGCCAGTTGCCTGCCCGATGCCGTAAGCAGTGAAACGACGATGCCTATCGGGGAAACCACGCTCGTCGAGGCCACTGCCGCTGGTTTCGATCGTGCTGCGGTGATCGAGTGCTTTGGCGGCGACGAAGAACTCTATCGCACCATTGCCGCCATGTTCGTGAATGACAGCCCCGGTTATTGCGATGCGCTGCGTGCAGCTGTCGCTGCCCGCGATCTGTCAACGCTGCAGCGAGAAGCCCACACCGTCAAGGGTTTGATGTCGACTTTTTTCTGCGATGCCCAAGCGGCCGTTGCGCGCGATATCGAGCATCTGGCGAAGGACGGGGACTTTGATGCGGCGGCGGCCATCGTGCCGCAACTGATTGCCGGCATCGAGGATTTTGCCGGAGCGCTGGCGGACGAGGGCGGCAACGCCGCCGGGTAGTCGAGCCTGGCCCGTTGCCGGGGGCCGATTTGCGGGTAGCTGACGCGGTGCGACTCCCTGACTACTTGGGATCGACTGGATCGGCCCCGGCCGGTGCGCTGCCTTCGTACTCGGTTTCCGGGTACGCAATGACGTGGCTTGTCGCGGGGTCGAATTTCGGGATGAGTTGCGGCGCTTGTTGTCGCTCGGGCAGGATGCTCTTCAGGAAACTTTCGGCAAAGCGTTCCGAAGGTTTGCTGGAACTCAGCAGATATTCCGATCCACGGGCGGTAATGATCACCATGGATGCGCCCTGCATTTCATAACAGGTGACGTAGGAAGTCCGGATCAAGGACGCTTCGGGAAAACGCGGATTGGAACTTGCCACCAGGCCTTCAATGCATGGCACGTAGCGGCCATCGTCCGGCATTTTTGAATGGATTATTTTCCAGCTATTCAGAATGTTCATTTCCGACAGTCCGCCGATACCGAGAGCGATTTATTCCTATAGTTGAGAAAGACTATAGCCGAAAGCAGCAAAAAAAGCGCATGGCGATGCTGCGAAACGGTGTCTCGGTCACCGGCCATCCAGCAATGGCGACAGCGCCAGATGCCTCGCTGCGGCCTCCACCTCGCCGGCCAGTGCATGCGGCACAACGCCAAGCAGGGGCGCGTGGATACGTGCTTTCAGCGCCGCCAGATTTTCATCGAAGCGTGACATTGCCGGGTCGACACGGTTGGCGATCCAGCCCGCCAGCGGCAGACCGCGCGCACGGATGGCCTCGACCGTCAGTAGCGCATGGTTCAGGCAACCGAGGCGCATGCCGACGACAAGGATCAGCGGTATCCCCAATGCCCCGGCCAGATCGGCCGCATCGAAGCCCTCGGCCAGCGGCACGACAAAACCGCCGACCCCTTCAACCACCACAACGTCCGCCTGGCCGGCGAGTTCGTCGAGCGCTTGCCGGATGCGATCGGAGCCTATCGTCACGCCGGCCTCCGCCGCTGCGATGTGCGGCGCGACCGGGTCAGCAAAACAATAGGAATTCACCCGATCTCGCGGCAGCGCCAGACTCGACGCCGCGATCAGCGCCTCGACATCGTCGTTATGCCCGGCGGCGTCAGTGCCGGCGGCTACCGGCTTCATGCCGATGGCCGTCAGCCCTTGCCCGCGAAAGGCGTGCAATAGCGCGCAGGCGACGTAGGTCTTGCCGATCTCGGTGTCCGTGCCGGTGATGAAGTAGGTGCGGGTCATGGGAATTCAAGGGGGTTCGTGATCGACGCTGGAGAATGAGTCTTGCGCCACTCGTGCAAGGCGGAATCCACGCGGGTTTGCCAGCCGCCGCCCGATTCGCGAAACTGCTCAACCAGTTCTCGCGACAAGCGAATGGTGATGCGCTCTTTGGTCGGCATCTTCTGAGGGCCACGCACGCCCAGTTTCTTTTTCAGCGACGATGGCAGCACTTCGGCGGCCGGCCGAAATCTGGCCATGTCTTCGGCAGTCAGCTCACGGACTTCCCCATCAGTGTCAATCAGTGCTTTGCGGCTTGCCATAGCTATTCGCCTCTCTCGATCGCATTCAGCTTTGGATCACCTCTTGCGTGATCCACTTGAGTTCTTTTCCCTTGCGCACGTAGATCGAGAACGAACCAGCCGTAAATAGCCCCTCCGGCACTGGGAGGAGCGGACTCCAGTGATCTGTGCCTTCCTTTGCGTTTTCAGCCTTTGTGACGAGAGCAACGGTGTCGTGTTCGAAGAAGTAGTCTAAGAGTTCTGATCGAATTAGCGGGGTATCGCGCTTAAAGAGAAATTCTGCTCTAGTGCTTCGAGACATGATATGGCCCCGCTGCAGGCCTTTAGCATTTTTCTCGTGGGCAATGTGTTTAAGCGCAGCACTTGAAATTGAGACGACGCGCCAGGAGTGTTTAGAATCTGCAGCAGTCTCAAAGGTCCTCTGTTTGATGCGTAAATCCACGTCGGCATTAAACAGAAGCATGTAGAGGTCGAATAAAAACGCGCCGGTCTCAGTATCCACGCGATGCGGTCTATTGAACGGATGAGTGGCCATGGGCGTAAGTTGTGCGGCCTAACTAAGTTAAAGGGACCGTGGTTGGTTTTATGCTGGAGAAAAATATTCGGCCACGGCTTTTGTCTTCAGTCACATCCGTTGGCAGCCCGCTGCCGGCGCTCAGTGCGTACCGTACGTACTTCGTCGTTGATCAATTCTTCGATTTTCGACGTCAGTTCTTCGCATGGCATGCGATCCCACATAGCACGCGGACGTTACCTGATTGACTTTTCAAGCGCTCGCACAACAAGCGTTTGATTGCATCGTGGGTCAGCAGACCGGCCGCATGCGCGTCCTGCGCCAGATCATCCGGCAACTGGAGCTTAATCGTGGTCATGTCGTTCTCCTGATTCAATGCGGTACAAGCCAAATTATGTGTTCATCCTGCCGTAACGCACAACCGCGTTTCAATCACAGGCTACGCTGCCTGAATTCACTTGTGGCCAGTCAGCAGGATCACATCGTAACTCGCCGGCAGGCCGGCGGCGGTGCGGTGAAGTTCATAGGCGGTGCTTAGCGCAGCCCAAGCCGACTTGCCCATCATGCCGGTGCGGCGCCCCGGGCCGAGGGCGTTGGCGCCGATGGCTTTGACGGCGCCGAGCAGGCGCTTCAAGTCGAGGTAGTGCAGGGTGATCGTTTCGCGGTGCAGGCTTACTTGTTGCAGCCCAGCGGCGCGGGCGGCTTCGGCCAGCTGGTCGGCCGCCGAAAAGTCGAGGGTGTGCTGGTGGCGGTCGATACCGGCGAAGGCGGTGCGCAGTTCGCTGTAGGTGCCTTCGCCAAGGGTGCTCAGGGCCAGCCAGCCACCGGGCTTGAGCACGCGTGCGGCTTCGGCCAGCACGCGGCGGCTGTCGCACCACTGCACGGTCAGGCTGGACCAGTAGCCGTCGAAGCTGGCCGGATTGAAGGGCAGGGCTTCGATGTCGGCGAGCACGCAGTCGATGCCGTCGGCTGCAGTTTTCGCGGCCATGCTGGCGGCGAAGTCGGCGGCGCTGATGCGCGCCAGCGGCCAGCGCTCGCGCAGCAGGCGGGCGCCGTAGCCGGTGCCGCAGCCGGCGTCGAGGATATGCGGGGTCTCGGTGCTTGCTTCCGGGCGCAGTGCCAGCAGGCGTTCGCAAACGGCCCGCTGCAGCACGGCGGCCACGTCGTATCTGGCGGCCGCGCGGTCGAAGGCGCTGCGGATGCGGTGCTTCTCAGGATGCTGCATGGCAGAAGGCGGAAACGGCGGCGACAAATTCGCCGGGCGCGGCAATGAAGGGGGCGTGGGCGGCGCCGGCAAAATGCAGCAGGCGAGCGTTCGGCAGAGCGGCGGCCAGTGTTGTGCCGGCGGCAACCGGCATCAGCGGGTCGTTTTCGCCGTGCATGACCAGCGTCGGTTGGGCAGTGTCTTTCAGCGTGCTGCGCAGATCGGCGCTGCCCAGCCACGACAGCCCGCGCAGCAGGGTCTCGCGCTCGGGCAGCGCATTGGCCAGCAGCGGGGTCAGCGCACGCGCGATGGCCCGAGCCTTGTCGTCGCCCTGGTTGAAGAGCATCACGAAGCGCGTCAGCGTGGCCCTGGCATCGCCGGTCACGGCGCTACGAAAACCGTCGAGCAGCGATAGGGGTTGGGCCTGCGGCCAGTCGGTCTCCTGCACGAAGCGTGGGGTGGTGCTGATCAGGATCAGACGGCCGATGCGTTGCGGCCGTTGCGCCGCTGCCGAAAGGGCAAGCATGCCGCCGAGCGACCAGCCACAGAGCGTGCAGCCGGCCGGCAGCTGATCGGCCAGCGCGGCAGCGGTGGCGGAGAAATCGAGGTCGTCGGCGGGCTGACCGTCGTAGCCGGCGAGGCTGACGCGGTGGACGCGGCAGTTTGCAGAGAGTGCATCGGCGATGCCATCCCAGACGCCGCTGCCAAGGCCCCAGCCATGCAGCAGCACGACATCCGGCCCGTTGCCGGCGGCGGTCACCAGCAGACTCATGCCAGTGCCTTCAGGGCGTCAAGCAGTGCCGCGACATGGTCTGCGGTGTGCGTCGCCGAGAGGGTGACGCGCAGCCGCGCCGTGCCCTTCGGCACCGTTGGTGGCCGGATCGCCGGCACCCACAGTCCGCGTTCGAGCAGCGCTTCGGCGATGCGTACGGCCTCGGCGTTGTCGCCGATGATGATCGGCTGGATGGCGGTGTCCGAGTGCAGCAGGTGCCAGCGGCTGCCGGCGAGGCCCTCGCGCAGTTGGCGGATGCGCTGCATGAGCTTGGCGCGTCCGTCGTCGGCCGCGGCGATGAGCTTCACGGCTTCGATCAACGTTGCTGCCGTGATCGGGCTGGCGGCAGTGGTGAAGATGTAGCTGCGCGCGCGTTGCAGCAGCCATTCGATGACCAGCGCATCGGCGGCAACAAAGGCGCCGGCCACCCCGGCGGCCTTGCCGAGCGTGCCCATCAGCACGACCCGCCTGCTGGCCGGGAGGCTGAAATGCGAGAGGCTGCCGCGCCCGTTTTCACCCAGCACGCCAAAGCCATGCGCGTCGTCGATCACCAGCCAGGCATCGTGACGTTCGGCGAGTTCAAGCAGTTCGGGCAGCGGCGCGATGTCGCCGTCCATGCTGAAGACGGCGTCGGTCAGGATCAGCTTGCGCCGGGCCGTGCTCGATTCGAGCATGGCCGACAGCGCCGCGACATCGCCATGCGCGTAACGGCGGCTGTCGGCGTGCGTGAGCTGGGCGGCGTCGATCAGCGAGGCGTGGTTGAGCTTGTCGGCGAACACTGCGTCGCCGCGCCCGACCAGCGCCGGCACGATGGCCAGGTTGGCCATGTAGCCGGTGGAAAAGGAGAGGGTGCGCGGAAAGCCGACAAACTCGGCGAGCGCGCTTTCCAGGGATTCGTGCGGACGCAGGTGACCGGAAACCAGATGCGAGGCGCCGCTGCCGACACCCCACTGCGCGGCCGCCGCCTGTGCCGTGGCGATCAGCTGCGGGTCGTTGGCCAGGCCGAGGTAGTCGTTGCTGCAGAAGCTGATGACTTCGCGGCCGTCGACCGTGCACACCGGCCCGCAGGGCGAGTCGAGTATGCGCCGCCGGCGCTTCAGGCCTTCGCCGGCGAGCGTGTCGAGTTCGCCTTGCAGTTCGTCCCAGATCATTTCAGTGCCGCTTCCAGCGCAGCGGCCGCATTGCGGGCGAGGAAAACTGCGTCGTCTTCGCTGAGGATGTAGGGCGGCATGAAATAGACGGTGTTGCCCATCGGCCGCAGCAGCAGCTCGCGGGCCAGTGCCTCGCGGTAGAAGCGGCGGCCGAAATTGGCTGAATTCGCCGTATCGGCGTCGACGTCGAACGCGAGGATCATGCCTCGGCGGCGGAAGTGGCGCACCTGCGGGTGTTCAGCGAGCGGCCGCAGCAAGGATTCGAGCAGGGCGCCGCGCGCCACGTTGTTGTGCAGGACATTGTCGGTCTCGAAGATGTCCAGCGTCGCCAGCGCAGCGCGGCAGGCCAGCGCGTTGCCGGTGTAAGAGTGCGAATGCAGGAAGCCGCGCGTTGCCGCGTCGTCGTAGAAGGCGGCGTAGACCGCGTCGGTGGTCAGCACCACCGACAGCGGCAGGTAGCGGCCGGAAATGCCTTTCGACAGACACAGGAAATCAGGTTTGATGCCAGCCTGCTCATGCGCGAAGAAAGTGCCGGTACGGCCACAGCCGACCGCGATCTCGTCGCAGATCAGGTGCACCTCGTGGCGGTCGCACAGCGCACGGGCGAGACGCAGGTATTCG